>Ga0179591_1235606_pt1 | contig 15404 bp, 17 predicted proteins | sample CZOMad2_1_08_16f_FD_182891 | JGI IMG/M metagenome (GOLD analysis project Ga0179591, IMG submission 182891) | Vadose zone soil fungal communities from Angelo Coast Range Reserve, California, USA - CZOMad2_1_08_16fungal (PacBio error correction) | ecosystem: Environmental > Terrestrial > Soil >...
AAGAAACGCGCTCCAGATATCGAGCGTTCGGAGGAGCACCGAGCGGACGGGGCCTCCTCTGCTCAGAAAAAGGAGAATGAAGGTTGTCAGCACAGCACTACGCCATGAAGAAGAAGAGAGGCTTAAAAAGAGACGGAGAAAAACCCTAACTGGAAAATCAAGCGAAATAGGATTATCTCCTATACGACACGCGGGATCAAAATTCAAGAACTACCCAGCTGTCAGTTTGTGATGCCACCAGAAAGAAAAAGACAGTACAGGCTGCCAGAGAACAAGGGTTCGAAACAGAAACGCGCCGGACCAATTCTCGGAGGAACAAAGTCGCGGGATGTAGAAGCGAAGAGAGCGAGCGTAACCTAGCGAAAGAGGAAAGAAAAGACGATAGGCGATAGGGGAAGGTTAATAATCAACGAATTATTCACTCGCCATCACGCGCCTCTAAAAGGGGGGTAAGACCCATCGCCGACGTCAAAAAAGGAAGGGGTGGTGGGATGAATATTAGAGCTGGCGCAAACCGAGCCAGCCAGCGGCGTGAGCGGAAAATCGTGACCGGCAAGGTGCCGAATAGGGAGGAGTTAGTAAGCCGTACTTGCCCTCACGAGCAAAGGGGGGGCCAACAGCAGGAGTTGTGGCGGAAAAAAACGGGCAAAGGGTGAGCAAGGAAAAAAACGGGAAGGGGAGGCGTACTCGATACAACGCACTCCAAATCAAAGAGGGGGATCTACTAAGAAGGGGGGAGAGGGGTCTGTGTAAAAAACCCTCCGAAGAGAAGTGCGGCTCCGGAAAAACAGCCCTTTCCACCATGCGGTGAGAGAGGCTAGGAGGGGAGCATAGGTCGAACACGTCCCACAAAAATAGGAGGAAGTTTTGAGAATCGGGAAAGAGAGGGGGAAGGAGCACTTGAGACGCTGAAATCCATTTCCGGTCAGAGACACATTCAGCGGGAGGACCGTGGAAAGAAAAAAGGACGAGGAGGATCTCTCACAACTGATAAAGAACAAACTAGATCGTCTCCGATACCTTAACGGGCCAACGGGAAGGAAAATGCTGGCTAAAATCTCGTAAGAGAGCATAGCCTGGGCTGGTGGGGGGGAAATCTCCTTAGAACTGAGTCGACGGGTAAGGCAGGACTGGCGCTTGCGTTCTTTGCTAGGGAGCGAGCTGAAAGGGGTAAAGACAAAGGAATACCGCTAACTCTTAAATCGAAAAATAGGAAGGGAATGGCTTGATCGCCGTCACGTCAGTTGAAAAAAGAGCAGAGAGAGAGCATAAAAGAGAAATCTATCAGACGTGAACGAAGGAGGTGCTCGGTATTTTGGGAGAGAAGGCAGTGCGGAGAGTATCCGAGGCGCGTGCCCTCTTGCGCCTTGGGGGCGAAGAAAGTTGAGGCCGAGATGACGTAAGGACTCCTCGCAGAAGTTCCGCTAGGGAATAGTGAAAGCTTGGATCATGGAAATCCAGTTGGGGATAAACAAGAGAGCGGCCTGACAAATTTCTAATACAATAATCGCCCAGGATCAGGGGGAAAAAAGAAAAAATGGCCGCAACACGACGGTGATTAAACTCGTCAGATAATCGAAATCCAGGACTAGGAGTGGCACACCGTGAAAAAAAAGACGGGGGGGGCCCAAAAGACAGCAAATTCGCAAGGGAAAAAAGAGAAACCAAAAATTTGATCGGGTCCGGCGGAGGTGAGAGACACCCACGCAAAGGTCTGGTCGAAAATGAAGACTTCACAACATAGGGAGGGGGGTCGCTCTTAACTCGGTCGTGGGCAGTAAAACTGTTAGCTTGCCGGCCGTCTCAAATAGTCGCCGTTTGGTAGTGACGAGGAGAGCGTATGCAGAAAATTGCAGCGGAAGAAGGGGGGAGGGAGTGCAGATCAGAAAACTCTACATTGAACAAGGCCGAAAGAACATGTAAAGTGCGTGATACTGGGAGCGAGAAAAAAAAGGGGATATCAAGAGCGGCCTATGGGGGGTCACTGCAAGAGCGCGGCCTTAAACGAGAGTAGGTTCTGACAAGGCGACGGCGCCAAACCGGCTTAAAAAAATTCTACGTGCAGCGCGATCAGACGTCTTGAGAGACCTCAAATACGAGCGGCCGGAAATGAGCACCGCTGGGTAATCCCAAGCGGACGCCTAAAAAAGCCGCAAGAGGAAAAACCGGAAAGCGTCGCGGGGAAGGGCTGAAAATAAAGGAAGGGAGAAACCAGGTTCGGAGCCGTGGAGCGACGTCCCCGACCAGGCAAAAGGAAAAAGCGGGCAATCCCTCAATCGGCGAGAGAGAAAATGCAAGAATGAGGGGACCTCCGCCGACGCATGTAGAGCTAGATGCGCGAATCAAGGCCGCGCGCCATGCGTCACGAAAAAAATGGAAGAAGCAAAGAAGTCCCGAAAAAAAAGGGGAAATTTCGAAAAAGCTCTCCGTCACGGGTCGGGACGCTCCGCGAGCTTCTTAAGGGCGCTGGGAGGGGGAAAAACGCGGATCGCTATGCCGCGTCATTCTATTCCAAGTGGCTGAAAAAGGCGCGCGGAGGGTGGAAACTAAAAACGAGGACGGTAGAAAAGCAAGCAAATAGGGTCAGAGGTGCAAGAAAAAAACTCAGCTACCTGGTTTCGAAAAGGAAGACAGTGCAAATGCTCAGGGCGATAAAAAAGATTTAGGCGTCGTCTATGGTTCGTCGGGTAGCGCGAGCGAGGGTAAACTCAGTTCGAGAATCTCTGGGCTATGTTGGAACGGGAAGCTCCAACTAAGAAATTGCAACGAAAAGGGGGCAGGGAAAAGGCCGAGTGCGCACTAAGGGTCTCAGTGAAGGACTGTCGCGTCGGAAAAAGGAACCCCTCTCTCGAAAAAAAGTATTCGGGGAAGATAGAAAAGCTTGCTCTGTCTCCAGTCCGACGAACGCGTCGGACTCTTAAACACGAACGCCGGAAAGAGAGGATACTAAACCAATTCCGCACGAGAGCGACCGCTCTCAAATCAAGACAACCTCAAAAAGATGCAACAAATAAAAAAAGAATAAATCATTCACAGATAACTCTCACAATCGTCGAAAGCAGGAAGAGCCAAGCATCAAACTGCCGAAGAAACCGGAAGATAGTAAAAGCAAACCGCGCCAGCGCGGAGCAAAAAATTAACAAACTCGCTTGCTGAAGGGACACAAACAGCGGCCGGCGCCCGTTGCTCGAAGAAGCAACTCCATCCAACAGGAGGAAAGAAAACCCAAACCTACTCGAATCAAGGCGTAACCGAGACCCGCGAAGCAGCTAAACAAGCTAATTGGTAATGGACTTCTGGCTCGAGGAGGGGAAAGAGATAATGTGCGCGCGGCCTGGCGAAGAGAAAACTCTCCTCTAAGCACGATAAAAAGAACCGCACAAGCCGCTTGCCGTCGTCGCTGGCGGGAGAAAAGGCAGGTAAGGGGACTGCCTTGTCGAAAAAAGAGAGAAAGGAAAGACGGCCTGAAAGCTACTCGAACGCCAGAGATCAATAAAAAACCTCCCCGCAAAAGCGCGGCACGGAAAAACGAGAAAGGATACCGAAGCCTGGGACGTAAAGCGTGATAAGGGAAACGAGCGTCTAGTCTCAAAAGGAAATCGACCCGCATCACCGTAAACGTAAACTTGCAAGAAAACTGGCGGAGCCGGTGGCGACCAGCAAAAGGGGTGACCTAGACTACTCGAACGATTGGATAATAGAGATGGTAGAAGAGACCGGGAAAAACCTCAACGTCCCACGGGCGGCGCTCCCAGTAGAAAGCCAAAACATGTGTGCTCGTCCGGGGGTGCAAGGTAAACATGTGCGATCGGAAGCTACAGGGGGAAAGAGAGAAGGGCCTATCAAAAGACTCCTATCTGAGGAAAAAAAAAAACGGAGAGGACTGGGGGAGCCGCCGGCAGCGACAATCCGGAAAACGACAAGAGGACGGCGCCCTAAGAACCTCGGGGGAGGTAGAAAGTTCATTCGAACGCAGAAGAGGGAAGTTTTGGGCTGCACCGCGGACTTACCGGGCGTTGGAGGACTCGGGATCATGCAACCTCAGAAGGGGGAAAACAAAGGCAATCCGGAAGGGACTCACGCCACGGAGATGGAATCATATGAAGATCTTCCAGTTCAAGTCTGCCATGGGGGGAAGGGGAGGAAACCCCCCAAAAGACGCAAAGGCAAAAATGTGTTGCTTGTGAACATGGGAAGGGGGACCTCTAAGCCATCGCTCGTATATAAAGGAAGATCAACGATAAGAAAAAAGAAAAAGATCCCGGGAGGGAAGCCGAAAGTTTCCTGAACGAAGGGGAGAGGGTATAAATTAAAGAAAAAGGAAGGGGTCCGAGGGCCGCGCCTCACGAGACTAATACGTAAAGCTGGTAGGCTCCTACGCAGAAAGAGGAAATACATCACCTGATTCAAAACGCGATGAGAGGGACGGGAGAGGGGTTACTCTTTGCCAAAGAGGGGTACAAAGACGCGACCCAAGCCAGCGATGGGATCAAACAAAGGAAAAGGGATGCAATTGAGCAGAAATTTTAAAAAGAAACGCGGCAGCGACAACTCAAAAATCGACGTAACTAAAAAGGCTAACTAATTCGCGCTGGTCGCCCACAAGGCAGAAAAAATTCGGACGATAAGCAAACTAAAGGCAAGAGGCGTTTGGGCTGTCGTCGGGAAAAAACTTAGGGGAAGAAAACTTCACAGAGGGGGGCGTGAAAGGGGTCAAACTAGTCGAAAGAAATAATTCCTGAGTAACCCGGAGAACTGCATAGTAAGCGAGAAAATCTGTCAGTGAAGAATCCCCAGAAGGAGAAAAAATCTTAGCACGGTCATAGAGGGAAAAGTCTCAAGGGGGAGGTGCTGGGGGAGGGTGAGGGGAATCCCTCTGGCCAAGAAAAGAAGGTCTTCGAGCAGAGAAGAAAAAACGAGGGCTTTTGAAAGGAAGGAGGGGAAAAATCAAAAGGGAAACGAACCTCAACTAACATCGGCGTGGGCGGGGGGAAAGTACCGAACTGCTGGACGAATATCTGAGGAGACTAGAAACCAATTTCTTGCCGAAGGGAGTCAAAAAACAGGGGGGAACTCGCGAGCATAAGGGAGTCTGAACAAAAATCTCCCGAAGGAAACGGAGTAAACATGCGCCCACACGACTGGTACCCGAAAAAGGGAACATACGAGTGCTCGGAGTCCTAAAATCCACGACGCGGAAGATCACACAAGATTCTACTTGGCGGGCTGGAGGGCACCAATCGCGGCGGGCGGGATGAAAGAGGAGGAGAGACCCTCGCACCATCTAACCGAAAAAAAGGCAGTGGCCCTTTTCGCGGCGAAGAAAGGAGTCCGGCGTTGTCGAGGCGCGAGGTGTAGGGAGAAATAAACATGCAGCCGATGGGACAAAAGGAAGCGGAACAGGGCCCTATCTCAAGGCTGGTGGAGAAGCGCAGTCATCGCGCCGAGAAGAAAAAATAACCCGAATGACTTCCAGGAGAGGGGAAAAGGGTCTTTTAGAGCCCAACAAAAAACCTCAGGGCCTGCGGAAGGAAATGGAGAGGCTCATCGGGAGAAGAAGAAACGGACTGAAGATGAAAAAGACACCGGAAGACAGCTTAGATAGGGAGAGAGCAAAAGGGGGGGTCATCTCAGCAGAAAATCCCAGAAGGGCAACACGAAAGGGCTAGCTAAGGGAGACGAGGGAAACGAGGGGAAAGACGAGAGGCGTTCGCGCAAGTGAAACCAATGAATGACGTTGGCAAAACAGAAAACCAATTGCCGCAGCCGCGCGGGGAAGAAAAAACCAAAAAAAACTGTCCCCCGAAAAAACTATATCCGGAAAGAGAGCAAAAACGAGGACGAGTATATCTCTCAAAAAAAAAAAAAAGAGGAAAGGAGTACGCGCTGAGACCAAACGAGAAGAGAGATATCCTTCTAGCTCGCAGGGCGCCAAGGAAGCGGGGGAGGGGAGCAACAGTAAAAGGGCTCCAAACTAACTAAGGGAGGGGGGGTGAGCACAGGGGGTCACCCTAAGGATGACAAAGATGATTCATCACTCTTGAGGGAACAGCAAAAAAGCACGTTCGCGGGCCAGGCAGGGAAGGAGGGGAGCGGGAACCGCGGTGGGAGAAAAGACGAAGAGACACGTCTTGGGGATCTGGGGAGCTTCAAACTGCCGAGAGGTCAAGGAAAAACAGAGGCTTCCACTCAACAGCGAAAGATGAAAGAGAAAAAAAAGTTTCGAAAAGGAACGCGCCAAGGGTGGGAGAGAGGAAATTCTAGGGCTCGAAAACGAGGGAACAGGAAAGAAGGGGAAAAAGTCGAGAACTGAGGACTAAGGGTCTTTAAGCAGACAGGAAGAAAACAAAGAGAAAAACTGGCTCAGAAGAAATCACGCAGGATCGCCGCAACGCGCCGGCAACGGGAAAGAAGGAAAAAGGGGAGATACTTTGATAGAAGTATTAGCTCGTCGAAAAGAATCAAAGAAGAAACTTATCTTGCGGGGAAAAAGGAGGAGAACGGGACGTCGACGACCGAGAAAAGAAAAAGGGGGAGGAGAATAGAGGAAGCAATAAAGGAAAAAGAGAAGAGAGAAAGATTTGAAAAACTACTCGGAATCAGAGTTTTGCTCTTACTGCCGCGGACGGAAGGAAGGGGTGGGGTTAAAGTCGCCAAAACGAGGACGCCCAGGAATTGAGGGGAGTGGGGGAAAGAGGCCTCCTTTTATATCGAGGAAAGGGAAGAGCACTACTACGCTTGGCGGGCCATAATCCACAGCCTATGAGCGTTAGGGAGGAGGAACAAAACGAAAAAAAGAAAATAGGGAATCGGTTAAAACTACAGAGAGAAAAGGAGAGGATACCCAAGCCCTAATATAAAAAACGCACGGGGGAAATTCTCATCACAGGATCCCCGAGAGGAGGGAAGTGGAGTCTCAGCGAGGCAAGGAAAGGGAATAGCGTCTTAAAAAGTAAAAAAATAAGATGAAGTCAAACTCATGCCTAAGATGTCAGGACCGCAAGAGACAAAGGCCCTCTCCAAAAGGGGTGCAAAAGCAAGTTCCCGTGTGAAAAAGAACAAGAAATGAGAGAGTTCATAAATTTTTTGGATCTAAAGCGAGGGGAATCACTTTGCGACCACTGAAAGAAGGGAGGATCCTTGCTGAATGCCGGTTGAGGGCGCTGGAGAGGAGGTACTCGGGACTTTCTGCATGGAGGAACGGTCGCATAACAAAAAGGCCAAGAAAGGAGACTCTCTTTTTTCCCACGCTTGGCCGGAGTGAAGAGGGCCTGGTACGGTCGACGAACACCTCTCATCAGAGACGAAACCGCAAGGAATCGCTGAGTGGCCAAGGCCGAGGGATGGAATGCCCTCGGGAGGAGGGGAGCGACGGAAAACTAATAGTCAGCGAAGGGGAGAGAGGTCAGACGGGGATCCTAGGGGAAGAGAAGGGCTCGTCTATTTAAGAGGGGGAAAGGAGAAGGTTGCCATCAACTCAACTCTCGGCGCGAGCAGGGGGATAATGGACACGATCCTTGGCTCCAAGAATGAAAAAAGACGCTAAGGATAGGGGGGCTCTAGGTAAACAGGAGGAAAATGTCATCCGCGAGGGTGAGATTGGGAGTATCACCTTGAGACATCGGAAAAGAAAGAGGGAATATCAGAAACGTCTTCCAGCGGAGAAGGGGGATTCTTCTGGAAAGACCTGCAACCGAAGAGGGTGCCACCCTAGAGCTGTCTGAATGAACGAGTAGGGAGAAAAACAACCGATGGTAGCGGGACTCGCCAGCGGTCAGGAGAGGAAAAAACCAGAGGCAAATCTTTAATTCACCTGACCTCTCGACAAAGAAACAAGCAAAGAGGTCTTTCAGCCGCCGCGGAGGGAGATTGCGAGAAATGGCGTTGGGAGGTAGGAGACAAGGAGGGGGAGCAGTTGGTTCCTAGATAAGGAAAAAGGGCCAGGAGGGCGAGAACGGGGAGATGGGAATCTATTCACTGAGTAGGACAGGTCGTCACAAAAGGGGAGAGGGAAAGTTCATATTATGGCAGCAGAAAAGAAGGAGGAGGGGGTAAAAAAGCTAAGCGGATCGGGTGACTCTGGACACTATCTAATAGGGAGACTGGATAGTCGTCATGGAACAGGCGACGGGCCGAACCAAGGGATGAAAAAGTCGGATAGAGGGAAGAAGAGAGGGAGGGAGGCTTTCTGAAAAGAGGGACTCTCGAATCGAACTAGACGAGGGAAATGGGAATAAACGGTTAGCAGGGCAGGGGACTCAGCTCAGCAAAGAGAGGGGGAAGGGGGGGGGGAGTCACTCTCTTTGGGGGGAGCTGTCTACCATAGCGTTCGGGGGGGAGAGAATGGTAACTGAAAAGAGTAGTTGGGAAGTTCAGAAATGCCTACCCAATTCTACTCGGAGGAAAGAATCCCCAAGGCAGCTACGTCGCACGTATAAGGGGAAAAGCGGAAGAACCTAGGGGGGGGGGGAAACCGTAATATGAGGAGGGTTTAGAGAAGGCGCCTAAAACTCAGATAGGCACGCAGCAGATTTTCATGCGAGAAAAAAGGGGAAGAAGGACCAGAGATAAAGACGTAAAGAAAGCTAGCGAGGGTTTAGACGCGTCTCTTTACAACGACGACGATACCTGTCGAGAGGGCGGTTCTGGAGGGATAACCGTGTCGGCTATGGAACGCTCAAAGAGAAGACTGTTGACCGGGGTGTCTGAAATGTAGGGGGGTTTTGGGAAAAAACACGCGATGGGGGTGATCAAAGAGCTCGTGGAACTTGGAGCTGGGGGAGGCGCAGAAGGCCTTTTGGAGGGTCATTCATCGTGGAGGGGAGAATGGTCTATTCCAGAAAAGTGGTAGCTAGTCAGAGAGTTTTCGGTTTCCTCGAGAGAGGGAGGGAACTCGGGCGGTCAGATCTCGGCATTGGGGGGAAGACGCAGTCTCCCGTCGTATGGTTGAGATGCGAAAAAAGGCCTGAGAATTCTCACAAGAAAAAGGGAAGGAGGTAAGAGTCGCCGCGCTCGCGCAAGAGAAGAACACTCAACAACTGGATTAGAGGAGAGAGAAGATATGGGAGAGTCGTGGAGCAAGCCATTCCTACTACAAGGGAAGGTAGTGATCTTGCTCCTGACGCAGGGGAAGGGAAGAGGAGAGTCTCTCAGCATTCAGCCCAAAACAGAGAGGCAGGGACCCAGTCAAGAAACCTCTCTCTATATAAAGGAATATTGAAAACTCACGCGTACAGCCTAAACACACAGGAAGGAAAGAAGACAAGCAGAGGAATAGGGAAAATTAGCATCGAAAAGATCAGAAAAAGACGCACAGGATCTCAAAAGGGGAAACGCCGACAGCACGAAGCAAACTAGCTGTCGTAGCTTGGGGCAAAAAAAAGGTCCGATACCCGGGAGGGGCAAGTCGTCTGCCCGGGCCGAGATTAAAGAAAGCGAAAAAGCGCGGGCAGGAAGAGGGTCTATCTTTACCAGAAGAGGATACTACTCGTGGGGGTGAAAAATGATTTCTAGGGAGTTAAAGGGGAATCGGTCAGGGGATAGCGGCCTTGCGGAAGGGGCGAAATAAGGATATACTTAAAAGCTAAGAGGCTTCAGGCCAACCCCATTCCAGAGGGTGCCGTCCGGCAGAGCGCTTAACAAAGTTAGGAGGATCCAGACGCCGTTTACTGATTGGGGGGGAGAAAGGAACCCTACTTATCAAGTAAAAATGAAGACTACCTGCGAGGAAAAAGAACCTCCCACCGCCGAGGCGGGGAGAAAGGGAGAGAGGAGTAAGGAGGGGGGCCCTGGGGTGGACGTAAAAGAAACTCATTGTAAACCGCTAGTCGTTCTGCATATTACGAAGGTCGTCCCTCACGTCACCGTCGAGAGAGGCAATGAGGAAAGGCGACCAGGAGGAAAGGGCCATGACATCCCTACGAAAAAAGATGCGGAAGATAGGCGCACCGGAAGAAACCAGCAGAGTCCGCTCGCCTGAAGAACAGGAGAGAAAGGTCAAGCGCCTGTTGTACTAGGGAAGGGTTTAGGGGAACAGGGAAAGGAAAAAAGGGGGATAGGGTCGGCAATTGAAAGACTCCCGAAGAGGGAAGAACTCAGCAGGATCTGATCACAAACAATTCGACTACGTGGTAAAAAAAAACCTTCCGAATCTACCAGTGAGAGCATCTACTACTAGGGGGAGGAGAACCGAGGACAGGGAGGGAAAGGCGACAAAACCTATCAGAAAGGGAAAAAAAAAAAAGAAAAATCAAAAAAAAAAACGAAGAAAGCGGCCGGGTTGCGTCTGGGGGGGGGAGTTCCTCGGCGTGAACTGAAGTAGCTCGGGGGGGGTTTAGAACGGAAGGGGGCTGTTCCACTAAGGGAAAGGGGTCGGGTTCTTGAAAGATGGCACGGCCTCAAAGGCGCTTAGAAGTCTAGGTGACTAAGCAAGGCCTAGATGACGGGGGCCTCTTCCAGGGAATGGTCGACAAATCACCGAAAGAATGGGAGCGAAAGGAGAAATGGAGAAATATTCATCGCGCAGAGAGAGCGGAGAGAAAGACGGACTGCAGGAAAAAAAGGATAAAAGGGACTGACTAAACTCTTCATGAAAGAAGGAGGAAACGTACTCGGTCTCCTGAAAAAGGAAAGGAAGGAAAAAATGAATATTACCACGAAGGACGATAAGGGCCGGGGAAGAAAAATAAAACTACGTACCTGCGTAAAAAACGCCTCCCTCTAGGGAAAAAAAGCGGCCGTTCAAAAACCTAGACTACTAACAAGTATAGGAGATGCCGATCGACGTCTTTAGCTGGAAGGCGAGAAAGGGAAGGACAGAATGGGAAACCCACTACAGAGTGACTTGATCAACGTTCGTGAAGAAACGCACCCACAAAAAAACACAAACAAGGTCCCCTCGTCAGTCGAAAAGAAGAAAAAAGAAAAAAGAAAGGATGCCCCCTCCCTTCTGAAAGGGAAAGGAGCCGCGCTGGTTAGTCCAAGAAAACCCTAAAAAAAGGAGGCGAGAGCAGCTTGTATCGCATCGGGGGGGGAAGAAAGACATTGACTTGTCGGAGGGGAAATAAGGGAGTAAAACACACTTATAAACAGGAAAGTTGGAAATAATCCGGAAATGAGTCCAAAACACAGGAGAGGGGTACTAAGACATGACGAGACCGTGCATTGATACTCAGCAGGGGGGAATGAGAAGGGCCGGCCCGCACTCGTAGTTTGAAGAAATGTGCCCGATGGGTCTTGACTTGGAGGGCCGGGAACCAGCGGCAGAATAACGTAAAAAGTCTGGGGGGGAAAAGATCGATCATAATTTTCACTCGGATGGGGGAGCCTTTAACCCAAAGTAGAAGAGGGGAGGGTGGAGGTTGGGATTTCCCTCACAAGACTAAAGGATCTGTGCGCTTTAAGAGAAAGATCGTCCAACAGAAATGGGATTTCTGTTATGGGGAGAAGGCATCGGATGCTATATGCTAGAACGAAAACTCCCTAGGGCCGAGGAAAGGAAAATCCTGTAATCTCAAAACAAACAAAGGCCCGACCTAACATCCGGGAGGAGGATGAGATATCCGTCGCCTGAAAAAAATCGGGAAGGATTCAACCGGGTACTTAGACGTGTCAAAGTGGTCTTTCTCCACTATAGCGGGGACGCGTGAAAGTAAAAACGAGAGGAGAGCATAAAGGAGAAAATGGAAGGAACCTAAAAAGGGCTTCCTTTCCGCCGCTCGGCAAGTCGCAGCGTTATCTGTACTGGAGGGAGAAGGATCGCGGTATCTAAGCTTCCAAAAAAAAGGAGGGAAATCGGGTGAAAAGAAGGTGGCAGGACGTTGGGCACGAGGCCTCCTCTTTTGGAGAAAAAGGAAGAGTATCGCGCCTAGCCGTACCAGAACATCCCGTTTAAGACTAGAAAAGGAGAGGGAAGGTCTTGTGTGGGACCCCCACTGGGGAAGAGCCGAAAATTAGTTTTATCTGGGCAAAGAAAGTTCTGGCACATAAGAATCTAAGGAGCGAAAGGCATCCTCGTAGTAAGCTAGCGCCCGGGCCCGACGGAGCGAAAACGACCCTCGGACAAGAAAAGGGGAAAACGAATTCCTCTCGCCAGGGAGACAAACAGCGGTTACCGACATCGGAAATGACGGGGGGGGGGCGGTGAGGAAAAAACAGAACGTACCCGAGCATGAGCCAGGAAAAGGAAGGGGGAGGGCCGCACGGCGCGCCTAAGGAAGGAGGGGAATAGGGATGCGATCGCGAGCGCCGTCCCTCTTATCTCACGAAAAAAAACAACGGAGGAGAGAGAGGAGGCCAAGCGCCCTCTATCAAGAGATCTCGAGAGGGATCAAAAAAAGACAGGGCGGGAGGAAGAACTATTCAGGGAGAATCATCAAGAAGAAAAGTGGGGTTCGAACGCAAAAAGCCGGTAAGGCACGAGAACGGCACGGAGGGAGCGAGTACCTCAAGAGGACGGTCGGCAAAGAAGGGGGAAACTCGGGGGAGGCTCTACTGAAAGGGAGAAAAGAAAAGAGAAAAAGAGGGGAGTGACGCGCTATCTTCCTATGTCATGAGGAAAACGCAACCATCATCCGCTTCCCCTCACAAAAGAGGAAAAGGCGATCACACGCAGTACGTGTAAACCGAAAACGAGGAGGAAAGAAGGGGGCTCGGCGAAATTTCTCTGGGTGAAGGAAAGGCAACGGCTCTACTACCTGAGAGGAGAAAAGCACCGAAAGAAATCGTGGCCAAATAGAGCACTAAGGCACGAAAAGTCATCAGGGGGTATGGAAGAGGACACCTAAAAGTCTCTAACAGAGAGAAAAACGGGAAAAAACGGAAACCGGAAGCGCAGCGAAGCGCCGTGGACGGGGGGGGAAAAATTGTAAGGGCTATCAAGTGTCTAATGAGAGAGAAAATAAAGAGCAAAGCACCTCTGGGCGAAAGACGAACAAGATGAACAGACGAAGTCGGTTAGAACGTGAGCTTTAGATGAAGCGTGAGACCCTACAGTGGGGCGAGATTTCAGTTCTTCAGACCGTGTGGGCGATACTGAAGCCGGACGTATGAGATTGGGGTGGAAGCGCAAAATATACGAACACTGCGCGAAAAAGTATCCAACGTTAAATAAAGATGGTTGAGATCGGGGGGGCCTAAGAGCGACTCCGCGTAGCGGCGACTTGAAACAGGCACAAAGTAGAGGTGTCTCGATCCAAAAAAAGGAACGACACCTCTTGAACAGCATGGAGAGAAAGGGTGTGAATAAACTCAAGAGGAAAAATCGCTTTAGGGGAAAGAAACGGGGACTGAAAACACGTCAAAACAACGCGCGTAGTAATTCCAGGAAGAAAGCCCTCGAGAGAATGGAAAAGGGCCGCAATCTATTGGGAAAAGGGAGGCGAGCATGCCTTTCATGGAGGAGGGAGAAGCAGTCTGAATTCTCAGTTTAGAACATTCCGAAGTATATGAACCTCCAGGGGAACAACCATCAAAGAAGGGTTCCTGGGGAGTACGATAACCGACTGTTAACAAGAAGAAAAGAAAGGATCGCCCTCCTTCGGAGAGTGTCATCAGGGCGGACGAATTTTGCGTTGAAGCTGGGAAAAAGCGCCAGAAAAAAAGAAGGAGGAAGGGATGGGAGTGGGAGGACTAATGGTCCGGGTGCTGCGGGCACCACGCGAGGAAAGGGAGAAAAAAAGGGAAAACATCCCTCGGACAGAGTGGTGACTCACTTTGGCCAACTAACTGGGAGGAGGAAGAAATCGAGCCGAGGGGAAAGGAAGAAAGGAAGTACGCAGCATGCGACAAATGCTTCAAAGCCACAGAAACGATCGACCGCAGGCGACGCGCGTCAAAGCCGTGTGCGAGGAAAAGTAGGGGATAGAAGGCGGGTTGCATCGGTTCGCCTAAAGAGAAAGAAAAGCCGCGCTTCCTTCCTTCTATAGGGGAAAAGAGTAGTCAAAGTCAAAACAAAAATGGAAAAAGAAACGCGCTAAAAAAAAGGGAAAGGAAAGGTCGCCAGCTCCTGGAGAGGAAAAAGAGAGGGTAGAAAAAGTGGTAATTCAAAAATAAGGGAACAGTCAAACAGATACGACCTATCTTAACGAAAGATAATAGAAACAGCGCCTCTTAAGGCTTGGACACTCCATTCAAAGAAGCATTTTTCCGCATAGGGAGGAGGAAGGAAAAAAAAGAGTAGATACACAACAGGTGTTAGGCAAGGGCACCTGCTGGAGAACGAACACCAGCAAGATAACGGGGGGCGGCAGGCTGTTGGAAACTTAAGGGGATGGGAGCAATGCGTCCCCGGAGGTGGGGGGGGGGGAGCGTCCCCGCGGTCATCGTGAGAAACGGGTAGCTTCCTTCTCAACGTAGGGTCGGAAGGGTCAGCCTCAGATCAGACTGGCGAAAAATAAAATGACAAAAGCTGAGAGCTAGTTCACTGAAGTGAAAAGGTCCCACACTAGGTGGGCAGGATAAAGGGTACCGCAATGTCGGAAGAACTCTGGCTCGTGAAGTGTCGACTATCGACGAGCGGGAAAGTTAAGCGGCGTTCATTAAAAAATGGGAGAGGCCGAACGCGTCCCAGGTGAGCGGCTGCAGCGGCGCGACGAATCGGCGACGAGGTCCTCGGAATCAGACGAGCGGACGAAAATGACAACGCTGTAAGGTCAAGGGAAGGAGGAGGAAGCAAAACGCCTATGAACCGGGGAACGAAGGTCGAGGGAGGTTCTTTCGTCTCTCCGAGGGACGAGACGTGGCTATAAATTTTTCAGGAGACGTCCCGCCCAGAACGGCAAGGCCTCTACTCCAGAAGAAGAAACAGCGAACTCTCAATAAAAAAAAAAAAAAAAACAAACTTCGGGGCAGAAGGAGCGGGGGGGGGGAGGTCGATAAAATTTAGAGCTTAAGGGGCCCTTCTCTTGAAGAAAGGAAGCTCTCCATGAACGAAAGACGGGAAAAGAAAGGAGAAAAGAAGGTCCCCTCTCCCTCTACGATCAGTGCGTCAGCTGCTCGCTCGGGGGTCCTAAAATAAGAAAATTCCGAGCGTACGTGACGTCAAAGGTGCAAAGTTAGATAACACGAGGGATCTTTGCAGAACTCTACGAAATCAATCAACCTGGAGAGTGTGCGGGTTGCAAGCATCCCGTACCAGAGAAAGAGATGGGGCGCGTTGGCGTAAAAAAAGGAAGTCTTCATCTTTTCGGATGCTTAAGGGGCAATTCAGTTGTCGACGAGTCGGCGAGGTTTCGGTGGCCGCGAGAACGTTACCGGACCAGTAGGCGGTCTCCTCGATATTTTTGAGCTGAGAGGCGGCTCAAGCACTGCGGAAGCTCGATCTCGGGGAGGAAGGCCCGACTCAATATAACAAGCAACGAAAAAGTCTTCTCGAATGCGCTCGACAAAAAGAGCACCCCATGATA
>Ga0179591_1244217_pt1 | contig 15403 bp, 20 predicted proteins | sample CZOMad2_1_08_16f_FD_182891 | JGI IMG/M metagenome (GOLD analysis project Ga0179591, IMG submission 182891) | Vadose zone soil fungal communities from Angelo Coast Range Reserve, California, USA - CZOMad2_1_08_16fungal (PacBio error correction) | ecosystem: Environmental > Terrestrial > Soil >...
AAGTGCGTGTGGGGCCGTGGCCTCAGGGGGAGAAGTGCCTCTCATTCCGTGTTTACTGGCGGTCTTGGTCCGATCACGAGAAAAAAAGGCTCAATAAAGTACATGTGCGATCCCGCGGATCTTGGGGGACATCTCGATCATCGGGGCGGGGAAAGGTGAAGACAAAAGAAAAAAATGAGGGAGACGAAGAGATAAACAACGATCAGGCGGCGGGGACAAGAAGAAAGAACTTTTCAGATACGATGATAGAGCCTCTAGTGAGGAAGCAAGCGGTCGAAATGAAAGGAAATAAGGCCTTCTGACCTATTTGAGCCTCGGCGAAAATCGGCGAGAAGAAAAGACTACCGGGGGCATTCACCCACTGGAGGGAGGCGAGGAATGAAGGGACTTCAAAGAGCAAAAAGAAGTATCAAATCTGTGACTGGTTTGGGTTCGCGCTGCCTATAATAAGGCGGCCCATCTAAAGAAAAACTGGTCTGGGGAAGAAGAGGGCTAGGGGAGAAGACTTAAAAGAGTGTGAAGAAAACTTAAATACAGTGGACATGCAGAGACATTTCAAAGTTTGAGACAAGGTGGTAAGGTGCGGGGGGGAGAGAAAAAATCCTGGAGGGGAAAAGGTACTCCAACTGAAAAACATGCGGAAGCTTTCGCACTATGAGGGCGTTGAGTGTTTTTAGTTGAAAGAGACCAAACACATACTTACTGCAGTCGGACTGGTCGGCGTGAAGAAGCAGGTTATAAAACGCGCCAACTTGCAAAAAACTGAAGAAGAATGGAGAAAGGTCAAACACAACACGTAGGTAGGAAAATATATATAGGTGGAATCTACTCAGACCAGGTGGGGCTCTGTTCGAAAAATAGGAGGGTGAACAGAAGGAACGAGAATCCTGGATTTGGGGGAGAAATTGCAGAATACAACCAATCAAAGACCTCACAAAGGTCGAAGCTAAGAAACACTTTATTTCGAGGTAAAGTATGAAAGCAGCTGGTACCTGAAAACTCAGGGAAACAATTTTCCTCACAGGGGAAGGAGAGGATTAGCGAAGTTAATTCGAAAAGGCGTCAAAGTGGTAAAGTACTGAAAAAGGGAGGACTACAAAAAGGCTGGGCTTGTAGCTGGTCCGCGCAGAATAGACGCTCAGAGGTAAAACCCTTCCCGTAGAGGGGTTGGACAATACTTGTGGGGGGAATGGGTAAGGGGGAGTCATGAGAAGACATCGGAAAGACATAATTACGGTAACGAGGGGTAAGCAGAGGAGAGCCTAGGGAGACTGTTGTCACTACCAAAGTAGACTGTGAGAGGGGGGAAAGAATAGGGGAAAATAAGGAGAGGGAGAATTCAGGATCGGAGTCCATCTATAATCGGCTGGCATCTTTCCCGATGCCGAAGATAGTTGAGGTAAGTAAGATGATTATCGAAGGGGGGAAGAGGGCCGAAGGAAGAGGGGCTATAGGCAAAAAAGAGGGACTGGGGCACAGGAAGCAAGGGATCATGACGCCCAACGCGAAAGCGACTGATTTTCGGGGAAAGCAGATATAAAGAAGGAGCCGGAGAAAAGCCGACTTAACTTGACACCAAAAAAGCTTTTTTGGTTGTGGGGGGAGAGAAGGAAGTAATGCGAGGCTTGAAAAAGATACCTTCAAAAGTGGGGAGAACTTGAGTTTACTTGAATCAACAAAGATAACCGTGGAAACAAATCGGACAGGAAGAAGGGAAAAAAAGAGGGAAAAGTTAAAAGCGAAAAAGATCAAAACGCCTCTGAATTTCAATTCTGTAATCGTATCTAGAGTCCGGGAAGCAGAACTCGAAAATGGCGAATGAAGATTACTAACATAGGAAGCAAAAGGGAAAACCAGGGGTCGTGGGGCCGGGGGGGAAGAAGGGGCCATACTCGAAAAAAAGTGGGTGAGGAAATACACTTCGCCGATTCACGTGGGTGGTAATCTCTTTATAGAGGTCAACATACGTTGCTCTGGATACGGCACCTGCGGAAGCGTCGGGGGGGTCGGGTGGGAGATAGGGTAGAGGGGTCGTGCCCATGAAAGTGTTGTGCAGACCAGGATGATGAACGAAATTGATTTCCTACCAGAAAATTAACATCTAGCAACATTTAGGGAAAAAATGGGGGGAAAAGAGAGGAAAATGCAAGCCGCGCACTGGACAGGCAGGAGGTTACCATATTGCGATTAATTGATGCTTTGGTCCTCGGGGGAAGGGAGAAAAAAAAAGGAGAGGGGGTGAGGGAAGGGGGGATGATAGTCTAGCGCTCTTCGCAACCGCAACGAGCTAAGTGGTCGAGGGAGGCCGGGAGGTCCAAATCACGATCCAAGCAATGGGAGTAACCCGCCATCAAAACAGTCAGGAGAAGCCTGATTGATGATCCAGCTGACAGCTCTGGTCCCCCCAAGAAGACGAGGAAAGTCCGCGCACGTCAATCTCACGGCGCTATTTAATGAAGAGAGCCGCAGGGGAGGGGAGAAGAAGGAGGAAACTTCCAGGAAACATACGGAGGGGACATTTAAAGGGGGCACAAAAAGGATGTCTGAAAGAAAGAGGGGGAAAAACAAATCGGACCGCGGCGGGAAAAAACACGGGCTATCAGATGAGACGATCTCTGGGAAGGAAAAGAGACGGTATTCCCTTTAGGGGGAAAAACGAGGAGGTGGGGGAAAGAAAATTGGGGGAACCGTACGTATCACATTCAACAAGAAAGACCGGAATTTTATCTCCGAGACACAGAGAGGGGCTTATTCTAGTGGTTTCTAACAAAAAAAAGACGGAGGGGAGACAAACCGTGTAGAAAACGGAAGACTGGCAGCCAGCAGGAGCGGCGAGGGCTTCCGGTAGACGCAAAAATGTATAGGGAGAGCAAGATTGGGGGGCATCATGTCTCAAACGGACAAATTGGGTATTCGGGAAGGGGAAAAAAAAGAAAGAGGTGCAAACAAAAATAGATTGGTAAATCAAACAAAGGCGCGTTAGAGCGACTGTAGAGAATACGGGAGGAGAGCCGGGGCATTTGAAACCGACTAATTTCAAAGAAGGGACCAAGAGGAGAACACCAGATGGAAAAAGTTAAGAATAGTCAAAGGACAGTGTGTGGACCAAAGATCGCAGTCTACAAGAAGCCGAGAAATCTATGTCACACCGGGGAGGGGGGGATAAAAAGCTGATGACCGGAAAAGTCTTAGTGAAAGAAACCGTTGCTCTAACATCGGCTGAAAGTTGATAAGAGAAGACTTGATGAGGAAAATGGCGGTCCGACGCGCGGATCATGGGGGGGGGGGAGGGGAGTTGCGGGGGAGATGGCTGGAATTCGGGGGAGATCAAACATGCCCGGGGTACTCTGGGGCCGCTTTAAGAATCGGTAAACTTTCATTCGGGTGAATAAAAATCTTCGAAGCGGGGCGATTGAGGAAAAAGTAAAGGAAAGGGAGGGGCCACTCAAAGTATTACTTATCATTATGGTACTCTCTTGACTGGGACGAAATTTGTTAGTTGAAAATATTCGATCAACTTTCAGGAAATAAAGGGGGGTATCCCCTCCACGGAAGGTCTAAAAAAAGGGCTAGCTTCGGCAGTAACCACGGAAAAAGGGGAGTTCATGGTAGATGCCGCCGTGAAAAAAATCTCGGAAGGGAGGTGGCCTGTTTCAACGGTCAGAAAAAGTCGGGGAAAGGAAGAAAAAAACAACACGGTCCGCTCAAGCTTTGGGATCCGTGCGCGAGGACAAAGCATTTTCTGTGGGGGGGCATAGTTTCTACTTCTAAGGCATGAGAGAAGCAAAATAACTCGAAACCAACACAACTAGGAGGAGAAAACGAAGAAGGAGGGGGTAGGAATTAGCAAACAAATATTGGGGGGGACCAAAGGAAAGGTGGATTGGTTAAAACTGAGCACGGCTCTCCCGTTCTCAAGAGAAAAAAATATGTGGTGCGATAAGGGAAGAATAGCACTGAAAAAGCACGAACGCGCATCATGGAATTTCTCCCGAGGGGAAAGAAGAGAAAGAAGTCATAACAGTGCATTTGGGAAGAACGCTTAGAACGGTCTCCCTTCTTCGTTTGCGGTGGGGATACCAGAGGATAAGGGAGGGGCCGAAGGAATTAAAAGCAAACCAATTGGGGAAAAGAAACGACTATGTGAGCACAGATGATCCTTCGATGCGCACGGGATGGCGTTATCATAGCCTCTTCGGAAGGATTGGGGGACGATCATAAAGGAAAGTGAAGATAGAGGCTCAAGGCAGGGTTCCGGGATAACAAGAGTAATGGGACAAAGCCATTAGCAGACAACCCGCAAAAAGAAAAAAATCCACTCACGGAAAGTAAAGAGCTCTCAGGAAAATCCTCCATGTGGAGAAGCACAGGAAGCTTCTACATGCATTGGAACGCACGTGGGGGGTCAAGAAAAGGGGATGGCAGGGGCAAACTCTTTGGAATAAGGGACTTTTTGGGAAGAGGGGGGGGATCGTAAAAAAGTTGGAAAATGGTATCGACCCACCAAGGCGCTGGCCGAATGTCATATGGACAGGGACAGGCAGCTTTGAATGAACGATGGTTCTCTGGTAAAAGGAGACTGTGGCAAAAAAATGACGTAGACCGCAGGAATACGCGCCATCCTCGAAAGCGCCAAAGAATTTGAAGGAAACATCAACTATAGGGGGGTGGAAGGGGGGATTCTCCCGTCAGAAAAAATGGGGCCAATGGTTTTGAGAACCTGCCGCTACATCGGATCTAAAAACATTCCTCGGCGTCACGGAATCAATATAGAGAAAGGTTCCGGAGGGGGAGAGTGGGGGAGGTGTGGATAATTACGAAGGAGAGGGGGAGAAAAAGGTCATTTGTTTCAGCAACAAGACGCTAACAACGAGAAAAGCGCTAAGCAGGAGGCTCGTCTTAGAGGGTGGGGTCTGAAAATTGGCTCCCGGAAGGGATGGGGTAAGGGGGGCTACAATCCGCCTGGTGAATAAGCCCTTCACAAAATTGAAACGAACGACTGAGGGTGAGAGAGAGGTCAAAAGCAGAGATTTGTTTTTCAAAACTCGCGACTGCGCAACCCTAAGGCAAGGGAAAAGCTTGAATTACACACAAAGAAAAGAAGCTTCTCGTCATAGCGGCTTTCTTCCGAGCGGTTTGATTGAGGAAGAAAGGGGAAGCTTGGAGAAATGAGGATAGTGGGGGGGGGGGGGGGGGCTAACAGACCTCTTTTAGAAAAGAGGAGAGGGATAGGCTTGACGCTGTTATGTGCTGTTATCCCGTAAAAATGTCTTCAAAGTGGATATGAGGGAAGAGGAATGCAGGACGGGTACCTACCACGGGAATCTGGCGTGCATTTTGCGCGCGCCTCGAAAAAGAGCTTAGAGCACACCCTTCTTCAGGATAGAATCCGGGGAAAAAAATAACATTAGCCCGAAAATCGGGGGGAAAGAATCGAAAAGAAAAAAGGCATCCAAAACCGAAATTTGGAGAAATGGCAAAAGGTGGGAACAAACAGGGAGACATAGAGGTTGGGGAAAGGGGAGGGAAGCTCAAATCAGGCTTTAAAAAAAAAAAAAGGGCCAGTGGCGGAAACATTAACTGAGCCTAGATCCGAGAGAACGACAGTCAGACTGAGAGGGTTCAATCTACAAAGTCCTTTTGAGAGAGAGAACTATCTACCATAGATATCGTCTTAGGGGACACCGGAAGAAGAAAAATACCACGAGAAATCTGAACACGAGCCAGGATATCAACGTTCGAGGTACGATGGGCGTAAAGATTACGCCATGGGAAAAAGGAGGGTATGAAGGTAAAGGGACAGAGCGGGGGAACGCCCTGGGGAAAAAGAACATAAAGAGATGTTAAATCAAGGCACCAGGGGGAAAGGGGGGGCCAGCACTGCTTGCAGTTTTCCGGGGGAGGGGGAAAAAAAAGAGGGGTTTGGGGAGGCAAGAAAATCAGTTAATACAAAATGGAGATAAAAAACTGGCAAGAGATCAACTTCCGGAAGAGGAGAGCCACCAACGCCGTGCATGAGCATTCCAAGGGGGGGGAAGGAGGAAAAAATTCAAAATCTGAACTTCGAACCGGCAGAGAGCGCGTTTGGAGGCCACTTATAACAGTTAGAAGTAGGAGACCGTTGCTCCTAGCGATAAGGGGCATCTCGGGGGAACAGGACAAGAGGCACTCACAAAAAAAAATCGAGCCGAATCTGGTTAGAACAGGCTCACAAAAAAGATGTAAGGAAAGCCGGATTTCAAGAGGGACGCGCTCGCGCAACTCGAGAAGGGACAAGCGGAGTAACTAAACCTTAACAGCCGCTGGAAGTGCGTCGGGCCCAGCGAAAAGCGACAGGAAAGGAAAACGGAGGAGAACGGGCATTATGGAGGGAAAAGGATGTGCCGGAAAAAGTCATGGAAAAGCGAAAAAGGTAAAAGGAGAGAAGGTATGTTAGGGGAGGCACGCAGCGTCTATCTGAAAGCCCAGCTAAGAACCAGCATTGGTCCGGGGGAAAAAATGCAGACCGGAAGAGGGGGAGGGAAATAACGTTGACGAGAAGAAAAAAATTCCAGGGGAGGCACACTTTGTCTTTCGGGTTTTATCTACCACAAGAGGAAAGGAGGGATAACACAAAGTCGGGATTGTTTAACTCGGAGTCTTTCGAAAAGCTAGTGCGCTTGAGGGTTTAGGGGAAGAGGAAAAACCGAAGTCGACATCTTAAGGTTCGGAGAACTCCTCGGGAGACAAGAGCTCAAAGAAGGAGTCGATTCCAGGTCGAAAGGAGAAAAAAAGGAGGAAGGAGCCTTTGATCCGCAATTTGGCACGGATCAACAGTTAGTCACGAGAAAGGAAGAGGGGAGGACTTGGGTGAAGGGGGGAAAGGGAAAAAAAAATCAACTGAACGATAGAAGGTCCGAAAAAATCTCCTAGGGGAAGAAAGTTGAAGACTGTGGGCGGAAGGGGGAACGCCCGACGGTGAGAAGAAACCAATGACATGGCTCTAAAATGTCTCTCTGAGCGAAAGGGATGGATCAACACTTCGGGTCCAGGGGAGGAAAGCAAGAATACTTTCTCTACATCACGGGGGAGTGTATTGTAGAGGGGAGAGCTAGAACTAAACGCGAACAATCGTAAAAGACCCTCACGGTTAAGATGCGCTAGGAGTAAGTTTTCAGAAGAAGAAGACATCAAGACAAAAAGGAGGGACTGGGTTTCCATACCAAAGAGGAAGAGGCGGCAGATCACTCAACTAGGGCAGGCTGAGAGGGGCGAAGAGCCGCAGCGAGGTTTGGGGTCAACAAACTGCTCCTTCATGGATCTAGAGAGGAAGAGGGAAAGAGTGGCTCTGTGGACCCCAAAGATAGTGTGGAGTAAGATTACGTAAGAGAAGGGTGGGGCAAATGGAAGGTTCAATGGAAGAGGGGAGCGAAGATTAAACGCTCGAGCATATCGCCAAGAGAAGGGACAAGGGTGCGAAAATAGCAAAAAAACGCGCAGCCGATCTGCTTGGACCCGAGCAGAGGGAATCAGAGAAAAATGACGACCTAGAACAAAGAATGGGGAGTGGGGGTGTGCAACCTGCATAGCCCTTCTGAGGAACCAAAGAAGCGACGTCTCCCGTAGCCCTTGATTTAATGACAAGACTTAAGGGGGAAAAGCACTTAACAGAAAAAAGGGAAGGGACGTGGCAACGAAATGGCCTAGGTCTCTTGCGTGTAATCGTTCAAGGGAAAGAAGACCTAATAAAACAAAGGGGCGGAGAAAAGTACGCAAATCGGATCGAAACGTGAAAAATGATAGACGGAGTGGGAGAAATAAAAGGAGGCTTCTCTTTACGTGGTGAGGCGGCGGTGAAAAGCCACTGAAAACCGAAAAGAGTTTCTGGAGAGGGGGAAGGGGAGACACCAGGAACGTTTTCGAAGAAAGACTGAGACAGATGAAAGAAGGCGCGGTAGAGGATGTCCAGTGTGCAAAGTCTAATTTGGGAGACACGGAAAAAGTGAAGAGATCTTAGGGGGGTGAAAGACAACTAAAACCTCCCCAATTGTCGGAAACTTTTCAGGCCAGAGCGGAAAAAATCTCGACGAGCAAGGCAAGGTTGAACAGGATTCCAGATTGTTAGGGGAATGAAGGGTAGGACGGGGGAAGGCCGCTCTAAACGGGTGCTCAGGGTTAGTAGTCGAGGAGAGAAGGGTACTACCAAAAAAGAAACCAAAAGAAAATCCCATCGACCTTGGTTCTGTCGGCTAACTAGAGGCCCTCCTATGCCAAGTGAGCAAGGGTGAAGGAGAACACACAGAAAAGAAGCTGAAACTAGTAATGCTTTAACCAGCCAGGAGTTGGTGCCCAAAACCGCAGGATTCGAGTCGCGCAACGGCGAGAAATAGAAAAAAGGAGGAGCGTTAGGAAGGGGAATCCGAATAATCAAGAAAGATAAAGATAAGCTTCGTTGTGTCGGCCGGAAGTAGGGGCAACAGCAATTCAAGTGAGGAAAAAAAAGGTTGCAACAGTAGGCTTTCCGTATCAGGAAATAGAGAAAAACCGGTAGTAGAGTGAGGACACTCGACGGGGAGGAACATGTCTGTCACCACCGGAGGGGGGGGTAGAAGAAAATGGTTGCCCAGGCGGATTCACGACAGACTTCATAGACCGGGAAAAAAGAAATGAAAATCTCTGGGGGACGGATTAGGAGGGGAGGGTTTGGGCCAAAAAAAAATTAACTGGCTTCGACGAACTTCGCGTCAAAAACAAGAGAAAACGAAAAGGACATTCGCGGCTGCAACTGACACGAGTCATGTACTAGTCGACAAAGAATGTACGTCAGTTCAGAAAAAGAGGGAACCACGTTTTTTGTGGGGATAGGAGAATCCAGGAGTTTCAATATCGGGGTGAGACTAGGGGGAGAGGGATAGGGGGGCAATTAAACGAGGGAATGCGGCTTATCGGCTAATATTAAACGAACGAATTTCAGAGCCCAAGAATACAAATGATCATGGGAAAGAAAATCGAGAGAGGAACAGGATGTTGGGGGGAAGCATATACAGCCCGAAAACAAAACGGAAGCTGCGATCAAGCGATGAAAAAAGGCAGTTATCACAGAGGAGGGGTCAGGAAAGAAAGGGGCTTTAACCACCAACAACAGTTCTCCAAACGAGGGGGGGCTGCATTTCTATGCGTCCGCTGAAAGTAAAGCTTAGTGCAGAGAGCGATAAGTTGCACTTGGAAGGGAGGGGACTAAGGTCTGGACTTGGAGACGGTGGTGACGATCCAAGTTGTCATCTTGGAAACAAATAGCTCGAACGGGCAGAGTCGGACGAACCACGACGGTCTCAAGGTGGGAGAGGGTCGACCAAAGGAAACGGTCAGGAGGGCTCAATTATTAAGTCAGGTGAGGAAAGGCTTAATGGGGATCCAAGGTGAGGTCTCTAAAAAAGGAATCAGACTATTGGGGGGACAAGAAGAGAAAACGGGGGGGAGGAAAACGGGAGAAGCAGCGGCTTCAAAAACTCAAGAAGGCCGCTATAGATGAGCCGAACGCGTAGTGAGGGCATTGGTATGAGAGGAGGAAGGAGACAGCACAAAATGGGGTACACGTATAGGGAAAAGGGGGTTGGAGATAATTTTCGATCACATTCAGGGATGTTGTGGCCATCAGTTAAAATCCTTCTGACCAATCTCACCTCAGAGAGAGAAACAAAAAAAGGGGGGGGGAGGGAGGAAAAAATAAAAGAGATATTTGTGCAGAAGGAGCTTCATACCGGGTGCGCAAAAAGCAACGGGGGTATGGCCTCAAAGAGAGCCAAGTGCGAAATCGCGGAAGAAAAAATAGGGGGGGTGGGGGCGTAACGAAGATCGTACCATCACTCAAAATAATTGATAAAGGATAAAGATACCAATCTCCTTAGGACTGGAAGTTGGGCAGGGAGACAACGCTTCGAAAAGTTTTTCAGCTGAGCTCCTTTGAAAGGACTAAGTTGAAGTGGAGGGAAAAGAATGGAACCAGAAAAACTGGTACGACAACGTAACCTAGAACAGAAAGGGAAAGCAGTCAGGATAGCTCACGTAGGTCGTGATCATCGCCCTTCGAAGCAGAGACCTGAAAAAAAATCTGCGAGAGGGAGGACGAACCTCCGGGGCAAGGACCGGTATCAGGCAACTAGGAAAAAACTTTAGCACCGAAACTCAATAAGAACGGAGCTCGCCAAACGCCGTTGTACGCACAAAAGCATGACAGACGCCAGGTGACAAAAGGGGGGGGGGGGGGGGTCAACTCCGAGCTGAAATTAAAAATCTTTTAAAGACAAGGGTGCACGCTTTGAGACAGCGCGCGATGGGGGAAGGTTCAAACAAAAAGCTCGGTTGTAAGAATAAGAGTGCACGAGTTCCAAAGCGCCGGAAAAATTTATGCGATGGGAGCGGGGGCGAAAGGGACCCGGCTAAAAAAATATCCAAAACATAAAACGCTGAAAAAGGAGGGGGGAAAATCAAAGTAGGTTTCAAGACGGTAGGCTTCCCTCAACAAACACAGGGAAACAGGCGGGGGGGAAAAGAAGAACAGTGGAGAAGAAGAAAGTCCTCGAGGGAGGAAGGAAGGCAGACATCATCGCTAAGTTCCTCAAACTTGTGTGTCCTTTTGTCTTACTAAGCTAAACGTCGAGCAGGTGTTGTTCTGCCACATAAGAGCGCTCTCCTCACAAAAAGTTTAGAGAGGGGGGTAGGAAATTTGACCTGAAAGGAAAGAATTGTAAGTGTTGATACAATCCGCCTGGTTGATAAATCCATTAATCCGGACAGGGATTGACCGGAAAAATCTCGATGGGAGACTAGAGCTGGGGGAAAGAAACGACATGGTGGTTGAAAAGAGAAGAGCATGAACAACCGAAGTGCTTTGACATAAAATGAACCCGCCCCGGAAAAAAAATGAGCGGTAGAGGGGGAGAAGCATCATAGGCGGTGCTATAGTCCGAATAGCGCGTGAGTTATCGCCAAGGGAGGGAGCGTCTACGCGCGTGGGCACCAAAAAAGGAGACTGGGAAAAAAATCGGATCTACTTGAAAGGAGGGGGTGGAAGGGGGGGGGGGTGATACCCAACATGAGGGGTAAATTGAAGAAGTGTCTGTCCGCGCAGAGCCGAAACAAAGGCAAAAGTGATTTGATTGGGGACTTCAGCGCAAAGATTAAATACATCATAGAAAAAACAGGGATTATGTCCTAGCGGCGCCGGAAAAACATGAAATCCCGACAGAAAAGCAGTACTAAAAGAAAGGCAGGGCTAGGGGGAAAGTGAAGTGGAAGTTGACAAGAGGGCTCAAGTGGTTGGAAAAAACAGTCGGCTATAGTCAGTGGAAGGTCTGGCACAACAAAAGCAGCATCATGAAGGGGAAAAAACTGCACACATGGAGAAGTGGACCGGGGGGAAAAGAAGAAAGATCCCAAACGACGCCTGGAAGCCTAGGCGGAGGGCAACAAAAATTCCGTGATCTAGCAAAGCGACATCTCGGAGTGGTATGTTAAAAGAAGACCTCAACAAGCTCAAGAAAGCGAGGTACTTCCACGAAACTGCAATAAAGGTGAACGTTGACGTAAAAAGGGGGGAGAAGGGGGGAGAAAAAATTGGATCTCGTTAGGGGGAAGCGATGAGGAAATTACAGATCTAGAGGAGGGGGAGAGGTGCCTCGGGGGAAGTGCCATCGAGGGCGTTAAGTTGACTTGAGGGGGTGGGAACCTGAATCGTGGGGACTTCAAGAAAAAGAAGCTACCCGGGAGAAAATCGGCGCGGGCACGCTTCAAAATGCCTGATCATGAGATGAAAAAACGAAGGGAGGGGGAGGAAGGGGTCAACGGAAATTGAAGCGGACTGTACTCGCTGATCAGAAAAAGCTACCGAAGCAGAGGAGACGTCGCGTTGGGACGTCTCTCCTCGCATTGGAAAATGCGCGGAGAGAAATCAGGGAATAGGGGAAGAGATAATCACCAGGGGAAAAGGACAACCTTCGGGGGGCCCATCTTACCTAAAAAACTGAAAAGCACGGGACCAGCCGGTTCAAAGAATAAAACTCTCCAAAAAAACGCATCGGGAGGGGAGCGAGTACTGCCCCCTGCGAAGCCTGCAGCGAGTGGAAGGAAACCCATAGGAGAAAAGGGCGAGCAGTTCCCGCGGAAACGCAATCGATACTTCTGCGGAATGAATCATTAAACAAGAGAACGAACAGAGGGGCTCAAGGAACTGGAGGGTTTACGCTGGCGCAGCGTCCTATTGGAGATCACGCCAAAAAGGGAAAGGCAAAACGGGGGCAGGGGGTCGTTCAGTGGGGGCCACGGACCCGGGCTTAAGAAAACACAGCGGAAAGTAAAGGGAAAGTAAATGTCTGGGGAGAGAAAACGTAGGAGGGAAAGAAAGTAACCCACCTTAGTAAGATTGTTTGAAATGGAAGTCAAAACTACTAAGAGGAAGTGCAGGAGGGGGTGTAGTAACTCGTCAAACAGACAAGCGGTCGGTGACGGCATGTTGATAAAAAAAAAAAAAATCAGGGAGATGTCAAAAAAGATAAGAAACAACAACGAGGGGGGGAAGGAAAAAGGAAGAGGGGGGAATCGTCCCGCGTTTGGCGAAGTAAGAAAAGGGAGGACAAACAAAACGTGAAGCCTTCTGGTTGACATTGGAAACACCTCACGCCCAAGACTAGCTTATCGAAAGCGGGAATGGAAAAAAATATTGACGCCGGGGGGGGGAAGTTAAATAGCTCAATAAGTGGTGCGAGAAAGCAATGGGGGACCATGAATCAAGTGAAAAAGGTGCGGGAAAAAGATCGGATTTTTAATCAACCCGTCTGAGGAAGACTACTTTTAGAAAAGCACCGGGGCGGGGATGGAGAGGGGCATCGAAGAAGAGACAATTAACATCTAAAACATCAAAGTGGGAATCGGGGCTCTAGGGTTTCGGTTGAAAGTAAGACCAAAGGTTCACCAGAAAATGAAGGATTTTTTAAGTGAAAGGAGAGCGAAGGGGGAGGGGAAGGGGGGATTTTCCGGACGAAAACATGTTCATCCTTCTTCTGCATTGACAGAACGAAGACGAACTTCGAAGAAAAAGCGCGTATCGAAAGAGAAGCTCTGTCCGACCCTAAAAGGGGTTGAGATAAGGGTGGATGTATGGGGAAATTCAGATCGAGTTAAAAGGCTGCCGCAATGGCCATCAAGGTGAAAGAGACCAAGATCGAGAGGAGAACAGTTAAAGAGAAGGTCCAAAAATGGGGAGAAGTAGAGCTCCCACCAGGACAAATAAGGAGGGGAAAATTGTGCTAGGAAACAGCGAACGCCCGAGAATGACTCCAAATGAGCAATGCGTGGAATAGAACGATAAGTGCATGAAGAGGGAAACTCAAAGACAGAAACTCCAGGGTAACTTGATGGTATTGACAAACCGATCTGCACAAACCACGGAACAACCGTGCAGCAGAAACCTTAACAAACGGAATTGAGGCAAAACCATCAAGAGAGGGAACTGTCGTGGGAGAGGGTCTCTTCAGTTAAAAGTCCTAAACCCAAATTGCGGCGGTTAGAAAAAGGAAACAAAATCGAGTCCCTATGCCCGCGTCGGCAAGATTCTCGGGAGCGTTTGAGTTGAGGGTAGGGGGAAAAAGGCAGTCGCCGATCACTCTGGGCGATCTGAAAAGGAAGTGTTCCAACTGGAAATACTGCGACATGAGAAAAGGCGGAGGGATAGGTGACGTAGGGAAAGGACAATAATGTTTTCCGACCAGAATGGCGGAGCTGATCACTCCTAAAGAAAAAAGCCTACTGTGCGGCCAAAAGGGGGGAATAAAGATCTGTCCTCTGGAAAAAGAAATGACCTAGCCAGATTCTTGAGAAGATTCCATTTTCCGGGGATGAGGGGCTTTAAGGCGGCAAACGAAAAAACTCGGGGAAGGAGGGTATTTAGACAGGGGGAAGGCGACTCGGTAAGCCAACAACAAGAAAGCTCCGGGGCTGTCCACTGACTGCTAGCCGGTCAGCCCGATGCAAAATGGGGAAAAGGAAAAAAGAATTTAGAAAAAGCAAGAACAAAATTTCCGATCGGCGATTCCCCTCCAGCGCGTTGGTCGCACACTCAAGGGAAGGGACAGACTGATCGAAGGGGCGATCAATCTCAGGCTCAGAGGGGTAAATATCCTCCGAGGAGGCGATAGTCACAGAAAGCTTCCGGGGTCTTTGGGTCCTTCATTATTGACAGCCTTCGGTTTCGAGCGCGAGTTGGAAAACAAGAGGTCTGCGGGGGAAGAGAGAGAAGGGAAACTCGGAAAAATATGGGAAGACGAGGAAGAGGTTCATTAAACAAGCCAGATGCCATATTAACAAAGCGAATGTAGAAACAAAGAGCGGTAACCGGACGGCAATGGGGAAGACAAAAGACGAGGAATCAGGAGGCACTTTTAAACCGAACTTCGCAGAACGAGCATCTAAACATTGGCCATAAAGGACGAGAAAAAATCCTTATAAGAGACAAAAAAAGGCAAAAGAAAAGTCTCGGATTGATGCCGGAACTACAGATATGAAGGAATAGGTAGAAAGATTCTAAAAAAGTTTCTCAGCATGCCCATTGGTGTGAAGGAATCCAAGGCAGGGGAAAAAGAGAGGGGGAGGGGGGTTCAGGGGAAGAGGGGGGTAGACTTTATCGATGTCGCATGCGCGAAAGCCATAGATAGCGCCCATAACTCAAAAGATTTCATTGCCAATCGGATCCACCTCGAATTTAAAGCGGAAAAGAGGAGGAAAGGGCCAGATCCTTGGTGGAACATATACCGCAAGCTGACCAAGGATCGTTCGACAAACAAGAGATTAAAAAACCTCGGGGGATTCACAGCTCATTATAACCGAATGTGACACCACGCGGGAGAAAAGGGACTTCTGGGGGAGGGGAGAATTCTTAAACTCTTGGATGCGAAAATTACCACTTATGATGCCTGCAAAAAGAAAAAGGTCGTGCTGTATTGGGGGGGTGATAACGCTGGGGGAAAACGTTGAAGATCAAAATAATAGGTGCGAAGAAAGAAAGAACGAGATTGATGGAGCGGCCATCCACTCTTCAGAGAAGAGATTCTCCCTCAAATCAACGACGGCCGTCTCAGCGCATTCTGGCATGCGTTTTCGAAAAGTGGTTAGGGGGATTATTAGGACATGAAGGGGAAGGGGAAGACCAAAGTGAAAACGTAAGTAATTTCTAAAACTTAAAGATGGGAATAAAAACGACGGAGGTCCAGAAGGTGGCCCCTGGAAATCAGATAGGAGGATTTAAGGGTCACGATCTGGACAGATAACAAAACACACGATTTGGTAGAAAACGGTGACCGTTTTAGACGGTCGCGATCAGAAAATCCCTGGGCAGGTGGACGAAGAGGGGGGAGGAAGCTCCTTCTTCACC
>Ga0179591_1280632_pt1 | contig 15403 bp, 20 predicted proteins | sample CZOMad2_1_08_16f_FD_182891 | JGI IMG/M metagenome (GOLD analysis project Ga0179591, IMG submission 182891) | Vadose zone soil fungal communities from Angelo Coast Range Reserve, California, USA - CZOMad2_1_08_16fungal (PacBio error correction) | ecosystem: Environmental > Terrestrial > Soil >...
GTGGGGACCAGAAAGGGAAAACAGAGGGCGTCGGCATTTTCTTCATTTTAAAAATACGAGGGGGCGAACAACTTGGCAAGGGAATTCCCAGATCTTTTGGGAAAGGAAATTATGATTCATGGGTTAGAAGGTGAATGCCGGAAAGGCGAGACAAAGCCGCCCGAGCATGGCGTTGAAAGGAGGGACCATAGGAGGGGGGGACGCAACGCTAGAAGGACAGGGGGGGCACTATTGAAAAAAGAGGGTCATGGCGAAAGTCGATGTTACGGGGGGAGCCCTGGTTGGTTGAGAGGAGGAACGTGGGAGGTTTCGAAAAACAATGGTTGGTCTGGTCAAATGTTTCACCGAGCTTAAAAGGTCTACAGGCTCAAAACCGCTGTAGGTATCCTAAAGGAGCCGCTCGGGGGTCCGACGGGCAAGGAAGAAAAAGATGAGCTGAAAGGTGGTTAAAGCTAACTTCGCTCGTGGCTTTCGGGGGAGGGGGGGAAGTGGATGTGCAGGGGGGAAAATCTTGGAAAACTCCGACATTTTTGGCTCTTTTATTAGGGTCCTTCCCTCGTGGGCGCGGGGAAGAGAACGGTAGACCTACTATCGGGAGAATATCTACTACCCCCGTCACAGAGCACCGACTCTTATGGTTGCGAATTCCAGAGGGGGCCTTATAAAAAGAGAAAAGGGTAAATTTTCCCCTCACCGAGGAGTATTCTGAGTACGGTAGGGATCGATTGGGGAGATAGTTCAATGGGGACTTTTCTTGGAAATCATCCTCCCACGGCATGAGGATCATCTCTGGAGAAGAATCTATTTTGAGGAGTTCGAAATTTGCAGGGAAAAACGAGCCGTCAGCAAAGCCATCTCAGTATGGGTCCCGGGATGCGTCGAAAAAACCGCTCGGAGTGGACAGGAAGAAAATTTACCAGGAAGCAAGGTCAGGAAAAAGCCGATGACGCCCACAACATTTTCAATCTTCAGGATAAGGGGGGGCCTTCGAATCCTATAGGGTCTCTCGTGGGGCTCATTCTTGGGTGGGACGCGAAGGGACCACATCCTAGCCTACGAGCGGAGGAAAATGACGTTCGGCACCAAAGTCGCCCACCAGCTGCCGGGGAAGTCTCGAGAAAGAACCCCCACCAAAAGGAGAGCAGCACATGGAAAGAAAAGTCCGACAAAAGGGTGGCGCGTCGCTGGAGGGGCGTCTGGTCCAGAGAAAAAGACGGGGGCTTTCTGGTGTCGGTAACTTCGGGGGGAGAGACGTCTCTACTTCAGGGGGAAAGATACCGTCTGGGGGAAGATGAATTCGAGTCGGGTGCTTAGAGAACTCTTAAGCGTCGGAATCTCTACGCAACCAAAAGAGGGAAAGAAGATATTCAAGAGGGGGGTCTAAGGGGCGACCCTACTCGGGGGGAAGCGAAAAAACGGGTCAAAAGACTTGTGAGGGGACAGGCCGTTCGCGGAAATCTGAGGAGCCAAAAAAAAACCAGAGCGTTCCGCGGCCCCCAGGCCCAGCTGGTTCACCTTCTTCCAGTCCTGAAAAGGAAAGGCTGACCTCTAGGGAGTGGCTCTCCGGGAGCTTATAAGGAAAAAGCCTTCCTAAAAAGCTTTTTGGGAGAGACCATCCCACCGTGGGTGGGGGGAAACTGCGAGGACGTTGTCTCCGAGGCCTTCTCGGTGTTTCCCAGTTCGAACTAAGATGAAAGAGAACCAGAGACGCTCTCATTAGAGGAAGTACAACCTTAAGCTTAGTCAGTGACAAGGCGGGGGTCTTAGAGTCTTCCGGTCAGAAGTACGTTACTGGACGGAATTCTTCCGACTTCATCAGGGGATTTAAAGGTATACCCTCATCCTGGGCCCGTCACTATGGGTTGCTTCCCGAGCTTCTGGGGGGTGTCCAGGAATTTTTCGCGTCTACTCAACTTTAGGAGGCCGGGCTTCTCATCTTTGGGCCTGGTCAGAAAGAAAAGGGGGATTTTATGTGAGGAGGGGGGAAACGGGGGTCCAGCCTACCAAAGGAAGTTCTATCTCCCTTTACGAGGAGAACAAGAACCGGTACTGACTAAGGGGGGGGACTCTAAAAGGTGCGAACTGTTTCAATCTAGAAAAATCCGAGAGGTGGTGGGGGGAGGTGTGCCGGTTGGCGTTTACGCTTCGGAGGGGGATCCTCTCTTCAGCTCAGCGAAAACACGGAGGGGGGAGGGGCTTTCCTTAGGTTCTTAAGCCCACGAGGCTAAAAGGAAGAAAAATTTTCTTGGACCGGGAAACCATCCCTCCGATGGGAATCTCCGACAACGAGAACGAGGGTTAGATGAAGGGGAAAGGTCCTCACCTGTAATTCGACTCAAAAGGAGCCAGGAACAGCAGTAAAGGTTTTGGCAAAAACCTCCAGGGAAAAAGCCCAGCTTGAAGGGAAACGCCGGCTCCGGGAGAAGAAGAGACAAACCCTTGGTGGGGGGGAACCGCGCTCAAAAAATACCCGGAACCCCCCCCTGAGAAACTTTCCTTTTGCCACCCTCCCGATCGACCGTCGCATCCCGGGAAACAGCGGGAGGCCATCAAGGGAAACAGAACCAGCGCGATTCCTGGAAAAAGGAGGGGGGAATCGGGAAAGGAGGAGCTCCAAAAAAATCGTTAGAAAAGAACACAAACCGGGAGAGGCCTGGGTGAAAAGGGGAAAAAGGGGGGCCTTTCGTTTTCTTCAGCAAAGGGGACGGGTTTGGGAAAAACCAAGAACCTGGAGGTTACAAAAAAAAGTCGTGAAAACACCTTAGAACTAAAAGGGGGGCCTCAATGCAAAGGGTCTTCTCGGACTTCCTGGGGGAGTGGATGCGTGCTCCTGGACGAAAAAATCTCCAGGGGTTTGGAGGGGCAACGCGGAGCAGGACAAGCCTCCAGTGGGGGGGAGGGTGGGGAAAAGTACTAAAGGGCCCTGACTCTTTGGACAGGGTGCAGAAAAGGTCCTCAGGGCCATTATTATTCAGGGGGGAAGCGAAAAGGAAGGGAAGGACGAGAGGCGAGAATGGGTTGAGTCTTTCCTTTGAACTTTTCTTTTAGGAACCCTTCTCGGTGAAGAGAGAAGCCTTGTCTCTTCTCAGAGGTATCCTCTTTAGGAAAAGGGATTCCACCAAGCGGGGTCCCTTAAAATGGATGGGTGGTGGTGGGGGTTGTGCGGCAAATCATTTTCTGGGGTTTCCGGAGGTTTCTTGCGATTTTCCCGAAGGCTCTCAATATCATACAGCGGAGATGAGTCTTTTGAGTAGGGGCAATTGGGAAAGGGGGCTCAACGGGGGAATCTGTTTGTCAGGGGGGGGAAATTGGTGAAAAAATCGGAGGGGGGGGATACACGGGGGACTCTTCCATGTCTAGAAAGAAAAAGGACGTCGTGAGGCCATTCTTGGTTATTTTTTTTATCCTTGAGGAAAAAAACAAATCTAAATTCTACGGGGTCCAAAAAAAGCGTATCGGAGGGGGTCGGCCCGCAGAAACGAGAGAGGATCGTCGGGGCACTTATAGGGGCTTCCTGGTCTCTTCCTGAATGATCCGGTTCTTTGACCTCCTAAAGTTAGAGAGAAGAATCCTCTTCAAGGGGGGAGCTCGGGAGGGGGAAGGTTCGGGAAGAATGGTGGGGAGGGGAATAGGGTAAAAACGAAGGGTGCAGGGGATGCTCCGTCCCGATTCTGTGATGAAGTCTATCTGCGGGAAAAAATTTTGCGGGGGGGGGGGATCGTCCGAGAGGGGGGAGAAGGACTTGGTAAAAGCCGGGTACTTTCTGGGAAAAAAAAAAGGGGGGGTCGATCTCAAAACTTTTTGCGCCTTGACTTTGGGCGTAAAGGCGTCTCTTCAGGAGCTCTTAATCTCCTTCGGATCCCCTTTCTTCCCTGTCTCCGGGGCGGGAGAGGGCCAGCCCATTGGAAGAGGGGGGGGGAATTTTCGGGGGTTTTCGGGGGGACTACCTCGAGGTAGGAAGGGATTTGGTGGGGAAGATTTATGCAGTAACGTCTAAGGGAGGAAGAATCTAAGGTCCTGTGGGGGCCTCGATGAGGACGGCTTCTTCGTTCCCATGGGGGGAGGGGGGGATTGTCCAGGGGGGTCTTTCCTGTTACTTTTTGATTTCTTCACTAGCTTCGGGAAAGAAGACCGCTGGATCTTTTCTTCTGCTTTTTCGTCAGGGGATTGCCTTCGGGGGGGGAGCCCTCCTTAGTCAAGGGGTTGGCAGAAAAAGCTATACACCAGGGAAATTAAAATAGCTGTCTTGCTGGGGGCGCTTTCCCTGGCCTGAGGTACTGGCGACGAGGCTTGCGAGGGGGGGTTCGCACAAAAAAAAAAAAACCGCCCAGGAAGGGAATCCAGGGCGGTCCACTCTGAAGGGGGAAATTTGGAAGGGAACTAAGAGGGGGAAAAGGGCATTAGAAGCTCTAAGCGGGGAAAAGAGGTAGGGGGAAAAGGACATTAAGGGGGGAACTCTCAGAAAAAAAAAAAAAAAAACGGAGGAGGAGAGAGATCAGTGGGGCAGAGGAAGCACTAGGGGGGGAAGGGAGAGGAGGGGGGGCTGAAATCGGAAAGGATCGTCACGGGAAAAACACCAACAGAAAGAGGGAAAAACATGCGATAAATCAGCGGTCTGTTCGTAAAAACCGTGAAAAAATCCACACGCACTTCCCAGGACCACTTCCGCGCCAAAGAGAGAGCCCTGGAAGGGAAGGCTACTTCTTCCCGGGTATCTTCTTACGTTAGAAAAGAGGTCCCTAGGCTTTGAGAGAGGACGTCCCTAATGACCTTTAAGCCATATAAAACCATAGGGGTGAATCTCCGGAAGGGAAGGAAAAATCCCCCACTCTTTAAGAGCCTTCTGGGGGTAGGAAGAAGACTAGAAGAGAGTGCTCAGGACGGAGATCGAGGAAAAGGGGTATTGCAAATCGAAAGAGCCTTGAAAAAAAAAAGGGCATCGAGCTTTCAACCGACAAAGGAAAAATGGCGGAAACTTTCCTCAGCGAAAAAAAACCATTGTCGGGCTCTTCTCGCCGTAGAGCGGGAGGGGGGATCAAGAGAAAAAGAAACTATCGGGCTCCTCCTGAGAAAAAGCCCTCTCTTTAAAAGTTCTCCAATCGACCATTGAAAGGGCATACCTTCCTTGACGAACCCTAGTCCTGACAGAGCTCTTGTTCTTCTTAGGAAGAAGCCCAGGGAAGACAGGTCTGCCTTCATAGGCCTCGAAAAAGAAAACAACAAGAGAAGAAAAAAGGGGTTGGAGGGGGGGTAACATAGTGATTTGGGGGTCACTTCCATCTTGCCCCTCCGACAAGGGGCGTCCCTCTATCGGGAGAAGAGGGGCTCTCTTAAAGTTTTCTTAGGGGTCAAATCCTCTCACGTAGGAGACTCTTGGAAAAGGGGTCCCTTCATCGACATGGGGGGGGGGGGGTCATGGGGGAATACTTCCCGGGGTTTGAGGTTTCCTTCCCTGGAGGTCTTTTCTCCAAGGCGGTATAGGAAGAGAGTATAGATAGTGAGGAAGACCATAAGGGTCGGCCTTCTTGGAAAGGCCTTCCTCCCAGAGAGGTCGGGAGGAGAATTTCCGAAGTCCTGGGGAGGCTGCAACTCGAAGGGAGGCGCTTATAAAAACGGAAATTACTCCGAGGGGCGAAAAGGGGAGGCGGCTCCAAAAAGGGAACGCGGGAAGAGAGCACTCTTTGAACCAAAAAAAAAAGAGTCTGGTCTGAGGGATGGGGGGTCCTGAGAGGCAGATGCTTTCCAAATCTCAGAGAGACCTGCTAACCCTATGAGAGGGCTTTGTCTGAAAAGGGGCTACCCCTAGGGTGGGAAGAACTGGAGACGGATCCAGAACGGGAATTACAATTGGGAAGGGGGGGATCCCAGCCCGGCAGGAAAGGGGTCTGTCAGGTGCTACTGGGGGACGCAATGCCTGTCCATAATGTAATGGAGCCTATGAAAAAGAAAGATAATAGGAATCCCTAAAATGTTAAGGTCCCTCGAAGAATAAGGGCCCCTCTACACAGGTTTTCGGGGGGGGCAGCACAGCCGAAGGGAGTCCTCTTAAGAAAAATTTTCTCTCCTCAAGGAGGGTCTTTGGGTCATACACCGGGGTTATCGCTGAAGGGACCCAAGGTAAAATTTTTGTCATAACCACCCGGAGATGGGCATAACACTTTCCAGGAAGGTATTTTTCCCTAAGCAAGTGGGAAGGGGGAATTTTAGAAGGTGGGAATTCCGATGTATAAGCACTTTCTCTAAGAGAGACGCTTTCAGGAGTGGGGCTTCCCATTTCTTTGAAGGGCAGCCCTACGAGAGGAAGGGAACCCAACCTCAGAGTTTTCAATCTTCTATGTACGGGCACACTTACCAGGGAGAAGGAAAGGTTTTGGGAGGCATTACTTTTGCTAGGAAGAGAGCCCCCCAATTTTTTGCTTGCAGAAATTTCAAAAAAAGAGGAAGGCTTACGCGGGAACTGGGCTCACCGGAGGTCTTAACAAAAGCCTCCTTACGGGCAGGTCCGACGAGCGGAAGGGGTATTCGTTGCTGACCGCAAACGAAGAGGGGAAGGTTTCGGGAAGGAAAGGAATGGATTGCAGGGGGGTCGTGTCGGACAAGGCGGGTCCGTTTGACTCGGGAGGGTGAAGGAAACGAGGGGAAATGTGGGAATTGCGCAAAAAATCGGCTCTCCCAGAGCGGGGAAAGAAGAACTACCCTGAGGCGTCTTCCCCAAGGATAAAGTATTCGGAATTGACTCCCTTCCTCCAACGGGGATTATTACGGGCTTCTGGGAGGAGGGGGGTTCTTCTCCGCAATTCTCTTGGGGGAGGGAAAAAGGGACGACGCTAGAAAAAAAGGGCGCGGATCATCCGACGAAAAGCTATTGGAGAGGGAGTCGGGATCCAGTTGAAAAACCCAAGCCGAAAGGACCGTGGGCAGAAATTCTGAGGGCAGGGCTCCTAGCGGGAAAAAGGGAACTCTCGCAAGGGGGAGAATCATCCTTCACTTAAAAGGGATGACGACCAAGCCGAAAGGCCTACTCAGCGGAATCTTTTGTAGAAAATCTCGGGCAGGGGGTCGGCTTAGGTTCTCTGGAGATTTACACATCCTTCAGAGAAGACTTCTAACCAGAGGCGGGGGAAGAAGGTACTCGGGAAAAAAGAAAATTCCGTTATTACTGAGCCTCTCTATATGCGTGAAAAAAAGTAAAAAAGAATGTCACTCCACGAAGAAGAGAAGTTTGCTGCGTCAGGATGATGTCAATTTCGGGGAGGGCGAGTGGGGAGTGCTTGTTCTTTCACGTCTGAGGGGGGACTTCTCATAAGAGGTATAAGTTCTACCGGCGGGAAAGGGAGAAATGAAGTCTTATCAGGGAACCCCCTCTACTCTGGGAAGAGAAGAGGAGTAAAAACGGAGTATGAGGAAAAAAGGATTCCTGCTTCATCGGGGGGGGAATTCTTGCCTACGGACTCGAAGGGAAGGAGGGGGGGAAGAACGTGAAGCCGGGGGTATTGAGGAGGGGGGAAGATGCTTAGGAGGAGACGGTTCCCTACAAGAGGGAACCTTCCACAGACCGACGGGTTAAAAAATAGCACCCTGAAAAGATCTGGGGGGGCTTCCTGTGGATTATCGTTTTTAGGGAGAGGACCAGCGATATAGGAAAGGTCATCCCTGAAGAGGGGTGGTTCGTATCCCTGGTTGGGGGGGGGAAGGGGGGGGGCTTCATGGAGGAAGGGATCTCGCTAGGAGGGGTGGGGCTTTATGGTGAGAACTCTTCTTAATCAGCGCTCCTAGAGGAAAGCCCTCTTTCTCCTTCTGATCGAAAGCGTCAAAAACCGGAGCCTGATCGACTGGCTTCGGAATGGGGAGTCTTCATCAGGCCTTGACGCTTCTTCCGAACGTCCACGGCACGGACGGGGTCGAGGAGAAAGCCCAAAGTCCCCTGGGAAAGAGGCTTGGGGGGTGTTCATGCAAGAGAATACTTCCCCTAAGCCAAAGGAAAGGGCCGTCAGAAGAGAGGAATCCTGGAGAAGGGGCTGTGGATTCTGGGTTCCCGACAAAGGGGCTATCCCAGGGTAAAACCCATCAGGCGGGCCTAACCTAAAGAAGAAGAGAAAAGTACCTTTGAGGGGTCAAGATGAAATCATCCTCCTCTTCTTGTTTTTTGCTTCGGGGGCGAGGGTTCGTCGTCGATAGGGGGGGACTATCTTCGTGCAGAAAAACACTTCATTCTCTTGGCGGCTAAAGCTCCCCCCGAAAGCTGAAAAAAATGTCTAGTCAACGATTCCCGAACATCCTTCCGAAGAAAGGCCCCCCAAGGGGTAGGCCGTCGCGGGAAGGAAGCTACTTCCGAAGCCTGAGGGTAGATCTAGGGGGGGGGGGGGGAATACTATGGAAAGAAAAAGGGGGGAAAATCCCCGGCTGACGAAGGAGATCAAGGAAACGGTGGCCCCTTGAAAACCCCCTTGTTTGGGCCAGGCCCGAGTGTGAAACTCCTGGAAAAAAGCCAGGAGCCTTTTCCGGGGAAAAAAAAAGCCCTGACCCGATAAGGACCTCGGAGGGGGGAGGACCCAGCCCCGCCGAGAAAAAGAATCGGACCTTCCTCTCCAAGCTCAAGAGATGAAAAAACCTTCCACCTGCCGATAAAGGGAGGGCCATAGCTGGGCTGGGACTGGCCCGTGGGGAGAGCGGTTTGTTTATGAAATAAAAAAAAATGCTTTTCCGAGGGGAACCCCAACCTTATGATCGGGAAAAAGGTGGCAGAATGCGTAATTCCTCGGAAGAGATCTGGACGAGGTGAAAAAAAATCAAGGACGGTGCAACTAGAAACCATCCTACAGGTGAAAGGGGGGGGGGGCTTGTCCCGTTGCAGAGAGGGCCGGTTGTGGAGAGGTCCATCCTGGGGGGGGCTGTCTGTGGCCGAAAAGGACTAACGGGCAGTGGAAGGGGATTTAGCAAAGGAGAGGAAAGGAAAAGGTGACTCGTTAGGGGGAGTTCCACCCCCAAATTCGGGAGTCTTCAGCATCGGGAGGGGAGTAGCTATTGATTCGGAGGGGGAGAGAATTCTCTCCGGGTAGTCATCTACCAGCTTGGGGGGCAGGGGAAAAATCTGCACTGTGAAGGAAAATCTTTTGGAAAGAGGGTTACTCCATCGGAGTCTATTCCAGATAAAAGAAGAGAGTTGCCAAAAAAGTGAACCAGGACCGAGGGAGGGAAGTCGTAGAGGAAAAGAGGTGCGAGATTTCTCGAGGAACAACATCGATCCGTGAAAAAAACTCTAATTCGAAACAGAAGCCCTGATCGTGGGAAGGGAAGGCGATACATCTGATAGATTAACTCCTACTACAGGCGAAAAGAGATCTCTTTCGGAAAAAAGGGTCTTGCGGGGGAAAGGGGAGAAAACCTCAATAGGGGGGGAAAAAAAGGAGATTCCTGTAGCGGCTTGAGGAGATAGCCTTAGCTTCCTTTGCTGGATAGAAGGAAATGTCTTACTCTTGGGGAAAAAGCTTCACATGTCGAGGTAGAAGGGGGTTGAATAGATGGACGATAGCGGACACCAGAGAACGCGGATCACTTCAGGAAGGGGGAATCCTCCTGGAGCACTTTTTCCAGCCTACTAGAGGATCCAATCGTGGAAAGGGGAGGGTTCTCCCGTGTGGGTAAGGTGTAAGGAACTGGATTCTTAAATAACGACCTAGAATCAAGGATCTGGCTCGGGCGGAAGGTCCAGCAAAAGGGGGGGGCGTGTCCGATTGGAGGAAAATTGCCTTCCGGCGTGAAAACGCGGCTGGATAGAATTCGGGTGTCGTGGGAGGTAGCAATGTTGGATCCCACGGGGAAAAAATCGGGAAGCCGTAGAAGGGGAATGGCACGTGCCTCGCGGGGGTTTGCGTGCGAGGGGGAGAGGGGGAAGAGAAGGGGAACGCTGACGGGAAAAAAATCTTTCTGTGGGTCGAGTTGGCCAGGGGGTCACAGCCCACAAAGAAGGGGGGGGAAAGAGTGATTTCAGGGAAAAAAGGATCTTCTAAGGGAGGAGAAAATTATATAAAAGGAGGATCCTCATCTCGAGAGAGTTTGTGGAAGGGAAGAGCGTCTTCCGGTAAAAACGAGGAAGCCTCCATGCAAAAGAGTCCTGTCTGTTCGTAGGGGGCCTTTCCTCAACACAAGAAGGCCTAGCTTCAAAGCCCTCCTAGGAACGTGGGAAGAGAGGAAGCCTACAGCTACGGGGGAAAAGAGTGATAGCTACTCTTAAGAATTCGTGGATCGAAAAGGCAAGGCCCCCTTGAACCGAAAAGCCGCAAGGAAAGGAGGGGGGTTTCACTCCTTAAGGAAAGGGGACAGACCCTTCGGAGGGGAATACTCCATGCGGGGGGAAAACATCCAAGATCTTTCGCACGTGAAAAAGGAAAAGGGGAGCTTTTATTCATCACCAAAAGGAGCCTCTCCCTTACAAAGGAGAGCCTACCATCGTTAGCCGAAACACCAAGGAGTCAGCTTCCTCAACATCGGGAGATCGCCAGGAGGCGGGGGGGGATCCGCGAGGAAAAGGTGCTCGCAGATGAAACTCTTCAACCCTGGAACCGAAATGGGGAATCAGGCCTTAAGGGATCCGGCCTCGGAAGGGGGCAAAAAAAATAGAAAACAGTTCCTACAGAAGAAGCGCTCAGGGGGGGAAGAGCAACAAGAGATTTTTAGTTTGGATATTGAAGTGTTTAATGAGAAGCCTACCCGACCGAAAGGGAAGACGGTCTCGATGAGGAAAGAGAGTCGGCGGGGCAAGAAAGAGAGATCGCCGGAAATGAAGGTAACCAGAGAAAAAAGGAAAAAAGGGGGCGATTTCGAGGAGAAGAAACGGATCTAGGGGGGGAGGTTACGCTAATGAAGAGAAAAGAACAACTACCTCTAAGAGGAGCCGCCGTCCTGTGATCTAAGGGGGGGGGAAGTACTGGAAGCGATGTCTCGCGGAAACGAAACTGGACTTCGCAAAAAAACGAAAAAAAAACTCGAAAGGACAAAAAAGGGGGGGAAACCGTCAACTCGGGCGATGACGATGTCTGAAGATGAGAATCTCTTTTCCACCCGCTCCAAAGAGCAAGGAAAAGATTCTTCCGCAGTTAAGAGCTACCCCGATGTGGGGAAGAAGTTCCTTATCCATAACGATTCAAAAGAATTGTCTCCCCAGGGAAGGAGAAGATGCAGAATCGGAAAAGCCAAGGCCCTTGAGAATTGAACAACCAGACCCATTAATCTCCCAAACGAAACAGGGGTGGTAATAAACACCTGAAGGAAAGGGTTGCCCCGAACGGGCTGAACCTCCCAAAGTTAAAAAAGAGAGAGCCGACTAAAGGAGGCCACCGGGAGGAAGGTCCTAATCAGAAGGCGTGAAAATCAGATCGGGAAAAAAAAGGGAAAAAGCCACCCTTCGATGGTGAAGGAACGTCCATGCAAAGAAGGGGGGGGAAAAGGATTATCAGGCCGTTCAGAAAAGGAGGATTCAAATGCGCGAAGCCGGATGAAGGACATGGCGTTTTAAGAAGAAAAAAGAGGGATGGTCCTGCACGCTAGAGGAAGAGGACAGCTACCCAGTCCACGTACTTGAAACAGGGGGTGGTTTCCGGAGGGTAACCGGGGGGGAGAAAAAAAAAAAAATTGTGTGGTCCTTCCGAGGGAAAGGAGGGGGGAGGCTCTTCGACAGCGGAGAAATCCTTCTTTCCAAACGCCCTTGAAGTCAGAAAACGAAGGACGGTGCGGACACGCGAAAGAAGAAAGGAGGGGGAGAGAAATGACGGACAGGGAGGGCTGGAAGGGAGGAATCGCCATTGTTCGGGAGGGAGGGTGATTCTCTCCCTCAGCGTCAGGGAAAAGGAGAAAAAGGCCATCCCAGATCGAAGAACGAACGCCCCCGGAAAAAAACAAGAAGAAGGGGGGGCTATCCATATTGAAAAGAAACGGGGGGTCGAGGATTCAGGGAAAAGGATTGTGTCCCCTTTTGCCGGGTAGGGCCGGACTCCCAGCCCATGGAGAGGAGGCGAGACGGCCCTAATTGGAAAGCTTGAGGAAAGGGAACCCACTCCCCAAGCCTCAAAGGGGAAGAAAAATTCGACGCTGAGGTCTCACAGACACAAAGGAGGGGGGTACTCTCTCAAGGAAAGTAACTGCCTCCTATAGACTACAAACTGGAATACTCCAGCGTCAGGATCAGGGTACCGTCTACCTGAGGAAGGGCAAGGGTTCTCTCTGGGTTTCTCAGGGGGTAAGAGGGACACATCCTAGCATGTCATAGCGGATCAAGAAAAATGAAAAAGAACACCATCTCATGGATGACGGCTCGCAAAAAGAAGAGAGCAGCCACGAGAGGTAAAAGGAGAGAGTCATTTTCTGTAAGAGGTGGACCCTTGTTCCTTTTTTCCAATCTGTGGGGGAGAAAGGGAGACTTCTCTACCTTCCTTATCTCAACCAGGAGAGGGAAAGAGACCGGATGAAGTCGCTTCGGCTTAGAGAATAGAGAAAAAAGAAGGGAATCTCTCCTCAACAACACCCAAGAGGGTCTTCTTCATCGTTGTCTGGAAAAGAAAAGGACGACTGTTCTCCTGGTTAGTCAGGAGGACTTCTATCTTAGTAAGTCAACAGGGGAAAAACCACGCAGCACCGCGGCCACCAACAGGACCCTCCTTTTTCGCCAACGCGCGAAAAGCGCGTGGCACAAGAAAAAATCTCGAGAGAAGAAGAACTGAAGCTGGTTGGACGAAAGGGTCTGGGGACGGAATAGAAGAGGTTTTCCCTCGCCGGCGCACACGAAAAGAAAAAAAAGCGGCCCTCTCAGAGAGAGAGAAAAACTGATCCTGAGCTGGAGGAGAGAAAAGGGTCGTCAATCTTCTTCGTGAGTTCTGGAGAGCGGCGGTGTACAGAGGAAGACCGGCCCGGGAGCTTCCCACGGGGGGGCTTTTTTCCATGACAAGGGTTGAAGAAAAGGAAGACAATAGGTCGGCGTAAAAAAAAAAATGGCCGCGCCATGTTCTGGGAGGAAGGGAGGAAAAGAAAAAAAGACAAGATCCTCCTTGCTATCACAAAGAGCTCACGGGAAAAGGGAAAAGGGGAGGGCCTGGTCAATCTGGCAAAGAGACGGGGCCGGGGGGGAAGGAGTGGTCGTCGTCTGGAAGAAAAAAGAGCATCTTACTTCCCCTCAGAGGCAAAAAACCCCGCGACAAAAAAAAAGAAAAAGGGGCGAGTCAGAAACGATTTCCAAAAAGAAGAACACCCCGCGATTTTGAGCAAAGGAAAACAAAAAGCCTTCGACAGCATTACGAAAGGGGGAAGAGGAGAACCCCTCCATCTGGTTGAAGGCAAAGGAAAGAAGTCCGCCGATCCGTTGAAAAGGAAAAAAATTGTTTTGAGCCAAAGAAAGGGTAAAAGGGGGACCACCTTCCAGGAGACTTGCCGGGCAAAGGAAGGGGGAGCCTGGTTCGCCCGGAAAAAATGATCATCGGCACAGAAAGAACATCCCCACCGTTCCGGAGGAAGCATGAAGCGGACCGGATTAGAAAAAAGGGAAAAGAGGGGGGGCATTACAAAAGGGGCATTCTCAAAGCTAAATCCTTTTCGCCTTGTGGCCTGGGACTGGGAAGGGGGGAGGAAAATCGCCGGTTTGGGGCAAGGACGGGGCGACTATCTACCTAGGGATCTTTCCCCAGGATGAGAAAGGGACAGAAATGCGTAGCTCTAGCGCTTCCTCGGAGGAAAACGTTGCTCACGGGTAAAAAAAATTGGGGGTATCGGGGCAACTCGATCGGATATTCCCACCAGTGTTTTCTTTGTGGAGAAAGGGGAGGAATCTTCTTTGTGAAAGTCCACTTTGCAATAAGGGGGAGCTGGCTGGGGCCTTATAGAAAAAACCATTACGAACTAGGTCGGGGAGCCAGGGAATGGTCCTGAAAAGGTGACTCTTGAGGGGGGAGAACGTTATGCCACCATACGGGGTGGAGGGACTGAACTGCGGCAGATAGGGGAGGTAGCTATTGGAGAAAAGGGGGGGGGCCACGAAAGTCATCTCTACTGTGCGAAAGGGGGGCAATTGGGGAAAGAACTGCACGGTGTGAGGGGGGGGAGGGGGAAGTACAGTTTTCGCAAAGAAAGAAAGGACATACACTTTAAGTACACAGTAGGAAAAACCCCAAAAAACCCCCCATAGGGAAAAGGACGTTCTGCGAGAGGTAGTTTTACTTGAGGAGAAAGAGGCTCCCGGAGGGGAAAACGAAACCACATCGAGAAGTGAAGGGAATCGAAATCGCCCCAGGCGGAGGAAAAAGGGGGGGTTTCCTAATTAAAGTTGAGAGGAAACCCCCCTAAACGATCTGGCGAATCTCTCAAAGGAGAAAAATCGACGGGGGTCTTCTGGGCATAATTGGAAAGGAGGTGAAAAACTCAAAATAACTTGCGGGGGTCGTCCTGAGGCGGCTTGGATGAAAGGGAAAGGGGGAGGGGCCTCGTCCGAGAAAAAGGGGGAGGAAGAGGGAGCGGGTATCCTGACTTGCTTGAAAGGGGGTCTCCCTGTTTTAATAGCGGTGGTCGGAGGAGGGTCCTATAAGAAGGAGGCACGCCCTCCTTCTCCCAGGGAAGTGGATCACCAGCCTTTTCCGGGAGAATGGAAAAAAGAAGTTGCCGTTTTTCTCGCAGACCTAGAGGATTGGGGAATATCTTTGATGTTAAAATTAACGACGAGGAAGAGGGGGAGAGTCCTTTCAGGGTGAGAAAAAGGGGCGGAGTTCCTCCCCATCATTAGTAGAGGGGAAGTCCATGTACTAAGACGTCTTAAAACTCCGCGGATATAGGGGTACAGGGGTTCCTTGAAGATCTTGTCTTGGAAGTGTTTTACTCCGATGATCCAATAGGAGAAAAAGGGAGATGTCACTGTCCTCGGAAAGGGGAAGACGCATCTGTGAGGGGGAAGTTTCTTACAGGAGAGACTAACATCCCTGAGAGGTAACGGGAAAAGTTTCCCTACGACGCTAGTGAGTACAGAAAGAGAACTTCCCTAGTGAGGCAGAAGAGGGAGAAACGGAGAAACCAACAACAACTGGGGGGGATGATTCTTCTGTTAAGAATAAGAAAGGGGACTTTCTGCAGTGGGGGGGAGGGAAATCACTCGAGTACGTGGAAATTACAGACCTCGTGCGGGTCGGGGAGGAGGGCTTGCAATGTAGGGAAGAAAAGCGCCACTCACATATCGGAGAAAAGAAGGAAATCGCCATGTCAGCCTACAGCGCGGGTGTCCATAGACAAGGAGAAAGATACTTCGTGGATTCAAACGACCCCGAAAAAAAAGGGGAATCCAGAATCCTCAATATCCAGCGAGGGGGAAAAGAGGAATGAACTCAGACTCCCAAAGAAGGAAGGGGGGATGGCCCTCCTCCGACCGCGGGGG
>Ga0179591_1240626_pt1 | contig 15402 bp, 12 predicted proteins | sample CZOMad2_1_08_16f_FD_182891 | JGI IMG/M metagenome (GOLD analysis project Ga0179591, IMG submission 182891) | Vadose zone soil fungal communities from Angelo Coast Range Reserve, California, USA - CZOMad2_1_08_16fungal (PacBio error correction) | ecosystem: Environmental > Terrestrial > Soil >...
CGGGGGTCTCGAACCGCCAGAAGCAAGGAGGGAAGATCGAACCAGCGTGCAGCGTTGAGACATGAAACGATCGTATCCACGAGTTCGAGCATGCATCGGGGCGAAACGAGACCGGGTAAAGGTCGACTTAACAGCAGTGGAGCTCTGGGCCTACGGAACGGGTTTTTACTGCGCAAATAATTAGGGGGAGGGCGTCCCGGGCCCGAGCGGAAGAGCTCACACGTTGGGGTAGGGTCTATCGCGAAGGCTGAAGGCGCGATCGCATCAATCTCGTCAGAAAGAACTTCTGCTTACTAGTGGATAAAGAAACTACGCGGCCGTAGGCCACGTCCGGAAGGGGCATACGCGCCTATAACCCATGCGAGGCTACGTAAATGGCAACATCAATAAAAATTCATCTTCCTGACAGCCCCGTTCAGTACTAAGGGTTTTTCTACCCCTGATAAAACCCGGAGGCCGGGAAAACCAGCCAGTATCAACCAAACGACGGCAGAAGATAGGGGGAGGTTCGCCGGAGAAACTGATCGACCGGCCTACCGACGAAGGCCATCACACGCCTAAAAAGTAAAGAAAGCTTATAGCGGAAGATTGAGAACAGAGCCGGAAGGAAAAAGAAAAAAAACGGATGGCTCGTGCTCGCCCTACGAACGGAATGTCCGACAGGGGGAGGAACTCCGCCCACGGTAAGGAAGGGGAAACAGAGAGAAGGGCGACCTGTGGCGGACCAACCCCGGCAACAGGAAAACATAACAAAAACAAGAGGGGGAACGGTGGAAGACGCGGCTTAAAAAGATGAAACGGCATGCTTCCGCAAAAAAGGCTGCATGACGAAGACGAAACGGGGCCGGACGAAAACGGTTCCGTCACCGACGGCAGCGCAACGCGGTGGAGGTCGGGGTCTCAAAAGATCGGGACGGGGCGAACTGAAACTGCGGAAAAAAGTTTGTCGAGAAAAGAAAGGAGACGCGAGGGAAAAAGGAAAAAGGGGCTGGTTCGATGGAAAGACAAATCGAAATCAATCGGAGGTGGCGTTGGAAAAAAGAGGGGGGCGACAGCGTCGAAGAGGGGAAAAAAAAAAAGCCACAAGCTTCGGCCGGAGGGCGGGCTTCTGACGATGAAGCTGGCGCGAAGGAAAAAAGAACCGTTACCAGAGCTGACGTCTTCCGGACAATGTGGCGCAAAAAAATTGGCCCGAAATAAATTCTCAGGAGCGGGTAACCCAGCCGGATAGAAAAAAAACCTATGAAGCGCAAGCGAAGTGGAAAAGGGCGAAAGGAGGTCGGGAGGCGGCGAGTGGAAAAGAACAGGATAAGGGGGGCCGAGCGTCATGGAAAAAAGCCAGCAGGAGGAAAAGAGGGGGAAGGGGGCAGGGGGGGGGAAGGGATCTCCTGAAACAGCAGATCGGGAAGCCCGGTGCCTAAAAGCAATAGCCGATGCAGAGGGGGAGGCGCGGCGCCTACACAGGAAGGCGAAAAATCCCCCGTCATTCCTTCGCTACGCGTCGAATTCTGAAAGAGGAACCTCGGAAACAAACTCCCGCGGGGGAAGAGTCGGCAGAGCCGTGGGGGAACGCCTAAGAACGACCGAAAGGAGACGAAACAAAGGAAAAAGAGTAATTAAAGTGCGCCGTGAAAAAGTGACAGCCGGGAATGAGGAAACAAAGGATCAAAAGGAGATGAAAAACCGGGTTTATTGCTCTAGGAAAAAAAAGACGTGCGCGCAGAGCACGGAAAATTGATGGTGATCGCTTCGTCATAGAAGCGGGACCAGCCACAACCCAGAACGCGCTGACGCCGGGAAGGGAATATTCCTCGAGAAGGATAAGCTAGGCGTCTCCAGGGACGAAACGGGCTCGCTGACAAAGCGAAGCGGAGGAATTGCGGCTTTCTGGGGCCGCAGCCGGGGGTGGTAACGGAAAGGAAAAAAGAGCCCCTGGAAATGTACTCCTGCAAAGCGAAGACAAAAAGCACTGGAACCCTCAGGGACCGCGAAAAAGCTCCCGGGCACGGGGAATCTTCCGTGTAGTCTTCTCACCCGACCGGGTTTGCGAACGAAAAGCACCAATGGCGGCTAAATAACTGACTCGCAAAAAACGGAGGGGGGAACTAGCTCTCGTTCAAGCCCTGGTTCGTGGAGGGGGGAAAATTCCGGGGACAAAAGAGCAGAAAAAACACCTGGCAAGGGGCGTGCTGGGGGGCGGCGCGGGGCCGCGGCGGGGGGGGGGAAAGGGTCATTAGTTTGCGTGTCTATCGGGCACCGGCAAGGACTCTTTCTTCATTCACGCCAGGGAGCCGAGACAGGGGCCAGGAGGAACATTCGATGCCAGAGACGCCTTTGTCCGAAAACGGGTCGGGATCAGCGAAATGACTGCGGCTCTCGTCAGATCTGGGCAGAGAAGAGCGTCGAGGGGCGCTGTGCAGAGTCAAGAAAAAAGGAAAGCAGCGAGACTCCAGTGCTGCAACAACTATGAAGATTTGCGGTCTGTTGGGTCAATAACGAAGCGGAGGTCAATAATCGGAGAGAGCTCTGTTTGGGATAGGAGGAAGCAGTTTCAAAAAGGGGAGGGCGGCGAGTTCTGAAAAGTCAGCTTTGACGGAGGGGGTCATAGGGGAGGCAGGTGCGTACCCCGTGACGCAATGACGAACGGCTGAAAGGAGGTACGACGAAAGGGAATCGTGGGGACAGGGGGCATCTCTACAGGCGGGGAGAAGGGGAACGTTGAGGCGGAGTAGGCTCATCTAGGCAATCTCGGAGAGGTGCTCATGGGGCTGGTCGGAAGTTAAAGCGAGAAAAACAGGGATTGTTTTATTCGGAGGGAGGGGCATGCCGAAGACAGGCAGGCAGACTTTCCTTTCTCCTCGCAGCGACCGGTGCCGATGAAAAACAGGTGTACGCTCATGCAGGGGCGCAGAAAAAGGGGCTTGTCGCTTATATTTGATTGCGAAAGAAAACGGGGCTACACAATTTGACGCTCTCTTCAAGGCGCCGTACCAACAGGCAGGGAGGGTGCAGGTCGCGTGCCGACAGCCGACGCGATCGAGATAGCCGAATGCACCCGAAGAAGGGGGGCCTACTCTTAAGCCAAGAGTAGAAACCAAAAAGATAGGGCATATGTACGGATTGTTCTTGCAATCAAGGATTCCAAGATTTTGAAGGAGGGGACGCGCGCTGAGTAAGCTCAATAGCCGCAGGAAGATGCCGGCGCTATTCTACGCAGCGCAAGAGCAGGGGCAGCGGAAAATCTGTAAAAAAGTACCCAGGGGAAAAAGAGGAGAGAATATTAGCTGAAAACCGTAGGTCCGTATCATCGGTCAATGCTCCGAGCAGCAGTCGCCCAGGACAAAAGTCTTAAGAGGGTCCATCAACGACAGGGATGAAGACATTCGACAGTCTACATCTTTTAAACGAATGTCGTGGGAGGGGAAAAAGCAAAGGTGGGGTCTATTTCGAGTAATAGAGCGTCAGAGTTGTTTAAGGTCCTCCCGGACGAGGAAATACCGGGATAATGCCCGAGGTCAGAGGACAAAGGGGGAGAGTGGGATGTCTCGTAGGCTTCCGGAAATATCGAATACATTCGTTCCGTCGAACAGCAATCTATCTTTTCCGGAGAAGGTGAGCTTGAGGCGTAAGTCTTCAAAGCCTGTGCCCTGTTCAAATAGTCCTTGGAAAACCCGCACTGCGGTAAGACGCGGCGGTCTATTCCCTGGTTCATGGGGTGCGGAGGGCGCGGCGTCGCCTCCCTTTAAAGAAAAGGCAAACGTACTAAAGGGAGGAGAAGATTCCTCCTCTGGGCGTTCGCTGGCAATGGACGCTCTTCAAGCTCAGCTAGTCATGAAGAGCCTGGGGGGGCGCTACTAAGAAAGGGGGGGGAGCCGGCTAAAATCGCATTAGTCTCGGCCAGCGAGAGTGTCCGCCGGACTCAAAAGGCCAACGTATTGGAAAAATTAGCGTCGAAATACCAGATAAGCTAAAATTCGGGAAAGGGAGTGATCGTCTCAAAGGAAGGCATTCCTCACAAGCTAACGTGATACGAGGTCAGCGGGCATTGAGAATCTTGCACGTTAAAGCGATACGGGCTGCTGAAGGCGAGGATTAGGGGGAAACGGAGAAAGACAAAAAAAACAAAAGGGAAGAGATAGATTTTCTCACACCCTCTCATCCTCCGGAAAAAGCCCGGGGCAGCCTGAAAAAACAAGAAAAGCGTTTGGCGGTAAATAAGAAAAGTCGTGAAAGAGTGCGTCGCGGGCATCGCGCAGGAAAGAACCGAACCGCCGAGCGATGTCTGCGAACTACGGAAGACTGCGCAACAGTATTGGGGGGGCATGGTGCGTAAAAAAAAGCACTCCAGCAAGAGCAGTCCTGGAGTAAGGCTTTCGCCAATACAGGTAAAGGCTGAACGCATGCAAAGAGGGGGGGATCGAAGCGGCGTAGCTTTGCCTGGGGAATTGCCAAGGGAACGACCGGCCGTCCAGGCATGATCTGGCCAACCTATAACAGCTAGATCGCGGAAGGCCGGGCAGTTCCTCTTTTACGAATCGCAACCTCCTGGATAAGGCCTGTGGAAGGGGGTACATCGTCTATATTGAGGGGCAAAAGACGGAAGTTGAAGACCGATCACCAAAGAAACCCGAGTTGAAAAATAACCTCCTATCTGTTGGGTGAGCCGTCTGGAAACGACAAATTCGATCATGGACTACCGATCCCCGGGAAATCAATCATCGTTCGGAGGAAAAGGCGGGAGATTCGCAGGAACCGAAAAAATAGCCTTCTCTGAGGCAGGACCGAAACAAGATAATCTCTATTAAAGCGCCCCTTATGGAACTAGCGGCCAAAAATCGTGTTCCCTACAAGAGGAGAAAATGCAACCGTGCGGCAAAAACCGTCAAGTAAACAGAAAAAAAAAAGGGACGGTGCAGATGGATCTCTATGAGACCGACAGCGGGATCAAAACTCTAAGAAAAATGGGGGGGAAACGAACTTATGTTCCGAGTTCAGGCGCCGCGCTTGTGTCTGGTCGATAAAGAGAGAAGCCTTACGAATGGGCGGCAGGGGGGGTGACGCTACATGAGGAGAGGGCCCAAAGGAAAAACTCGGGGGTGAAGGGAAGATCGAACACGCGAATCGAGTAAGATAGGGGGCTGCACAGATGGGGGCGACCAGTAAACCGCGTCAACAGGATCAAGCTTACGGCTGCGAGGTGGGAGATCGAGGGAGGGGAAAATTTATCTTGCGCTCGCCCCAGAAAGCCGCCGGTGGGGCGCCAGAGGCGCGGAATTCACATGGGTTGCGACAGAAGGACACCAAAAACCGGGTATCTAATTCTCCTGCAAGGGGGAACAAGGGCGCAGGGATAAGTGCGATCTCCATGAGCAATTGAGAGAGGGTAGCTGCAAAACCGCATTTCGAAGAAAGCGGGCTACCAAAAGCGTCAGGACAGGAACGGGGAAGCATAGCCTTCCAGCATTCATACGACGCCGGAAACGTTAAACCAACCGATAGGAAAGCAACCGGGAACACCCACTATCACATCCGCCGGAGAGCGGCAGACGAAAGGCAGAGAGGGAACCGCCCCGAAGAATGCGCCATGACTCACAGCCGGAGGAACGGCCCTTCAGTGAAGGGAGTAAAAGGGGAGACCAAAGATCGCCAGCCAGCCATTCACCATGAATTGAAGCAATGCAGGGGGGGCAAAGGGAACCCGAAGATTCGAGGGAACCAGGCGGGGATAGAGAGCCGATATGAAAACCGCTCTATTGCTCTCGGACAAAGAAGGAAAGAACCCGCAAATCAGAAATAGAAAGCGCGTCAGTGGGGGAAAACGTAGCCTAAAAGCGACGGCAAAAAGCGCCGCGCTTGGGGACGCAGTCCGAGATGGACCCGGGGGCCGAGTCAAAGAGGCAAAAATGCGAGAAAACGGGAGAGCGACTGAAGATCCTAGGGAGGAAACTATGGACAACGAGAGGGGGGGGGGGGATTAAAACCTGACTCGAAAAGGAGAGAGTTCCGAAACGTCAGAAACTCAGATGCACGGGCCCCGCCAAAACAGCGAGCCATAAAAAAAAGAGACAATCTCGGGATTTCGGGGACTCCCGGGCACCGGAGTTCTAAGGTTAAAGGGAAAAAAAAAAAAAAAGACTAACAACCAAAAAAACGGGAAAAAAAGGAAAGAGAGAGGAATAAGCCGTGCCGTGTAGGGGAAGAACTTCCGGTCGAGATCAGACACGATTAAGCCTTAGGGAGCCATGAGGACGGCGGGAAGGATAGCTTTGGGGCCTTGAGAGGCACTGGGGTCACCTCGACGGGTCCGGGGCCGGGTCAAACGAAAAACGATACTTTCGAAAGGCGCGCGCTTGACGTCAGCCGAGAGGGTCGGGGGTCGGGAAGCGCGACTGCCGGCGCTCGAGGCAGATCGCTTCAGGAGTCAAGAGGCGCGGGTGGGGGAACTGCGGGCGCGGCACGATAGGGTACTTGGGGGGGAAGCGAGGCTCTATATAATTTGCGCCTTCAAGGTAGTTGGTCCGTTATCAGACCGGGCGGTAATATCTGGGGATCACGACAACCAAACGGGTTCTAACCGCAGCAGAAGCGACGTTGGCACAGATTCTTAAGCGGGCCGAAAGTGCGGGAAAGAATTTCGTGATGGCGAATCCAATGTGAGTCGGAGTGAGCACCTGCTCAAGGGGGATACAGAAGCCTTCAAGATGGGGCGGTATCCTCCGCTACGCCACCAGATAGGAAAAAAAAAGGCATCCAGGGTCTGTCTTCGAAAAGGAATGTTCTCAAACTCAAGGGAATAGACTTCTTCTATGTTTAAAGGAGCTTTGAGAAGTCGGCTGGGTCAAATCTCTTCCAAGACGGCAATCTGGATGCTGGGAGGACGATTACTGCCCGAGCTTAAGGCCCGGGTAAAAAAGGGCGTCGCATCAGAACGGGGGTACCAGGGGGCAAGGATATCACCGCTCTGGTCCAGCGAACGGGTTGAACGATGATTGAGAAGGAGAAACGTTCAAAAGGGGGAGACTCAAAACACCAATTAAAGAGCGATGAATCAAACTCGGATTCTGGGCCGGCGCGCAAAAAGGTCCGAAAAAACGCAATATCTGAATGAGCAAGAAGGGGGGTGCCGATGTCAGAAGGGATCAAAACAAGGATCAAGTTTTCACCGAATCGAGTGGAAGGAGAGCGTGGCATATCGAAACGGTCCCTGCCATTGGTGAACTCGGGAAGAGAGCTACTTACTCTCCAGAGCAGTCATGGGGAGGGCGTCTCGATCATGAGTAGCAAAAAACCGAGACGGAAAGCTGTAACAGCAGGGGGACCGACGGCCAGGGATGAAGTATTCGCAGATCAAACCAAAGCTGTCGGCGCTGTGAAGTCGGCAAGAGAAATCAGACGTAGGCACCTGGCCAAGCAACTGTTATTGATGACTGTCCTAGGGGGGAGGGTAAGCAAAGGCGACATGCTCATAGCGGGGGTCGGCCAGCCCGTTCAGTTGGAAGAAGAAGGTCAGAGGGCGATCTGAGGTATAGAGCTGCATAGTTGTTGAATGAACGGGGCGAAGGAAGAGACCGGCGAGGACCAAGGTCAACGCAACCGAGGTTGTGCCGTCGCAGGGAATAGAGAAGGTACCCAAAACGTAAGGGGGAAGGGGGGCGAACAGGGCCCCGCGAGCTGCGGGACGTCGCCTTGGAGGCAAAACGAAAAGGCTTTGGAGGAGTCTTCAAGGAAGGGACGCTGCAGATATCCCGCCTGACGGTTAAAGGGCGGATTGAGATACGTAGGAACGGTTCTTGGTTTTCTTCAGTAGCACGAGAATAGACGGTTATGGCCGGACTCCCGTGGGACCGACGCCGGAATGGAAATCTGACGGAATAGTGTCAGTCAGCAGGGGGCAATCAAGCAACGGCGTAGTCTATAGCTAAAGGAGGGGCCGACTGCCGTCTGAAACTAAGAGAAACCAGAAAAGGAAGGCTGGCAAAAGGGAGGGAATATTCCAATACGGGGATGGAAGAACGGGAAAAGAGTCGCAGGAGAATAAAGATAATGTCGTGGGGCTACTTGAGGGCACGCGGGTCTCGAGAAATCTCATCAAAGCTCGATACTAGGAGAGTAATTGACGAAACAAGCTAGTTCACCCCTATCAGAAGGGAGTAGGGGGAGTTACTGGATTAGAATGGGAAGAAAATATCTCAAACAACAACGTATTAAAAGATAGATAGGAAAGCCCCCCTCCAATAACCCAGAAGACAGGCGTTATCAAGAGGTGTGTAAAACTGCAAAGAAAGAGACAAAAAAACAGAGGACGAGGGGGGTCTGGGCCAGAAAAAAGACAAGAAGCATACCTAAATTCTATAAATGCGGGGGGGGTGACCCGATTAGAGGGTCTGCGACAGAATGGGAAGAACAACATAAAGTCCTTGGGAAGGGTGGTCCTAGGAAACAAAAAACAAGAGCGTGAAGATTGGGGAGGCACGGCGGCCGAACATTCCGGCCAAGAAGTTAGCATCAGGAGGACTGGGGAAGGGACAGCGCCCTTGCCCAAATTAACGAAGACGTCCTCATGGACAAGGATCCGGCGGGATGGATGAAAAAATATCAGAGAGGCCCACGGAGGGAGCCAAAATGTAGACCTCGCCGAAAAATGCAGCCGTTCACTACTCCCGTTAGGGGGGGGGACCCCGCTTAGAACCCTGCCCAGGGAGGGGAAAAGAAACGAAGAAAGCCAGTCGGGCTCAAAAACGGAAAGCCCGTCGTTGCTGGACCCTAGAAAAAGACCATGAAAATCGGGAAATAGAGCCTATCCCGAGGCCGGAATCACTCAAAAAGGCCGTTGGGGCACCTTACATATTACGCTATATCGCTGTCGAAAATCGCTCTTCTCATGAAAAAGGGGGGGAAACAACGATGTCTAGTTACCTATCCTCTAATACATTGGTAACGCAAAGATTCGCATTCAAGAGATCGAGGACATGGTCCTCCGTTGGAGAACATCAAGAACACGTATCCAACATGAGGTCAACAGAACCAACCTGGTCCGGGAAGACTGCGGCTCGATACGAAAAAAGATAGCAACGAAAACGGGGGGAGAAAAAAAATGCGAATATCTACGGGGCCGGCGTGAGAATTCACCCCGTAGCAGGAGAGTGGGAGGCTTGTCGATCAGGGAGAACACAGGGCCTGTGGGAACTGTTGTGCGTAGTAAAAAGCAGGGGCAAGGGAAAACTCTGGCAGGACGTTCGTAAAAGAGAATGGATAGCAGAGATCCTCTGCATCCGGGGGGTCGGGCCAACTCTTGAGCCCGAAGTCTACAATCGCAAACCATTAGACATTCAGGCTAATCGAAGCTAAAAGTTTCCAAAAGTCGTGAGGGGACCGGAGACGACCAGACCCAGGGGGAAAAAAAGCGGTTGGTACGCAACGGAGGAGCGACCTACTGGCGAAAGCAGAACCCACCAAAATCCCCAGGTGGGGCAAAAGAAATTCTCCTGCACTTAACCGCGGGCGGATCTGCTATACAAGCACTGCAAAATTCAGGGGAGGACCAAGGCGGTCTCGTGCAGTCTAGGGGCAAAACTAAAAAAACAAGTACTGGGAGGGGAAAAAGGGGGGTCTGAAGTCAGATTCTCTTCCATAAGGACCAGCTGACGTGCCTATCTCAGTGAACCAAAAAAGATCGAGGGGTGAAGAGGGGGGGGGGGAGGGGGAAAGCTCGGGGGAGGAGGGAGCCGCCCCCGCGTAGGTACCGCCCTCCTGCCCTCTCCTGGATTCAGGCTCGCGAAGAAAAAGGTATCAGGGCAGCCCCTTCTGCCGGTAGCGCCTCGTCCGAGATTTCAACGGGGGAAATCGCGCGGAAACGGGGGAACGAATGGAAAGCGTCATCGTAAACGTGGCTAACAAATACGAAGGAAAGTGAAGCGAAGACATTATTTCAGCAACTGGGGGGGTAGGGAAAAAAGAAAGACGGGAAAACGCCCTATAAATAAACAGGCTTGAGAAACCGATTATGAAAAAAAACAAGAGGGTAGAAAACAGAGACAGAAATGAAGAAAGAAAACAAAAGAGGAAGATGGGAAAGGCCTGTGTGGAAACTGCTAATGAGCCGGAAAAGGGGGGGGGGGAAAAAAGCCAGCACAAAGAGAAAGCTCTGTCAAGCCGGAAAAATAATATGAAAATTCGGATAAGGGAACTCGAGACGCGCAATAAAAAAAACGTCGAGCGCGAGGTCCTCTAAAGAGAGCACTGGCATTGGAGAACGTTCGTCCGAGGCTTTCTGGGAAGACCCGTGCACAGACGCTTCCGCAAGAAAGACCTAAACATCCTAATCAGGGGGAAGCCGAAAGACAACAGCTCTATAAACGGCATCTGACGGGTATTGTTAGATAGCTCTGTGGACAAAAAAACAAGGGGATTAGATCGTCTGAAAAACCCAAACTATTAGTATGAATAGGAAAAGAAAAGGAAGGGTAAAAAAGGGCTTGCTACGGGCGGTCAGCGTAGCTAAAAATAATACTATTACGGAACGGCGCGGCTCGCTTAAGGTTCTGGCGGGGGGACACCGTGCATTAGGGGGGGGTTCGGGTCGATTCCGGACACCGTCTCTCATACGGGATAAAATTTCAAGGCAACGATACGAACGGATGTTCTAAAAACGCGAACTCTCGGCCAACCGAGCGACAGTTTTTAGATCGGACTCAAGGAGTGAAAAGGGACTTATCAAGGTCGTACTTCTAAAGCGCGGCCGTGTTGCGGGTCCCTGGCGGGAAAGCAGTGGGTGGGAGGGGGAGAGCAAATGGACAAGAAAATCTTCTCAGGAGATTGCGCGAGTAACTTTCTTATCCCTCCAGAGGGTAAGACTCTTCTTCTACTAAGGGGAGACGGGCATACAGAGCGGTTCACGTTGCTAAGTCTTAAATTAATGAGGGGGGGACCAGCGTGCGGGGGCTGAAAGATGAGGTGGAAAAACGCAAAAACGTGAAGAATGAACGAGGCATCGTCTGAGAAGAAGCCGCAGGAAGAAGGCCCAGAGCTAAATATGTCGCTACGGTCATCGGGAGGAAAAAGATCATGGAGGTAGAAGAGAGGCATCGAAGGGAGACTTGGTTCAAGCTGTGCGACTGCGCTGGTTAAAAATAAACTTCCCCACCTTACAAGAGGAAGAAGGCTGTCAAGGCAAGGAAAAGCAAGGTGACTGGGCAGAAACTCGAGGAAGGACAGGGAAGCGTCGAAAGCTCGGTACACAATGGAGAAAAGGGGTTATCGAGTCACTGGCGCTGTGTTCACCGTGCAGGGAATATGGAAGGTCTACGTAAGGGGCGGAGAAAAAAAATTGAAAAGGCCGAGCGGAAATGCGATCGACAAACGGAGGAAAGGTCGGGGGGGCCGGAGGAGCCACACCAAAAAACATTCGGAAAGGGGAAAATGAGCACACAAGAGGGTCAGGGAGACGGGTCGCCAAAAGTGGCACTGGGAACCGAGAATTTTTTGTGTTTGAAACAAAAAAATGGTGTGGGGGGTGTTAAAACGAGGGGAAGAGAACTGGGGGTGGGGGAGCTTGGCCCTCTGTCCAAAAACCTTCCTGGGACAGAGGGGGGGTTGAAGGGGGAACCGCGTTAAGAAGTGAAAAGCTACAAAAAGAAGACAGGCGGGGCTAATCTCAGGAGAGGGGGCCATAACGCTCAAGCCGCGGACTCCGAACGGACGAACAGCGACCTGGCCAAAAAGAGAAAGATGTCGTATCACCAGAGGTCTCGACCTCTGACAAGCCAAGGAGAAACCAGGGCCAAGCTGTTAGGGGGGGGGAATGTCCGAAAAAATTTAAGGGGGAAAGCAAAAGAGAAGTATCGAGTCTGAAAACCTACTCTCGGGGGGACGGGCGACCATCACTTGATAGTAAGATAGGACGTAATAGAGGGGGGTAAGGTAAGAAATAGCCGTGCGTTCGGAGGCAAAACCGGGGGGTATCTAAAAAATAATCGCTATATCTGAAGCCTGGCGAACCTGGAGGGGCTCCAGAAAGGAGAGAATTATGTTGGACCAGAAAAAAAGGAGAACACCTAGTCAAAAGTCCGGAGGCTGTAATCTGGTTTGGGGAGGAAAAAAAAAAAAAAACCCCCCCTTTGAGTCAAAGGAGGGGGGGGGGCAAGGAAAGATGAACGGTAAAAACCACTGAGCTCGGAGAATCAAAAAGTAAGAGGAGGGGTGAGGCGGAATGCGCGTCGTCGATATATAGATTATAGGCCCTACTGTTGAAGGAACGCTAAAACAACATGGCCGCAGGCCGCTTGGGAGTTGAGGATGTAAGAGGGAAGAGAAAAGACCAGGAGGATATATAGAAGGACGGCGACTAGGAAGGAAGAGACCGCTGACCTATATGCAAACACAAAAAATGCGAGGGAGCTCGGGTCAAAAAAACGGGGGAAAGAAGTTCGAGGTAGCAGACCAGTACTCGAAGCCTACTCTTGGGGTCTCTTGGAGTCGACCTCTACAGAAAGAAGTGTACGAGGTCTTGGGGTTCAATTGTACTAGCGTGGAAAACGAGGTGAAACAAGGGGACTGAAAACCAGGTCGAGGATTTAGATGGGGAAAAATCAAGCAAAGGGAACAACAACCAAGGTGGGGAGGAAAGATATAGGGGGTCCCCTAAATACATCTTCATCCTCAAAAAAAAAGCCCGTCGGGGAGGGGTACAAAGACAAGCGTTTCAAGACGAGGAACAAAAGATTAGTCTAAGACCTGAGGCGGAATAACCTAACACGAGAAGAAACGCGTAGCTTTAATGCAGACTCGAAAAGGCCTGGGGGAACAAATACGGGATTGGAATGGCGCAAAAAGCTCGATGAAAGGAAAAAAAGCGACTGCCTGTATGGAAAGAAGAGGGGAAAAGAAGGGATTCGTCAGAAGCGGCAGGGAATCACAAAGCTCGATATCGAGCGAGTGCAGCGTCCCAATTGCCCAAAGATTAACGAAGTCAGCCAGAGGGAAGTTCCGTAAGGGGTTCGAAGGAAGTGGGGCCTATAAAACTATCAGAAGGCGCGAATAAACCGAACCCAGACGACGCCTAGAAAAAAAGAAAGCCGGGGAGAACATGGGGGTTGGAAAAAAGTCGAAACAAAAAAAGCCTTAATAAGGAAAAAAAAGAAAGAGTCTGCACAGCAGAAGTCCCGAATGAGGGCTGGGAAAAATCAAGACTAAAGGAACATGAAGGCTCAATGTAAGGTCTCAGAGCATAACGCGAGTCGCTACTCTGAAAGTGCTTAGATACAAGGTGACTCGGGGATCGCGTCCTTAGCAAACAGAAAGAAAAATCAGGGAAACGACAGAAGGCAAGGAGAGAAAAGGTTTTTCTAAAAAAGGTTTCTGGAGAAAGATCGGAATGTGAAAATGTGGAGGTCCAGCGCACCGAGGGAGAAATCGGACAAACAACCAGCGGAGGTCTTTAATCAAGGAATGGCAAAAAAGCCCAAAAGTCCAGAAAAAAGGTATGAATAAGAACGTTTGCAAGAATTGTGGTCGCGGGAAATTAAGTCTCCTCGTGTGGGGGAGCGGTTCTGGCGGTAAAGAACTAAGTCATCTTAGGAGGGGGTGTCAGAGAGAAAAGGAAAAAAGAGCCGGGAGAGGCCCAGGACGACCAAACTTAAGGAATTCGGGGAACATTCAACGAAACCGCGTGGAATCATCAAGGTGACGAATGGGGAAATAGGAAAAAAAGCAAGCAAATCAATAAGGCTTGGAGGAGATATCGATCTGAAAAGTCCCGGATTTCGTCGGCAGAACCGAGAAACACGGACAGCCGGTCCCTACGTAGGGGAGGAAAAAAGGGGTCAACTACGCAAGCCCAAACACCCAAGGACCCTAAGAGCTTGGGACCCTCCAAGTTAAAAACGGCACGTTGAACACCAGGGCGAAATTTATCTGCAGAAGAAAAGCAACAGGCATTTACCGAGGGAGAAAGAAAAAAAGTTCCGTCGGGAAAGTGCGCGCGAAACAATCAGTAAGGCACATGAATAGTGAAGGACAAAGGCTGACAAATTGACGGAGGGGGGGGGCCGAAGCGAAGGGAAATGCACCGTAACCGCCCCTAAGTGGCCAACGGGAATCCCTGAACATGCGACGTTCACCGAACACATGAAATGAAGGACATACACGTGTACAAGGAGAAATTGACGACACAGTAAGGCTACCTTCTTATAATGAAAAGAAGGGGGGGGTGCGGCTATGCGACGTATATGCGTTGCATTGGGTAGACGGCCCGCTTGCAGTGATAGAAGTAAGGAGGCAAGCCTCCGCAGCACTGTAGCACTATGCGTCCCCACGGCTAGCGGGAGGAAAAAAGGAGGAGGAACGTGTCAAACAAGCACAGACAGTCTCGGGGCCCTAAGATAATTCAGCATACGCTCTAATGAATGCAGCCGATGTCACGGCGGAACTCAGTGTAACTAATGAAGGGGAAAACGGGAAGCCAGGTAAGCTAGGCCGCATTCATCAGCACTACTCGACTAACGCCCAGACTTCAGCCATCGACAAAAGATACACGGTCCTGGTATGGGACGAACAAAGCTACCATTCAGACGCACGCGTCGAGATTTAAAACACCAAGGTGCGGTACAATCACAATCATTGAAAAAAAAGAAGGGACCATTACCTATTTCAAAGCGGGCGGATTTGTCTCTTGAGCGCAAAGCCGTTACCGAGCTCACAACAAAGATCCCTGCGAGCAGATGCTTTCCTCAGAGAGCCATTCCTTTGCAAAAGAAGGAAAAGAGAGGGAGGGGAAGAATGAAAACCAACAGAGAAAGAAACACACCAAACAAAACAATGAGTAGGGAAAGAGGGGGTGTGGGCGGGGGGAGTAAGTGGGGAGAGGGTTTTTTTTGGGGGGGCGCCTATCCTGATCTGGGGTCGACGTCCCAACTCCAAGATCTAGAGATCTCTACTGCGAATGCCGTCTAGACAGAGATGAGGCTTACTTGCATACGTAAAGGCGAGTGGGCGCATACCACAGCCACATCTTTTTGCTCCAAATAGGTGTGGTCTCACGGTTCTGGGGGTGGAGTCTGAAAAAAGTGATGAAGAAAAAGGACAGGGGGGCCGCTGCTAGAGGCAACGCCAGCGCCATTCAGCGAAAAGGGAAAAACATGAAAACTAACAAACAGACAGCTAAAAAATAAAGAAAAAGCTGAGCTGACAAAACACCAAAAAACACCAAAAAAAGTAGTACAACCCTGAAAAAAAACAAAAAAGGACACAAGGGAAAAACATCGACAGAAACCAAACTCAAAGAGGGCAAATCCACCGCACAAGCAAAAAACATCGAAAAAAGCCACGCCGGCAAGGAAAGAGGCGACCCGGCAACCCCCCATATTGTGCGGAAGTAAGAACCGAGCACACAACCGGGGATTTCGA
>Ga0179591_1339901_pt1 | contig 15402 bp, 16 predicted proteins | sample CZOMad2_1_08_16f_FD_182891 | JGI IMG/M metagenome (GOLD analysis project Ga0179591, IMG submission 182891) | Vadose zone soil fungal communities from Angelo Coast Range Reserve, California, USA - CZOMad2_1_08_16fungal (PacBio error correction) | ecosystem: Environmental > Terrestrial > Soil >...
GAGTGGGGATTCGAACCCAGGAACTAAACCTTAAGGAAGGGGACCTGTGCCTTAAAGAAGGCAAGTATGCCGGTGCGTTAAAGAAAAAGGGGGGGGAGTTGTATGCGGGGGGAATAACTTCGAGGAAAAAAGGATGCCGAACTTGTCCTTCACAAGTTGATGGAATCCGCCGGGCAGGAACGTCGACGCGGTGGGGAAGAGGATTAGTTTAAAAAGAGGCCGTTGTCGGGCGGCTTGGGACCGGAAAGGAGGAAAAGAATTTCAATTCAAAGAAACGCCGCAAAAAAGAATCATTAAAGCAGAAAAGAATGCCTCTCTCTTCACTCTCTATTTTTACACGAAAAGAGATATTATAAGGAACATCGATTCTAGAAAACACCTAACCTTAACTACCAAAGAGTCAACTTCACACCCTTACAGGCCAGTGGTAAAGGGTTGGTTTTTATTTACAACTAGTTTTGCCTCCGCGCCGGGGAGGAGAAAGGGAAGTAGACTTCAGCCTGCCGCCTGGCGGCTGAAGCTTTACGAGTATCCCCTTTTGTCACAACAAATTAAAAGACATTTTTCCCAGAAGAAAGCACCGCCCTGGGGGTTGTTTGGGGGGAACTTTCTTCCTCCTTGAAGTTGGCGCGGGGGCAAGTCGCTTGGTTTAAAAATTCTGGGAGATCGCCCCATCGGCCCGTTGTAGAGCTGCTTTGTGGGGGGGGTAGCCCTTCAAGCAAACAGGGTCGACCGGAGGCGTCTCGTGAAAGAGACGGGTTATAGACGGAAAAGAGGCTCTTCCACTCTATCATGCAAGCACCGAAAGGGGCCGCCAGACCGAAACGTTGAAAGGAAAAGCCGCTAAAAAGAAGGCATCCTGGCGAACGGGGGGGCTGACCTCTAAAAAAAAGGAGATCTAAAATTAGTCATTGGCCAAGCCAGCATCCGACTCGAAGAAACTGCTATTCGCAAGAGTCATCGTAAAGAAAGAACGTTCTGGTCAACGACAAAACCCGGCACACCGGCTGATAGAAAAGGAAAAAGCGCAGCTGCTTGAAAACGGGGCTCGCCAGATTAATATGGAAAAAACCGCTCTGAAGGCGAGGACGATGCGGGCGACGCAAAAACAACACGTCCTTCCCTTAGCAATAGGAGGGGGGGGGGAGGGAGAATCATGCCAAAAGGGGAGACGAGAGCTCGGCGAAAGGATTTCTCGGAAAAAAAAAAATAAATCTCTTCACTAAGAGCCAGGACGGGCACTGTGGAAAAACCGAGGGTCCCGGACCCGAAAGAAGGGGGGGAGATGAGTTTCATTCATTGGGGGAGGGGTCAAACCCTTCCTAAGGAAAAGGCTATGAAACGGTAGCCGTCGAATGACCCGGCGCGGGGAATGCCGCCGCAGCCCTGACGCACCGCCGTGGTCTGGTGCAGCTCCAAGGAGAAGAGAGATCTGAATTAAAAGCATTGTATTGGAAAAAAGAGGGCGCCTCAGTCCACACGACGGGCCCCACCGCAACGACGGAAAAAACTGGGAAGAGGCTGTCAACCATGGCGTCACGGAAAGTCGTATTGATTCCGAGACGAGCGCCAACGGGGTTTCGTCTTTCAATCATTCCGGTTCAGAGGCGCAAAGAATCCGTGTCGTCACGGAGAGCAAGGGGGGGGCATATGCACAAAAAAAAAATTCACTGAAGGGGAAATCAGGTTTTCCCCCGCTAAGGAAAAAAGCCAGGTTTTGTGCGGATTACTGTGTGGGGGCTGCAAAAGGCGTTGGATGCTCCGGGGTCGCCGAGCAAAGATGGGAAAAAAACTCACGTCTGACGAAAGGAAAGGTTATTCGGCTCTTCGACGGAAAGGGGGGAAAGGGGGAACCGAAGTGCCTTCTCGCCAAACTCGATCGAATCCAGAGGGGGGAGACCCGCGCGGAACGACAGCGAGTGAGCTCGGGAAGTGCAAAGGTGCAGGGCCGGCCAAGATAAGCGTTAATACTCAAAAGAAAAAGACTTCGGCTGGAGGAAGCATGCGCAAGTTGCGGGAATCTTGAAGGCCTCCCGCAGCGCGGGAAAAGAAGAATATTAGATCACGCGTGAGAAAATCCGAGGGGCGGGCCGTCGAAACCACCGAGAATCATCATTCAAAGAGGACTACACGAATGGAAACACAACAGCGAGTTCGGATTGATTCGGCTCAATATGGAGCATAGAACGGAGGGAGCTGCTCGCCTCGGGGATAAAATCTCTCAAAAAAAAAGGAAAAGAGGAGATTGGGGGGAAAACTTTGCGCGGATCCCGATGAAAGAGCAGGGGGCAAAGGAGAAGGGTCCGAGGGCGCCGAAAAAGAAGCCTGTTCTGTTCTTTGACATGCAAGTTTGCCTGTATTGAGTATGAAGGGAAAAGGGGGTGCGGGGAAACGCCGGATGAGGGTGGGCCCGCTGGATTTGCGACTTATCTCAAGTCGGGGGGAGGGGCGTGAATGCCTTCCCAAGAACGTCGCAAGGTAAGACGGCGGCCGTTGAATAGGAGGAGGGAAACGCGCCGAAGGCGTTTCAAAGGGGCCAGGGGGAAGGAAAATGAACGTGGCGATATACCAAAAGCTGGCGGTAGCTCGCCAAGAAGGGCCGACGAGTGGTCAACGTGTCGATAAGGCCGAGGGGTACAAGAAATGAAGCGCTAAGAGGAGGTTGGAGGGAACGAATAAGAGAAGGGGAAGTCGACTTCTATTGGGGGGCTGGCAAGGTTGCTACGGGACGACAACAGGAGAATCAGAAGGTCACGAAACCATCAAACGCAAAACTGGCTGGGGTCGCTTAACCTGAGCGCAGGGGAGCACCTGGTGCTGTTTGCATAGGAAAGGCCTCTCCAGGGGGGACGAAAAAGGTATTATCTGAGGGGAGCTGAAGCCGTAATTTGCGCGAAAAGGTGCTGGGCCTCAATACTACGGGGACTGGAAGGGAAAAACTTCGCATTGGTGAAGCGCAGGGATTCCGGAGGGAAGGGGACCGAGGAAGGGGGAGTCCAAGAACAGACATCCCTGCTCTAGACGAAAAGACGCGGGGTAGGTATCTGCCATCTCCACTCTTCTGTATTCTTAAAACGGCAGAACTATAGGGCCGAAGAGGGAAAGACGTCCTCTCCGAAAAAAAAGATATTCGGCCGGCGAGAAAAAAAAGGTCCGGCAAAGTTCCATTGTTCAAGATTGGAGGTGCGGTCGAAAAGCGGCAGGTTTTCTCCTGAAGACTCGTTCCAGTTCCTAAGAAGGGGGCCGGTCCTCCGGGGCAGTTCAAACCCTGTGCTCTCTGTCAAGGCGAAGGCTAGAGGGACAGGCTCAACTTCTGGAGGGGGGGGAGGATCCGCACCGATCCAGGGGATGAAAAAGGGATTTCGTCGGGGAAATAAGACCAGGTCTTCCTCAGAGAGATCTTCGCGCTCCCGAACAAAAGGAAAGGGCCGCTCAAGATTGGGAAAAAGAAAGATTCTCGTCTTAGTAAGATAAACGGGTTTTGATATGGAAGAGGGGAAGCACTACTATCTACCGGAGCTGCCCTCGATTGTAGCTTTAATCGGGAAGAGGGAGGGGGATGTCGCTCTGGGAAAGGGAAAGGGGTTCATGCCGGGAAAAGACTGCCTGTGCTGGTCAGGGACGCCGTGAAATCGCTGCCTTAAGGAGGCGATTCCCGTCGTTTCAAAAAGAAAGTATTCTTTAAAAACAGGTAGGCTGGGGAGCCGATAGTTTCCTCCGGCACTTAGAAACCGCTCCCGTCGGGGAGACACCCTTTAGACGAAAGTAAAGGGAAGGAAACGTTTTTGCTACCTGAGGGAGGCCGCAATCGCCATTCCAAGCCGCCAAGGGAAGAACGGCGTCAAAAGAGGGGGGGGGAGAAATCTGTCCCCAAGAAGAACACACCCCAAGAAAGAGGCCACACCAAGAAACCCCATCTTGGCGACCGAACCTTTCAACTTAAAACAACCGGAAGGGAAAAGCAGTTCGGTGGAGGGGGGAGGGGAACTTGGTAAAAAGTTATGGAGGGGGGACCTCCGTAAGGAGCTGCGGGGATTCCGGCCATGCTGATAAATACGTCAACGGGGAAAAGAACTTGAACAAACCAATAGAATTCGTCCCAATCAAACACCACCTGGGGAGAAAAAAATTAGGGGAGGAAAAGTTCTGTCGTTCCGGTGTCGGGGGCGGTAGACAGAATTCTGGTGTCCAGGGAGGGAAGAGATTGGGGGGGAGGGCCCAAAAGTTCATCGAAGGAGATGCCGATCTTGCTGGAGAATGGGGAAAATGAAGTGGGACTGGTAGCAAATGGGAGGGGCTGGCATCCGGCGGGAACGCCGCAAAGTCGGAGAAAGCCCTAAAGCACAAGACCCGCGAACCAGGAAGGTTAGACGCTCGGGAACTATCCAGAGGAGGGCTCATAAAAACTTAACTGTGGGGCGGATAAAAAAAGATGGCTGAACGACCGGGGCGGCAGATACTCATCCAGAAAAGGAAGAATCACCTCTTCAGGGTGGACGGAGGTTGATTCACCGGTCATTGAAAAAGCAGGGGTCGCAAGGGAAAGGGTTCGGAAAAAAAACCGTCCTCTCAGAAACAAAGGAGGGCAGGGGGTGAAGTCATATGCTTGAAAGGGGGGGGTGGATTTCTAACCAAAAAACTGCGCACAGAGCACGGGGTTCCTTCAAAATCCGGAACCCCTTCCAGTTCCTTGCGTTAGGGCAGAGGGATGTGATGCTTCCTTAATAAAAAATCAGGGGCTCAATTCAAAGGGAAATACCGCCCTTTACTTTTTGAAAAGACTCCTGGAGTGGAATCCGGCCGAGGCTTCTAACCTGAACGGGTAGGGCGTGGTGCTGAAGAAGGAAGCGGCTACGGAAGCGTGCCGTGAAGGAGGGCCGTTATTAGAAGGTGAAGAAGACAAGGCCCGCCGTCCATGAAAAGGGGCATAAACTTCAGATGGAATGACGCGCGAGGAACAAGAGCGGCGATGGGACCAAGGGGAAAAGTCAAAAGTCCTGAAAGGCACCGAACGACACCAAACGCCCTGAATCCGAAAGAACTTTCACACCAAAGTGGTCGAAAACAAGGTGGGGAGGGGGACGCACTTGGAAAGGAAAGGAAAGGTGGGGGCCTGGCGGCACCGCATATATCGGCACAAGCCGGAAATCCCAGCGTAGACGGAGCTCCCAGGAAAAACAGGAAAAAAGGGCATGGTTCCCCATTTCCGAAGGGAAAAGGGTTAATATTACGGGGAAGGTGCACCAGCGGCTTTGGAGAGATGGCCTTCTGGGGGGTCGGAATGAGGGGGAAAGGAGGAAGAAGTCGGCTCCTTGAGCAGGGCGGCTTTTCATGAAACTCCTTCAAGTGAGATATCCTTCTACGAGTACAGAGAAGGCGCAGACGTCTACCGTTGGGGCCTAAATTCGTAAGAGCAAGCCCTCATAACCTAAAGGGGAAATAAACGTCCGTGTCTATCTACGGAGAGAAGAGTGGAAACAAAGCGACTTCACTGCCGGCTTACCTGCTGAAATAACGACATGACTTCATTGAAGACTCTGCAGGGGGGCCCTCTTTCTCTGCGTCACAAGAGGGGCAGAGGGGAAGGGCGATCGAGGGGCGGTCCTCCCAACAAGAGACCCTATCACCAACAAAACGCTAAATGTCGCAGAGGAAGGAGGGAGTCCAAGGAGTCCTGGAGGGGGAGGGGGCAGCGCCTCTCTAAGAGAAGGAAGGCGGAGTCACTCGGCTCAATGTCAAGGTCGACAGGCGCCAGGGGGAGGTGCGGATCGAAGTCGTGCCGAGGTGACAATAGAGGCCGTCTTACCGGCCCTTTCAATAAGGGAGGACAGACGACACGATCAGAAAACCTGCCTCGTCCCTGACCCGAAAGGGGAAAGGGCTGCAATGGCATGCATACCTAGGAAAAAAGGGGGGGGAAGACAGCACTTTAGCGCGGAAGGAAAGGGGAAAGGCGCTCCTTTACTACTTTCGCGGGACAAACCAGGGTGGAGGTGAAATCTCCCGACAATCCCCGCCGAAGGATATGCCATTTCTGGGGGGAAGGGGAACTGAGTCTTTCGCCCAAAAAGGTTCCACACTCTTTCAAAAAAAGCGGAGCTGCCGGCTGCACCAAGAGAAGTGGGCGCTTCCATAAGGGGGGGATGTCCTCTCCAACGGGGGGGGGGGGACTTCAGCTTCAAGAGAAAGGCGGAGAAAAGCGGTCGTCACTTTGATCTGTCACGGCAAGAGAAAAAACTGCACTGACGCTGAAGGGAAGAGGGGCTTTTGGTCCATTTTTTGAGGAACGAGACTAGGTTTTCAAAGGGAGGGATTCTCCGGGTCGACGTAGGGAAAGGAATGCCACACTCTACGTCAAAGGGGACAGTCGGTTATTCGGAGAAGGCGCGCGTAACGGGAAGGGGGAGGCCTTCTCTACCACGGTTAGAAAAAACTCGAGCGAATAACCCCTGATGAGGAAGCTCCCGCGCGGGCAGAGGGGGAAGAGGGGAGACGTTCAGTCACGTCTAGAAGAAAAAAGTTGCGCCAAATAGGAAAAAAAAAGACGCTGTATAAGTCCTCATCATCAAAAAAGGGGGGGAAGGAATGACACCTGCAGGCTCAATCGGGAATCGGCCGGCCTCAAGGAGACGCTTGAAATCCGATATGAAGGAGGGGAAGATAAATCAGGGTCACATAAAATCCGAAAAAAAAACAAAGGGACGCTTGTCATACGAGAAGAGGGGCCGGATCTCAACGGGACAGACCAGGGCGGAAGGGAAAAATCGCTCATCGGCTTGTCGCATAGGCGGCGAGCCTGTGAAGCGGGGGGACCGCTGCAACGTCGACCGCCTCTCTCTCAAAAACCAACAAAGAAAGATAAAAAGATATAGATTCGGGACGTGGGGAAGGGAATCCAAAGGGAGTACGAGAGCACAACTAGACTCAATAACTCTCCTTTTCTTGGGAAGGAAGTGGAGGGAAGCCCGATTGGACTCTGATGATGTAGGAAAGGTACCGGGGTTTTCGGGGAAATTGGCCCTCTACTTGGATCTCAGTATAGGGGAGGGCAAGGCTTCTTTGATTCCTCACCTAGAAAGAGAAAGTGGGAACATTCAGTAAAGGCCTGCCAACGAACGTTGATTAAAGGGGGTAGACACTGCGAACTATCTTGGCCAAAATATGAAGGGTGCGAACTTGAAAAACTGAACGGGGAAAGAGAGGGACTGAATAACATGTGATTCGAGAAAGGGGTCCCCGGTAGAGAGGCCTTCGGTTACAAAGAAAAATATGGCGGGGGGCAAAATAAGGACCGTGCCTGTCCTACGTCAGTGTGATAAGGGCGACAAGGAATCCCCTAAGGTCAAAGAAAACAAGGAGTCGTACCCGCAAAACCTGTCTTGGAGGGGGGACTTACCGGCGCTTGTGTCAGAAGGGGGAATAGGTCCCTGTGCCGGAGTGCTACGGTTATTACGCGCTCGCTTGAAGGGAAGGGAAGGAAGCAACGTGAATAAACCCAGTGGGAGAGGAGGGGGGGCAAAGTGGACGGGTAAGGAAAAAAAGGTCTCATTTGGTGCGAGAGGCAGTTTTAGAAGAAGTGGGGGGGGCTGTACAATGGGGTCAAGAAGGGGAGAAGCTCCCTGCTCTGAAATCAGGAGTCGACGTGGGAAATTGTAGGTCTTCACAAACGCGCCAAAAGAGGCGGATTCGTCCGTTCGGGAGTACAGGCCTCGCAAAGGAAAAAAGCGTCTACCGAAGGCGACAGGCCTGATATGCTGCCGGCGGGCGCTCGGTCCTGAAGGGGCAGCTTTCGGAAAAAAAGAAGGTTTTCACCAGTGGGGGGCCGTCGGGACATACGGCAATGCCAAAGATTGAATTCCGTCCGCCGGCATCGGCCTTTAAGGGGCAGAAAGAATATTTGGCAAAAGGCTGTCGGCGATCCTCACCGGGGAGCGCCGGACGGTGTCCCTCTCATAGTCGAAAAGCATCCGTGGTACGCGCTTAGGGGAGAGGAGGCCTAGTATACCCGGACGCGGGCTATCCCGTTGCAAGTTTAAAGCTGCTGCGCTTCCGGAAAAGGGGGAGATCACCCGGTTGGTGATGTCTTTGGGAAAAAAAAGACTATCTCCTTAAGGGAGAGGTGGTGAAGAAGGCCAAGGGAATGGGCAGAGGCGGAATGCGCGGCGGGGCAAAAGTTATTTTCGTAGAGAGTGCGCGTCGAGACCCACGAGAAAGGGGCGAGAGGACCGAAAGGGACAGGGTGGAGGGTCAGGAGGGGGGAGGGGGTGCAATGAGAAAAGAGGCAGGGGGATGGGTGGGAGAGGGTAACGGGTGGGGTTGAGGGGTAAGAGGGAAGGGGGGGGTAAGAAGGCGAGAGGAAAGAGTGGAGAGATAGAGGGGGTGGGGGAAGCGAATTGGAGTAGGTGAGAGAGGAAAGGGGGATTGGGGAGGGGGTGGGGAGGGAGGGAAGAGAAGGGAGGGGGGGTACGAGGCGGAGGGGGGTTAGGGGCGGGGTGGTAGAGCGGGGGGAGGAAGGGGGGGTGGGGTGAGGGGGGAGGAGGGGGGGTTTGAGGGCGATGAGTGGGGGGGGGCGAAGGGAGGATGTGGGGGGGAGGAAACCTAGAAGGGTTGAAAGAAAAAGAAGTGAGAAGGAAGATAGTGAAGAGTTCGGGGAAGGAAGGGGGAGGGTGGGAGGAGGGAGGTGGGGGGGGATAAGCCGTCGTTTCCTAACGGTAGGTGGGAAAGACCACCTGTAGGGGGGGCTTGCCGAACAGGGGAGCCGCCTTTCGGAAAAGGGAGGGGTCGGCGATCAACAGCTGGACGAGCAAAAAAAGGAGTATCTGACCCGTTTTTCGAAAGGGTCGATGCGCCCATGCCCAAGAAACTCCGTCACTTCCTCCGCGGGAGGAAGGGACCATACTTTACAAAAGAATGCCACCCTCTCCAAAGCTACCGGGGAGAAGCAGACTTGAAAACTTACCACCGGGCATATTAACCAAGGGAGGGGTGCTGAAATGTTAAAAGGGAGGGGGTGACAATACGGAGGTCACCACTTAGGGAGGTTCCTTCATGCGCGGTCGGGCAAGGCTCCTTCGGCTTCGTTACAACTGGCCAGTTGCGTCCCCCATAAACACCACTGCGAAAGGGGGGGAAACTGCTCTTTGGGCAGGTCGTGAGGGTTCGGTAGGGAATCATGAATTCGGAGGAGGGGGGGAGGCTCTCGAGAAGAAGTCCCATCGCCGCAGGCTTCATTACGGAGGGATGATTTTCCTGGGGGAAAGCTTACTTTGTAGCCTGCTTTGGAAGAGTAGGGGGGCTGTTCGGGAAGAAATCTCCGAGCTCTCCTCAAAAAAGAGAGGAGAGCCCCCTACCCTAGACGTCAGAGGTTATGGGGAGCACTCTGGTCCGCGATTTCCTCCAAGACGTGCAAAAAAAACGGGCGTGCATCCGCGAACTTTGCTTGCCAAGAGGTCCTCTTCCGAGTACCAAGCTCTTTGGGAAAAAACTCACCTTCAATGGCGGGGGGGCCAAGTTGGTGTAATTCACCTGGAGAAAAACCGTCATGGGGCGCAAGGTTTCCAAATAGGGGGTTCGAATCAAGGGAACATCTCTCCAAAAGGGGATGAAACGAGAGGGGGGTTTGTTATTAGGGGACCCACGAATGAAACTGCGCCCAAAGGTTTTGGGCCTTAAACCAAGAAAAAAATTCCATTGGCCGGGGGGGTACAAAGTCGGGATGCCGGAAAGGGAAAAAATCTGCCGAACGAAAGTTCGCATTCAGGGAGGCCGCCCGTGAGGGGAGTCTGGATTGAAAAAAGGGCCGAGCGGCGGAAAAGAACGCGGTCGGGGGCAGGAGCGATTGAGGGGGTAGGAGGGGGGAGAATAGCAATTTGCATCGGCGCGGGCGTAGGGAAGGACGGAGCCAGCGTTCAAGGAAAACTTCCATGAAAAGAGAAAAGACCCGATCTTCATGACTCGGGACAAGCGGCGGGGTAGCCGGAAAAGCGCGAGGCCGACGCGAAAAGAAGTCCTGATCTACCGAAAAGGAACGACCGAAGCTGCATAGCCTTTGTCAAAAAGGTGGGATGTGGTACGCAAACGACAGTGGTCCCTCCGCTCCCGGCGCGAAGGTGTCCGAGAGAAAGCCATGCCGGAAAAAAACGCTGAACGGATGGGAGGAAAAAAGGGGTGTACAAAAGGAGGGCATTGTGGAAACATGGCGCACTGCAAAGAACTTTGTTAAAAGAGGAAAAAGGTTTAAGTACCGGGGGGGAAAGAAGGTGGCTTGAAAGGACTTTGTGGAGGAAATTCTTTTCAAGATCGCCAAAGAATGGCGACTGCTTGAATTGGCGCAGGCGCCAGAAGGCAGTTAAAGGGGGGTCGATCCTGCTAAGAAAAAGAACGTGGGTATCGCGTGGCCGAAAGGCGGCGGAAGGGGGGGACGGCAAGCCCTACATTTTTTCCTGGAGGAAGGAAAGCCGTCGAGAGCTCCCGACGCATCGCCTCGGTACGGCAGAGGCACGGCCCGTCTACGCGAAAGGAGGATCTATTCTTTGGAACGCCATCCTACTAGATTCACCTTCGATGCGGCTCTTGATCGGCAGCGGTCCTTTCAGGAGGAAGGGGGGCGGGTCAACTACAACAAACAACCGGAAAAGGGAGGGGGGGAGGGTCTCATAATTCCTCATTCTTCACACTAACGTTCTCGAACGCTTCCGGTTTTGAAGGTCGGGCTCGCGCCTCTCGGGAGCCTTATTCTGCTGAATCTACAAACAAAATCTCCTGGAGGCGTGTCGGAAAAGGAGGAAGCCAAGCCGCTTGTCCGCAAATAAGAAGGAAGAAAAAGTTACATCGTATCATTTGGAGAAAAGAGGGGACCGGCCTTCAGAAGGAAGTACTTCAAAATGAACCTAGGGGGAACGACGCCTCACCTCCTAAAATTCTGAGACAGAGACGTTCGAACAATCAGCCTCGCTCGAGGACGGTGGACGGCTCGTGACCGTTCGCAGGGGAAGGTCGCCGCGCCCCTTGGCAGGGGGGAAAAATACAAGTCCTCCTCTATCTTATGAAGTAAGAAGTTAAGGGGGAGCCTCGGGACGGCGCCGCCCCAAACACTCGTTCCCAAGGAAAAAGGATAAAGAACACTGCGGGGGAAATTAACATCCCTTCCTTATTGAGAAAAGGAGAGGAAACTGGGGGTCCAGGAGGAAGCTTGGACGCTTCAGCGTCGGAGGGGAGGGGAACGGTTGCGGCAATCCCACAATGAAAAAAGTTCATCTCTGGAGCTCATGGAGGGGATAAAAAAGACAGTTGATCGACGAATGATGGGTTTGAGTGACTTCGAGGAAAGAAGTAGAAAGGATGAACGTGCACTGTGGTAAAGCGGAGAATGTTCCTCCAACGCAGGGGCGCGGCATTCTGTCCCCTAAGGCCTTCTCGGGGAAGAAAAAACTCGATCTAATAAGGGGGAGGATCCCGCCGGGGGATTTCAGTCGCGTCGGAAAAAGAAGAAAAAACAAGATCTTTCAACTCCTCCGGACGGAAGAAGCATAGCAAAGGGGGGCGGGGAAAGGCAGCTTAAATCCTGGCGGCACGTTATCGGGATCTTGCCTTCCTAGAAGAAAAGTGAAATAAAGAGGTGCCTCGGAAATAAAAAAAAAAGGACACACATCCTTCGAAACCAGACAGCAGCAGGCGGTGCCGATCTCAACGCATGGAAAAGCCCAAGGTGGGAGCGCTCATCGCAATTGCGAGAAAGAAAGGGAGAAAAACGGGTATCCTCGCAACGTCTCCGCCAAAAGACACAACAACAACAAACGGGGGAAGATATAGATGGCGGAAGTTGCGCAGATCCAAGGGAACAGGCGAGCGCAAGACGCCGGGGGGAGGACGCAGAAGATTAGATCCATAAAAAAGAAGATGTCTTTGACATTCCTGGAATCCCTATTGGGATAATGAGGAGTTTTTTCGCCGGGGAGGTTGTCCCTCTCAAGGAAGAAAGGAAGAGAGTGATAGTCAGATAGGTTTCAGCAGAAGAGGGGCCTGGCAAGATTCCGGTGAGGAACCTGCCGACAGGGGAAATGATACGTATACTCTCAGGAACAATCTTGGTCCGAACGATGAAAGGCATATGCGAAGTGGAACTGAACGAAGAGCGTTCGTGCCCGGGGGCAGAAGGGACCATACAGAGAATGTGGTCAGGGGAAGAACGGCCTTCTTTTACAAGAAAGGAGAAGAGATTTCTTCGGCCCATGAACCCGTAATAACCGCGCCGTGTCAAACTCCGTCCGACTTCGAGGGGAAGAGGGGGCTACGGCGACCCTCCACAAGGGTGAAAACCCTCATCTCGTCGAATGAATGGATGGGGGAAAGTGCCGACAACGGCCTGTAGCGCCACAGTGAAGCGTCCGAAGTGGGTGCATATGCCCGTGAAAAAAGGGGGGGTGACGACACTCTAATTGTAGAGCGGAAACCCATGTTTCGAGGGGGCAGATCCAACAGCTTTAAGGCTAAAACTTCGCATTGGTGAAAAAAAGCGCGGATTGTTTATCCGGACTGTTTGGAAGGGGTTGTCATTGTGCGGGAAAGCTTCTGCTCGACATGCAAATCATCAGAGAGCGGGGGCAGGACGTGTAGGGGAAGTCAACCCTGGGTCAGTTCGGGGAGGGTCCTCTCCCAGGAAGAACAGGGAGCTTACCGGTCATCGAGAGGCAGGTGGCTTCCTTCTCTGAAGCACTGCAATGGTCAGTGCTTGCCGTCCAGAGGAATGGTTCCAGTTCCTGAAGGGATAGGAATGAACCTATGAAAGGGCCCGGGAAACCCGCCGTCATGACGGGCAACTGCTCGCTGTAACGGAGAAGGAATTGCCGGAGTTGATGTAGGAAAAACCGTCCTATTTCTCAGAGGAAGAAACGTGTGCATCGTCCCATCAGCATCCGGTCGTCCGAATCGCGAGCTGCTCGCTCCAAAAAACAAGGGAACGCGGGCGAAAAAGGGGGGGGCTTTTCCTTGGAAGTTCAAGTCGCGACGGTCGATAACCAAGGGGGTGGGGGAAGGGTCCTCGGATGGGACCCAGCACTACGTCAGAGACCGGCTGGGGGGGGGGGAAGGGACTCAGAATTCATTTAATCGTGGCAGCGAAAAAGGAATGTCGCTTCTGAAGGTGGAATTGTCGAGCAAGGGGAAATCAGAAGTGAAAGTAGCTACCGTACAAGGGATGCCGTCTGGGACCGCGTTTTCCAAAAAATTATTTCAAAATTTCTTTCTTTGGAAAGGGAAGGCCAGGTAGGCACCCTCGCCTGCGGAAAAAAAAAGGTCGCTTGATCTAAGGAATGGCAGAGAAACTTTTGGGGAAAAGTCTCACTGCGAAAGAATCCAAGACTCACGTGAGCCTATGCGGGCGAAAAAAGGTGACCAGAATTAAAACCCAAGGGCCCAAGGGGGAACCCCCGACGTACAAGAGAACCAAGAAACCGGGGGGCTGCAAGAACAGGTCACTTAACCGAAGACATATTAACAAGGGGAGGGGGGGGAACAGTTTCCTTCAATGGAAACCAAGGTTGGGGTGACAATACGGGGGATGCACACAGGGAAGAAATCTGCGGTCTGTGGAGAGCTGGGGATCGTTCACAAAAAGGGGGAGGGGAAGACCTTCTTGAAACCTAAAAATAATAGTGCGTGAAAAAAAAACCATCCCGAGGAAAAAGGCGAAGGATGTCCTGAGGTAGGGACCGGTGTAATTCTTAGGAAAGAGAGCGCCGTAGGCCTAGCGCTTTTCAGGCAACCATCGCCGCGAGCAGTGAAGGGAAGAAAGATCTGGAGTTTCCAAAAGGAAAAATGGTACGGCAAGGGGGGGAAAGGGACCTTCTGTCCTCCTTCGGGGACAAACGCAGCAGGGGAAATGCCGATCGGGAAATCATCTCAACTCACGAACAAGGAAAGGGAGACTCTCGTCCGTCTGAGGACAGCGACGTGCTGCCGAAAAAAGACGGGCGGCATAAGAGGCGAACTGCCGAAAAGATCCTAGACAGAAAGAGGGTGCTACTCACCGGGGAGACAGAGTGGGTTGGGCACCAACCCGGTCTTTAAACCCGGAAAATTCCCAAAAAAAAAGTGTGTTAGAAACCCTTCCATTCGACAAGGAGGGAGGGAAAAAGATAGGGAATGGTGTGGGATTCGAACCCACGAGATGGGCGCCCCCATGCAAACATGGAAGGGAAAACTCTTACAAAACATTAAATTTATGGGAAGCAAAGCGAGGGGTATGCTGCGGAAGAGGAATCGAAAGAAGGGTACGAACATAAAAACCTCCCGTTACTGGACTTCTTTATTTAAATCAGAGAGTCAGGCAAGGAAGGGGGCTGAGCGATGGGGATCGGCGGGGGGGAGGAGGGGGGGCCCTCGGCGCGGCGTGGGGGAAGGGGATGCAACAGCATTGCAAAACTTCCCTTCCCCAGCATAGAGAAAAGGGTGTGGTGGGGGGGGGGGGGGGGGGGGGGGGGGGGTGGGGGGGGGGGGGGGGGTGGGGGGGGGGAGATGGAGGGCAGTGTTTCGCGGGGTGGGGCCGATAATGTGTGGGGGGGGTGAAGGGTGGTGTCGTGAGGAGGGGCGAGGTGTTTGGTGGGGCGAGCAGCGGGACTTCTCTTCGGCATCAGGGGAACCGATTTAAATCGCGGAGGCCTACGGCGACAAGGAACCCTTATCACCTCCCTACCGAAAACGGGAGAAGGAGAGGTCATAAAGTTCGAAAAAAACAAGGGGTGTTTACCTCCAGGGAAGGTGGACGCCTCTAATTCGCGCCGTGAATATATCTTCTCCGAAAATCCCTCCGAAAACTTCTTCAGAAAGGGGAACCGCCTTACATGGATGAATTTCGAATGCACCGGGTAACAGGGTTAATATGAGGGGTGTTTTATGGAACAGGGGTCTGCCTCCGGTCTTGAAGAGGCGTTTGAAAAGGGGTTTTGAAGAGGGAGGAACTTTTCAATATCTCCCGCGGAGAAGGGGGATTCTTCATTGCATTTTAGCGTGCGCCTCCGGCAGGGAAAACCGTGTCGATCCAAGAGTATCGTCCAAGCGAAATGACCGTTCCGGGGGCGGGCCCTTCGTTTCGTCCAGGGGAGGAAAAACCACGTGAAGAGGAAAACGCCGTCTATCGCGCCGGAAGACGCCTCTTTTTACGGAGGGAAGTCAAGATATATCGTGAAGAACGGCATTTCCTAACGAGAAACATGGAGATAAAGAGAAAAGGCGACAGGCATCGACCAGGGGGGGGGGGAGTCTTCCGGGGTACCATAAAAAACCCGAGGACCCGCAAAAGAAACTTCTTATCTACAGGAGAAGAACTTACAGTTACTTTGACAAGGAGGGGGGGTCCCCTCTTCCGTTTTTGGAAAAGGGAGAGGAGAGCAGAAGCTATTACTA
>Ga0179591_1323045_pt1 | contig 15401 bp, 16 predicted proteins | sample CZOMad2_1_08_16f_FD_182891 | JGI IMG/M metagenome (GOLD analysis project Ga0179591, IMG submission 182891) | Vadose zone soil fungal communities from Angelo Coast Range Reserve, California, USA - CZOMad2_1_08_16fungal (PacBio error correction) | ecosystem: Environmental > Terrestrial > Soil >...
TCAGGAAGGAAAAAGATGCGTCTCGATTTAACTACCGTTGAGGGGGAGATTCAAAAAAGGGGACCGAAATCTTAAAGCCAAGCACCAAGTAAATGCTCGGGACCCATTCAAAATATTTTCTAAAAAAAGCCTCGGACCGCCTCGGAAGACGGATTGAAAAATGTTCAAGCTTGGGAGGACAGATTACCGAGGTAAGGAACCTAAGGGGGTCTCTCGCAAGCCGCTTTCAGGACAGGGCGAGAAAAGCATACTTGCCGAGGCGACCTTAATATAAGTAAAACACAAACTACCCAGCTTTTTCAGCGCCTGGGGAACCGCTGTAGAAAAGAAAAACGACACCCGATGGCGTGAGGGGGGGGAAGTGGTTATTGATATCTCGAAAACCCGGGAATGACAAAGGAATTCGAGTATTCTTTGCCCGACTATTAGCAAGGATAATGCGCGGGAGAATCAATGCTGAGGAAAGGTCCAGAAACGGGAAAAAAAAGGGGAAGGTTGCCTGCTTACGCTCAATCCCTCCGGCGGGGGGGAAAAGGTTTCCTTTAAAAAAAATCACGTGAGATGGGAGAAGGGAAGAAGTCGAAAAAAGCTCGGCCTGGGGGAGTTTATAGACGGCCGTGTTTTCAGATCTGAAGAACTTGCTATGAGAATGAAACTAGCACTCCCTTGGGGTGATTGGCGGTACCACCGTGAAGGAAACTTACAAGAGAGGATCAGAAGTGCTGAACGATTCGGGGTTGTGAGCGGTGGCCAAAGCGCCGATACCCTATAACGCGCATCGAAAAAAATTGAACACGCTCCTAGGCCAGGAGATGATGAGCCCAGCCTATTCTGTATGTCCAAGTAAGAGGAAAAGGAAGAGGGGACGCTGATCCTTATTGAAAAGACACCATAAGGAAAGGGAGCATAATCTTTATCTAACAAGTGGACATCACCGGCTGACTCAAAGGCGGAAGACGGAAGGTAGCGATTTTCGACGCGCGGAGGGAAGGAAATCTTTAAAGTTGGTGACAAAAGGAAATGGCAATACCAAAGGGCGCAAGACCCCTCTTGCAACTCGACATGAGGGAAACATAATCGAGCCTGGGCGGCGAATCCCAAATCAAGGGTCAGGACCAAGTTCCTTGAGGGGGCACGGGACAAAAAGGCCGAAGGGGGTGCGGGCAAACACGACTGAAATCCGGGGGATTGGGGAGGGCCAAGAGCTGTCGCCTTTCGACGGCATGTCAATCAGCCGCGCCTCAGAAACCGTGGATCAGTAGAGAAGAGCGGGGCCAACGCGGGATTCGTAACTCGATGTTTCCAAAATCTGCTTGGAGCCGACGGCAGGAGGGAGATGAGAAGAGTAGAATTTGTCTAGTTGGGGAAGGAACACTGGGGTGCAGGCCAGGGAAAAAAGGTGGCCGGCGTTAGCAGACCTTGTCTGGGAGTTGGACAGGAGTGAAAAAAGCGAGGGGGAGTGCTTGATGAAGCCTGACCTAGGACTTGATCAAGGAAGAAGAGAGACCATCGGCCAAATCACCAGAGCTAGTGCGGTACCAGAAGGAACGGAAAAGGGTCCGGTTCGCGGCCACAACTGACGGAACGCTACTACTGTGAAACAGAAGATCATCCGAGCTGAGTCGGAGCGGAAAAAAGCCTCCACACTTCTCTTATTTACAACGCTGATATCCAGACCAAGCAAATTGTCAAAGCAACTGGGGGAAAGGGACATTTAGCCTCGTAACGGGGGGGGCTGCATTGGCAAAAATGGGGTTTTGGGGGGTTTGTGTGTCCAAGGGTCTTCGGGAAGCCAAAGGAAGGGAGAGAACTCCTTCCCGCGGACTCACAGCCGAATATGTCTATTGATAGTAAGGGGAGACGCAAAGGGATGGAAGATCGAACGAGTAGAGGGTCATCAGAACAACAACGGGATTCAGAAGGGAGGCACATTTATGTCGAAAAAAGGGCGTCATAAGGCAAGACTTCTTCCGAACGTAGACGACGTCAACAATAACGTCTGTCCAGGATAATGAAAGGTCATTAAAGAGGAGGCCCTCGGACCTCCAACTAGCATTGAGAGAAAAAGAAAAAAAGTGGCACGGGGACTTCACGAACTTTTGGCTCACGGCAGGGGAGCCGGTTGGGAAAAATGGTGGGGACTGGGAGACGACGACTCTTCGGGACTAGTACGGAGCAGAGAGACGGCGGTGGAAGGGGTCGAAAAGGGGAAAGGTGGCGGGGGACAAGAAAAAAAGGAACAGCGGACTTTCGTCAGGCCTAACAGACGAGTCTTTCGGAAGCCAAGGTCATAAACAATAGGAGAAAAAAAAAAAAACGAAGCATCCGCGAAGTCTTTGTCAGGCGGAACTATCGCCGAAAAGAGACTCACACCGGGGGGAGGAGGGGAGAGCGGTAGAGCCGCGCAAGGGCTGAAAAAAAGGGATACAGGAGGGGGACATGACGATAAACCTCGGCAGGTTATCGAGAAAACACATAGGTAAGGGAAAAAAAAGAGAGACACGCGGAAGCATGTCCCAAGAGGTTTCCTCTGGGGAACTTGAACAGGAGAGACCGGGAGGGGAAGGGAACCGTCGGTTATAAGGAGGCCAGCTCGGCGAAGGTGCACTTGTACGATCCTATTCGGGAGGCCTGCAGGGAGAGGTGTGTGTCGCCTGCCTGAAGAGAAGAGGACCGGGGAATTCCCGGCAAAGTGCAGCAGACGACGAAAATGGAAAAGGGGGGGGGGAGGGGGCTTGACCTCCAAATAAACTTTCCGCATTTCGCCGATCACAGGTTGTATCGCGTGAGCTGGAGAAGGGAAAGACGGAATTGCACGGGAGGCAAAACCAGTATCGAACCGGGGCCTCCAGGCTTGAAAAAAGAATTACGTAGTGAGGGAAATGAATATTGGAGAGGAATTCTCTGGTGGGTCCGAGGGGAAGTAAGAAAGAAGTTGAATCGCGGGAAGGGTGCGTCTAGAACTTATTCCTCAAGAGCGCGAAGGAAGGAGGCGTCGACGGAAGAACCTTCTCTAGGCGAAAAAGGAAAGGGACAATGGCGGCTCCCGCGTGTTTCTGATGACGCCCGATATAGTCGAAGATAAAAAGCCTTTATGGCATGAGGAAAAGACGAAATAAAAGGCACGTAGGAGCGGGCGTCGAGGTCAGGCGACTGTCTGAAGGCCTAAAGGAGATGGGGGCGCAAATTCAGCCGCAAGCCTCAGAAGAACTAAAGATGGGGAAAGGGGGAGGCAGGGCGTCCCTTCTGACGTTTGTTTTTCAGAAGAATGGTTTGGTAATAGGAAGTGGGCGGTCGCTCCCGCATCAAGAGGCAGATATCTTGCGGGGGGAACTATGGGTAAAAAAGGAGCGACGGTTGCCGAACTCGGAAAGGGCTGCAAATCGACTAGGCATGAGTAATCCTCTGAGGATTTTATTGTCAGGGAAACTTCTGGCGATTGGGGGAGAAGTACCAGCTGTGCGGGACGAAAAGGAGACGAAGTGTCGGAAATTCTACCGTCGCCAGCTTCAGGAGAGAGGACGTGGGGACCTGTCACTCCAAACCGGCCTTGAGGGGGAGGTACACGAGGAAAAAGAGAAAAATATCAATCCGCCGTGGCGGTCGGCGGCAACACATTGCCGAACCTCGGTCTTGAGTAAAGAAGCAAAGGGGAATCGGCAGAGATGGACCCGAGGACATAAGGTTCGGATCGAGGGATTGGTCCCAGTCCGCGACAATAGGGGAAACACAGAGGCGCGTAATATGATTCCAATCGTGGAGATCTTGGAAGGAAAAGCAAACGTGGCTGCCAGGAGACAAGCGAAACCTCGTCCTGCTGAAAATGGGGGTATGCCCGTGACGATGGGGGGGGGGGAGAGGGCCCATTGCTTGGGGATTTCGTACCGCCATGAGAGTTGGACTACAAAAGAGGGTTAAGGTTGGGTGGTGATCAAAGGGTTATCAAAAAGGGACGGCCAACCAGATAGGCTCTCACCGCTCCTATTCGACAACTCGGCTAGGGGGGGTCCCATAAAAAACAGCACCTGGACGGCGCGGGAATGATGAGAGGAGGGGGTACGAAGTGAAAGAGAATGTTAAGCATGGGGTACGCAGCTAATAATAGTGACGCTTGAAGGGGTCTGTCCTCGTAAGAACGCCATAGAACCGAAAAGCTCGTCGAGCAAGCGTGGGGGAATTTTCGAGGGAGCAGCTTCCCTAGGGCATCTCTACGGAGGGGGGAGGGTTTGAAAACTCTCAAAAAAGAAATCGTAAGCACGCGCGGCGGGTGGACGAGGGTCGAGCACTGGAGGAAATCCTTCCAGAGGAGGGAAAGCGCAGACGAGAAAGGTTTCATTCGCCGTAAGCGGAACCAAGCAAAGAGAAAAAAACTAAACATGAAGAACAGTTCTACGGGCCGGGAGCCATCCGCCGTGAGTCCGGTATATCGGAACAAAAAGGATGCAGGGAACTTGGTAAGAGTGGAAGACATGTATTCTTGGGGGCGGCGCCGTTCATGTGCCACAACGCATGAATGAACCAGAGCAGGTAGATGAGGAAAGGGGAACCTTACGGAAAGGACCGCCGAAGTCAAGTCAATCCGTTGAGAGAAGAATCAAAGAACAAATTCAACCCACTCAAAAGAAAAACGCGACAGGGAAAAGGGTGCCAGGTCTATGTTGCCAGGAAAAAAGGGGGTGAAACCCAGTTGCAGGAAAATAAAATTTTGGAGATAAATCGTAAAAACCGGCCCTAAGGGGGACGGACTATCGTAATAGACCTGCTGGGTGAGGGCGGCGGAGGGGAACGCGCGGGCCTTAGTCGTATGTGGACGTCCGACGTGTCGCAAAAAAAAACTGCACAGAAACGTCATCGTAAGCTGCGTCGAAGGAGAGCAAAATGGGGGGTTAGAAGGGGGGTTGAAGCGAGCCTTTGGATTGGGCGGGAAAGGTAAGCAAGTGGTCACAAAAGCCGACGTCGGTAGGAAGAAGCAAGAAAGGAGAACGGAACAATCATCCTCAAAAGTAGAGAAAAAAGGCTTGTGGGGTCATTATCACGGGTTGATCGATGGGAACCGGGTGGCGCTTTTCATACAAGGAGGAAATGCACGCCCCAAGAATGATCTATTCCCCCAAGGAGAAAAAAAAGGATTGGTCTAAGAGCTTCGCAGAGGAACGACGGAGTTCAATTGGCACATGAAAAAAAGAGGGCTGAGAACTAATTGTCCTCAACGATGGTAAAAACTGCCCAAGGCGACGGCATAGTCCGGCTAAGAGGCTCGGGGCCCTTAAAAGTGAAAGAAAACGACACACGGCGTACTTTCACTCCTTGGAAAAACGTGTAAAGAAAAAAACCACCAGGGCCAAATCGTCAGGCGCTGGAGGCAGGGAATGATTAATGAGGTTCTTCTTAAACAAAAACACATGAATGTCGGGATTTTTGACCAGCGAACGTTCCCTCATATGGCGGCGGGAGCATTCATAGGGAGGCCCGAAAAAAAAAAAAAACGGCAAGAAGACCTTTTTCATTATCCAATCAGAATCCTAGGAAAGACCTCAATTGGAAAAGAAGAATGCGCCGGCCTTCGACTGCGAGGCCTGGTTAGGAAAAAAAACTTCAATTTCGGGAATGGAACAAGGGAAACGGGGGAGGCTTAAAACGTTCGCGGAACGTGCAACGAACACTGGCAAGGAATTGGGGCGGTCAAGACAAGGGGGCTCGAACCGGACAAAAACCCGCCCGCTCTGAAGGGGAGAAGAGGTGGGTTTTGAGAACTTTCAAAAAAGGAAACAAAAGGAAGGGTGCCAAGATGGGAATCAAGGCTCGCTCTCAGGACCAAACTACGCTACGACTATAGAGGAGGAAAAGGAACGGGCGTGATGGCCACGATACAAAAAGAAAGAGCAGCGGGGGCGGAGAAAGAGGAGGCAATTCACAAAAAAGGTTGGGAGAAAAAGAAGATTTCTGTACACCTCCGACATCATAAAAACGTTCTGACGCGAGGGATGTCGGGAAGAAGGCAAGGAAGGGGGGCAAATCCGCAGGGTGAGGAGCCTATCTGGGGCCCGGCCAGGGGGGATAAAGGGGAAAAGGTTAAAGGTGCCACCACCGCGCAGGCAAAGCTTGGAAACAGAAATCCAGGTCTCCAGAAACTCTCAGGTGACGGGAAAAAACGCACATCCTGCGAGGCAGTTCCAGGGAGCACTAGGGGGGAGAAACGAGGGACGCTGCCGAAGGCAGCAAGAAACATCACGAAGCATAAATAGGTTAGGACAATCATCGGCACAAAGCAGAGGTATAGGGGACCAAAGGGTCAGGGAAGACGGTGCGACGCAACAACTCACTCATATCTGCTTTAGAAAAAGAGGAGGGTTGCCGCTAAAAAGGCGGAGTGGTCGAAAGAATTGGCTCGAAAAAATGCGGGTGCCGGGGGGGAAGAAACCGGTAGAAGAGCTGGAAGATCATATGGTGGGGCATTGTTCCCTAAAGCAATGGGAAGGGGGGGGCAGCCAGTGCACATTGCACACGGCGGGAGCAAGCAGAAAAAAAGCGGATCGCGAAAACCGAGGAGACGGGGAGGAGGCTTGACCCAAACTAGGGACTTCTCAAAGAACATACAATAGATCGGCAAAGACTCAAACGAATCAAAGAAAGGGAGGGGAAAAATCAGGAAAAGAATCGAGCAGAATCCGCAGGCCACCGTAGCCGAAAAACTACTACAGCACGGAGAAAAAAAGCAATCATCCGCGAAAAAGAGAGAGGCAAGAAAAAAGGGACAAGAGACCACCAGGGTCTCTGAAAAACAAAAACCTATGTCCTATTGAACCGCAAAAGTGGGTGCCAGCCGTAGAAAAATACGGCCTGGGAACTAGAGGGTAAGGGTTATACGGGGCAGGAAAACGGAAAGTGGCGGGGTCCTCTCGGCCTAGAATCCCGTCCAATTTAACCGAAACCTGGGGAAACGAACGACATCGGAAAAAAAGTTCGGATTGGAGAAAAAACCAGGAAAAGGAAAAGGAGGGAAGAAATACTGCATGACTATCTCATACAGCCTTATCTGGACCTCAAATGTAAAGGCGTTGGAGAGGGGGAGAAGGTCTAAAGGAATCGGCGAGGGGGAAGAAGGGCTTAGCAAGCGTCTTGCCAATTCAATAAGGAGGAAATTAAGAAGAAAGATTACCACTCCGGCTCGTCGAACTCGGGGGACCCCACCTCGCATTGCCTCCCTAAAAGGAGCTGACGAAACACAAGGGGGCTTAAAAATCAAGGCAAAAGGGGGTGAAAAAAGTTGGCGATACCAAGGGGGGGCATACCTGTCTTACAAGGAAAATCAAGCGAGAAGGGGGGAGAGACCGGAGGGGAAGAATGGCGAGAAAATTTTCTGGTTCGTTTAAAAACCCAGAAAAGCTTCTCGGTTCCGGAGGAAAGCCGCGGATTCTAATTCCAAGTCAGAAGGGACAATGCAGGGGGAGGCGGACACACCAACAAGAAAAAACACGCCTAATTGGAAAAAAGAAGGAGAAAAAGAGAAGCTCTTATCAGCTTCACCACCCAGTAATCTGTCTCGAGACCAAAGGGGATAACAAGAAAAACATTAGAGAAAGGGAAAAATAGAAAGAAGGGGGGATCTAAAAAGAACAAAGGGGGAGAAAAGGAAAAGAGAGAGAGAAAAAAGGATTATAAAAAAAAAGTCAAAGAGGGAAAAAAGGGGAAACTAGGAGTCGAACGTAAAAGCTCTCCTTACGTGTGGAAAAAAGCGAGTCGGGGCGAGCTTCTCCTCCGAGACGGGGGGGACAAAAAATGCTTGGGGAAAAAGAGTGGGGTGGGAAAAAGTCACCAGGGTGGGAAAAGGAGGAACCGGAATAAAGAACGCTCAACTACGAAATTCCGGTGTTCAGGGGGGCAGGGAACAAAAACAAGAACTGTCCGCCTCTCAAAACCGACTTGTAGAACTCGGGGAGGAAGGGCTCCGAACGCGTACCGGGGACACCATGTTATCAAGCCGACACCAATTCTTTCAAGGGCAGGAGGTATTGAGAAGACCAGTGCACGGTATGACAGGGAACTGCGCGTTTGGGGGTTCGGGCAAAAAACGACCGGGGAAGGGAAAAGCCTTCTGTCCGGAATGTGACCAAGCAGGACTCCTAGTCCAGAGAGGACGGAAGACCTTCGAAAGACAAAAGGGCCCTGGCCGAGCAATTGCTGCAATCAGGAGAGGGCATTTAAAGATAATCGCCCTTAGACTCCAGAAAGAGAAGGGTCCAGGACCGTAAAAAAAAAGAAAAATTAAAAGGGAAACATCCGGACCGGGGGGAAGCAAGATAGAATAAAACTTATCGAAAAAACAGAATGGGGACGTACTTGGTCCTTGGAACTCGAACCTTAAGCGAGGGCTAAAAGAAGGACCTACCACGGGGCAAACTTGCTTCCAATGGGGAGGAGCAAAAATAGGGGGAGAAAATGAAGCTCTATATAGTTGTTTCTTTCCATGGGTGCAGGAGAAGAATGTGAAAAAGCCTCAGGGGATATTGGAAAACCGTGTTTCGGAAGAATTTAGGAAAGTCGAGGAAAGGGGAAGGCAGACAGGAAAAAGATTCTACGAATGGGGGTAATCCCTTCTATTGAAAGTGGAGGTCAGTGCCGATAGGGGGAGAACGGGAGCAAGCAAACTCGGTCGTTTAAAGAAGATCAACGCGCGGCAGGGGAGGTCAAGAATGAGGGAAATGAAAAAGCATCAGGAGAAAGCGAAAGTATTGTGCCCTCTGCCAAAAACCTTGAAGGAGTTCGGGACGAGTCGGTCCACGTCAAATACTTCGACGAAAGAACAGAGAGGGTCGGAACATAAAACGTTGGCAACGAAAGTTCCGAAGCAACTAGGACCCGAAAGAAAAACGGTAGGATGAACGCGATTATTCGCGGTCGAAACTGAGAACAAGAGAGAGGGAAGGGGGATACCCAGAAAATTCAGAGGATGTTTCTTGCAGGCACCGTGTGGCGATCGCGTGAAAAAACGGAGCCCGGATCACCTGTAAATGGGAAAGCACGGTTTGAAGCCGTACAAGAGTAGATATCTTACCCGGGAGTCAGATTAAAAGGGCGCGTGGGGGATCTCCAATTTTCAACAGGGGAAACCAGGGCCGAGAAACGCTAGGCTTTGAACACAGAGGGCTGGTTCGAAAACCCTTCAGAGTGTCCACTAAACCAGCTGGAGCGGGGAATAAGCACTGTGAAGAGTTCGCCCGGTGGGCAAAGACTGCTGCTGTTGGACCATAGGAGTTTCAAAAAAAAAGTAAACACCGGACTCGCGGGGAGCTCTCTTCGCGTGCAACCAGAAAGCCAGATCTCCTAGAGCGAGGATCGAGCGGGGGGTTGGAGAGAGGTGGCTCGCGGGCATCCAGGTTCTCGACGGCTTAGGGGGGTGTTGCAAACCGACAAAAAAAAAGGACGGTAGACAGTCGATCGCTGGGCGTTGTTCAAATGGATTAAAAAAACACAATCAAACCGGGTTAGAAAACAAGCAGAGTCACAGACCAGTGGTGGTGACGGCATCCTATCTAAACAGGCCGAAGATGAAAGGACCAGGACAGAAAGCCTGGCGGAGGGGGACAGCGCGTGGGCCCTGCCCCTGTAAAGATCTGGCCTACTTCATGAATTGGGGGGGCAGGTTTCAACGGGGTCGTCTGTGCCGAGGAAGGTTCACGGCGCGCCCGCCTGCTGCGCCCACAAAGCGCCTCTGGGGCAACGGCAGAGGGTAAACAAAGAGCCCCAAGTCCTTGGTCATCCGGGGGCAGAATAACCTAAGACATCAGGAACCGCACGGCCATATAGACCAATTTGCGGGCCGGGATGGGAGAGGTGGGTTCTACGGTTCACAAAGGGGGAGCGGAAATCCCCCTTTGTTTCCGCGTGGTTAAGAAAGTACGTCTGAGCAAAATGCCGCCGGGGAAAAAAAGAACGCCCTTCTTGGGAGATGCGGAACTCTTGAAAATCGCGGGGGAAAATTAGTATTCCAGTCCGTCGCCCCGAGTCGAAAGCCCAGACCTGAACCCATGGATCGGCGCGAAAGGGGGAGCTTTCCAACTGGTGCTTTTTCAGGAGTTTGAAAAGAAATTGGGGACATTGCAGCCGGGGACGTACGCCATCCGAAGGGCAGGGTTGTACTATCAAAGGGAGAATCGGTCAGGAACAGAGAGACGAAAACAACAACACCGGGGGGGGAAAGGGGGGGTGTGGGCCAAGGAGAATCACTGGAGTACGATGAAAAGCCTAAATTTGGGCCTTCCCATTCAATGCTGAACCGACCCAAAAAAGGCTATCACCAACAAAGGCGAAAAAATTGAGCCGCCTCGAACGGTCCGCGGTAAAGGGAAAAATGTGCAAGAGGGCGAACGCACAGACAGGGGGAGGGGGTTTACCGTTACCCTGGACCCGGAGGAAAGTGAACCCCCCATTGGGGGACAATAGCGTCAAGCAGATGTCCGCCTTCACTACGGGGTAGGTAGGACGTCCATAGAACAGCCTTATTCTCTGTGAACTTACGTCAATTTTACAAACTAAAAAAACGATGGGCTCAATGGGAACTCGAGGAACGCGAGAAACGAGAGGGCAAATCTTACTCAGAAAAAATTGCGTTCTTTTTATTTGATGTCATGGGGTAGTGGTTATATTAGACCCAGGAGGTACCAAAGGAAATGTCTCGTGTCCGGACGGATAAGGGTTCGCCTCCAGGGTAGGGGGGAGGATGCATTGAAGAATTCATTATTTAAAGAACCCCGGAAAACTTTTAGGAGGAATCAATGTTAGTAAGAAAGAAGCTTAGTCACTTTACACAATCAAAAAAGAAGGGTGGGGGGGAGGGCGCTTTCCGGCCCGCTAGAGGGAAAAGGGTTAGTGTTGCGGACGGGTAAAACGAATTACGAGAGGGGACAATTGAATCTCTTCAACGGCCAGGACGGTGCATTCCTTGGGGTGATTAGGCCGTGACATACGTCACAGAGAAAAAACTAAGAGGAGGTCGAGTGCTGAAATCTTGGGAGTGGATAGTTTGAAAAAAAAGCCCGCCGCTTAGGCAAAGTGGGCCGGAAGCGCCCGCGAGCACCGGAAATCAACAGCCGCTAGAGCAAGGGATAGTATCTACTTCCGGAGGTTTTTATGGCCCGTAGTACGGGAACAATCAGAAGCGCCTGGATAGGAAAGGGACCGCAGGACAACAATACGAGTTCTAACGTTAGGAGCACCGGAAGTACATACATCACCTTCTGGTCTCTGTCGGTGGAAGGGGGGAAGGGGGTACAACGAAGAAGAGTTTGGATAAGATAAGCGCGGGGGGGGGGAAGGAGCTATCCTGGGGTCCATGTTTTATTCACGAAGGACAACACCTCTCCACTAAGGGGTCTCCCCGAATCTGCGGTCAAGAATGGAGGAAATGGGGAAAGGGAGAAAGCAATGACACGAGGGAAAAAAATTAGGTGAAATCCCTTGAGTTGTGAAATGGCTCGGAAGGAAAAAGTTTCGGGACTACTCTTAAATGGATGGAAAACATTCCACCGCTAGGGACAGTACCGGTGGGGGGGGGAGGGTGAAAAAAATCTAGCAAAACAGGGAAATCGAGACGCAGCTGGTTCCCTGGGAAAGGCTGGGGGAAGGGGTCGCAAAGCTCATTTTGAAAAAGGGGCCTTTTCCTCCTCCGCAGCTTCTGATTGGACGATGGGAAAGAGGGTCCGAGTTACGGAAGAAAAAATAAGGGTGGTAAAATTTCCGGCAGCAGAATAGAGGGCGATCGGACGAATTCTGCGAAAAATGGCGGGCGTTGTCGGGGTGCCTGTACCAGGAGTGCTCAAGGGGTAAACATAAGGGACAGAAGAGCCAACCCTAAGCTCCTAAAGACGGAAGGACCACTAGAGGAGAAGCAGAAGTGGGGTCAGGACACCGGGGAGAACGACATCGGAGGGGAAAAAGAAAAAAGAGTCACGGATAAAACGAAGCTGAGCTGCAAGACAACTCCAATCGATCGGGCTGAAACAAAACAGCTGATACCGGACCGCTAGAACAAAGTGGTGGCCAAAGGTACTGGCATTGAGCATCGAGGAGCGGTTTAAACAGTGCAAACGACCTTCTTAGGCGCGCTTTCAAATAAACTGAAGGGATGCAGACATCGCGAACCGGCTCGAGAACGACGCACAAGTGGCTATGTCCGGCCGAAACAATGGAGAAAGGAGGTACGTCACGTACATAACCTTATTGGGGGGGGAATAAGGGGCCCCCAAACGTGAAAAAAAAAAAGGGCGAAGGGGGCAGGTCCGCGAATGGTTCGATGTCGAGAATGGAACGCATCTTCTAAAGGGCAATTCCTGCGCCGACTTCAGGGACATGGGAGGAAGGAAAAAAAAAAGGAGTTGCAACCTGAGAGGGGGAAACCTAGGACCTACACCAAACGGAGAAGGGACCTACCGGGAAACAAAAGAAAAGGGGGGGGTCACTTCAGGCCAAAGGTGAAGGCCTTGCTATAAAATGAAAAAAGGCTCCATCGAGCGCGATACAACGGAGGGGGGGGGAAGAGCGGGCGGAATGGAGGCCTAATTGGGCGGGGTCAGCACCAGGAAAAAAAGGCGGACTTTTAGGTAGTTCCAGCTAAAGCTCGGCGAAGCAAGGAGCGAAGGGACATTCAGTCTGAAGGACCAACCAAATAAAGCATGCTCCGAACTGGATCGGGAAAAGGACGGGCAGAAGAGAGGAAGCAGGAGAGTCTTGGAGAAAAAGACTCAAGTCGAGAGTGTTATCGAGAAAGCGCAAATTTCAAAAATTGACCCGTGGGAAACAGGGAAACAGACGACGCGAGGTTTATCGATCGGAACCCAACAACTTAGTGTCAAATAAATATATAAAACAGCTCTTCTATCCATGTCCCAATAGAATGTCGAAACGGTTGGAGCCGCTAAGGTAAGAAGGAGCATTGAAGTAGATGAAGATAATCATCGCGGCCGACCTGGGAAAAGAGTAATCCGGCTTCCACGTGTTGTTTTTTGGTTCGCAAGCGAAGGGGGCAAGCCGTACCTTTAAAAAGAACTGCGCTTGCATCAAGGAAGAAAATCCGACGGTCAGTTGTTTCGGGCAAGCAGGAAGAAAGTCGCCAGGACATACCGCGTGGTTATCTCTCGGGTTCTTCGCTCCGAGGGAACCAAGGTCGAGGGCCAGTATAGAAAAAAAAGGAGAAAAAGTCTTGGCCCCCGGGCCAGACAAAGTTAGGGTGGAGTACTCAGTGGGAGAAAAGAACGGCGCGTTTTGGTCCTTTCTGCCCGACCTGGTATTTTAAACCGCCTGTGGCTTCTCAAATTGCGAAGGAAAGGGGACGGTCAAAAAAGGATGCCCGGAAGTCGCAGTCCACGATGACTCAGAAAGTCTAGAAACAAGAACAATCTTCAATTTAAGGGGACAATGAAGGTCTGTCTGAAAGAACAAGGAAGTCGATCCTGCCAGCACTTGGGGGGTCAGCCGGGCCGCAAAAGCGACATCGGGGCGGCGAGCGAATCCTGTCGGGACATAGGAGACCGGCTCTGACGGGGGGATGGTCCTGGGCATAAGTTCCCCGAAGGCTGCAAGGCCTTACTAGCACAGGCTGCAAAAACGGGGGGGAGGGTAAGGGCGGGCCTCTTTATCGATCCTTTTTGTTAAACCTGAGATAGTGGAGCCGGGGACAATTTGGTGGCATCTTCGCGAAGCAGTCCGAATCGGGACGTGTTGGAAGTAGGGAGGGCGGCGACTGTAAACCTAACCTTAACGGACCGACTATGATTTTAAATCCAGATGATGGGGGGGGCGTTTGTCTTTCTGCTGGATGAGGACGGGTAAAAAAAAAGAAGGGAACTATGGTCACCGCGAAAAAGCGCGCCGGGGAAGCAGAATTCGTCCATTCAAACGGCTTCTCGCCGCCGACACATGTGGGAAAGGCTGGAAAAAACTGGTCCCAAAGGGGAGGGAAACAAAGAAAAGAGGATCCAGAGAACTTGAAAAAAAAAAAACAGCAAATTGCGCGAACTCAGCTTGCTAAAGCCCGTCGTTCAAACGAAGGAAAAAAAAGAGATGCCTCCAAGGGTCCGGTCGATAGGGAGGAGGTCCGGCCGTCTACGGGAGCCAGAGCTTAGTGAAAGAGAGAGGACCATAACCGTATTTCAAGCGTCGGGGGACTTGCAGCAAAGTTTTCGGAGAAACGTTACCAATCCGAGTCAAGGGGACGCCGGGGAGGGATGGGGGGGGGGGGGATGACGAATCGGCGATATTCTGTGACGCCGGACGGGGGGCGAAAGAGTGGATAACTTGGGTGGCAAGGCCATTTTACAGGGCCGGAACACCAAAGGAGGATTCCTTGAAAACAGCTCTAGTGAAAATACCAACTCTTATAGTTGCCCTCAGCCAGCAGTACAAGGCTCGTCAGCAAAAAGGGGGAGGAAAAGGGCTCATGTGGCAGGTCAAGTAGGGCGAAAAGCAGATTGTGTAAGCTTGATCAGCAGGAGGAACTTGGAGATGGCCGCGGTCAGACACATCGCATCGGTCCCGTCCACCCGGGGCGTAGAGGGGGGGGGGGGGGAGAAAGTTTCAATTCTATCTCCTCGAGGCGGGCAGAGGGGCATTACGAAGTGGAGTTTTATCGGCGCCAAAAAGGGGGGAAAGCGGATACAAATTCGAGCTTGCTCAGGTGGTGGGGGAGAGGGAGGAGGATGGAAAGTAGACAACATCAAACCGTTCCGGTGTTGAAAATAAGGACGTACTAACAATTTAACATCTCCGGGGGAGAGGCTACACCTACGACAGAACCTAACCCGGCAGGGAAGAAAGGGTACTCGGCAGGAGGAAATACGTAAAGAAACCAGGGGTAAATGATAAACCTCATTTCTTCAGAACTTGTATTTTTAAACGCGTCTTGCAGTGAGCGCCTTGGGAACGGGAAGGCACGACATGAATGATAACTAAATCCAGTAGCGGGACCTCCAGGGGAGGACGGCCAAGATCGAAAATTAATTGTCAAGCCGTGGTAGGAAGGAAAAAAAATCAAGTTCCCTCCCCCTCAAGAAACTACTCTACTTTTCCTTTCTGCTCTTGGGGACTTAAGACCGGGTTTGACCCAGTTAAAGGACCGCGTTGGAAAGGGTGAAATTCAGTCAAGGGACCTAAGGAAAAGATGCGCTTCTCGAAAACCTTGTTCAATTCGGTCAAGCTGCTTTGGGCTCTTGGCAGGTAGTAGAAGGACGCCGGCCCTTCTCACCCAACAGGAACTGGGAAATGAACGGGACGCTTCCTTAGGGTTTCTCCTCTGGGCATGCCTTGGGTGAGAAGCATTTTTTGGGACGGGACAGGGAACTCAGTACAAGCAAACGTGGGATTGGAAAGCCAGACTGAAGTTCTTTCATCGGGGAGAAGCGGGGAAG
>Ga0179591_1200340_pt1 | contig 15400 bp, 31 predicted proteins | sample CZOMad2_1_08_16f_FD_182891 | JGI IMG/M metagenome (GOLD analysis project Ga0179591, IMG submission 182891) | Vadose zone soil fungal communities from Angelo Coast Range Reserve, California, USA - CZOMad2_1_08_16fungal (PacBio error correction) | ecosystem: Environmental > Terrestrial > Soil >...
CATAAAGGGGGAAGATGAAAAAGCAACTCGGGAAGGGAAAAGGGAGTCAGTTCAATCCAGTTTCTTATTCGGGAAAAAAGAGCAAAAAAGTAACCAAAAAAAATCAAAAAAAAAAAGGTGTTCACGTCACGAGTCCACTTTTTTTCAGGGGTTCACTCGGGAAAAGGGGATCTTCCTCGTGAGCGAAAAGAAGACCAGTCAAAGGAAAGGAAAGGGAAGACGTGGATTCAAAAGGGGGGAGACAAAAATTTTAACACGTTTAAACCTGACACCGGGTGAAACTGGACCCCAAAAGTTTTTTGTCGGGAAAGAAAAAATTCCGGAGTAACGGTTCTTAGTGGGAAACATCTGGGGAACAGAAAAGTAGCTAGGAGGAAAAACAATTGGCAAAAAGGGGGGGAAGTAGCTTTCCCCAGGGGTGTGAGGCAAAACAGGGGGGTCGGAGTCACGGTCTGACGGTTAACATTGGCCAGGGCTAGGGGAGTCAAAACGCAAAAAAAAAGGAAAAAAAAACACAAAAAAAGGTCCACCTTGGTAGATGGGCGGAAGAACCAAGAACACATCAATCCTTTTAACAAAAAAAACCGGAAAGGTGAAAGGGTTTGCTAGCTGGAATGTCTACCGGTGGGGGTGTAAACAAAAAAGAAAAAACTTGGGGGGGGGAAAAGGAGCAACAAGGAAAAAAACTATGAGGGCACGGGGCCACCGACATCATGGAAGGAAAACCGAAAGGGTATGTGTTGGAAACTGTGGCAAATCATCAAAAAAAGAACTGCTGAACATATCAAACAAAAAATAAAGCCGTAGTGGAATCGAAAGGAACACAGAGGAAACCACTCAAGGGAGGAAGTCAAACGGAGAGGGTGGGGGTGGTGGTTCTGGGGGTTTAAAAAAGGAAAAGCGAAAAAAAAGGGGAGGTCGGAAGGGGGGAGGTCAGGCCAATTCAAATCAAAGGCGATGAAATCGGGAAGGGGGTAAACCGCCCCTTGAGGGGTCAGCCCTCAGGGGTGGGATGTCAAAAAAAATAGTAGAGGGGGCAGGGAAGGAAAAAGATTGACGCAGGAAAGGGTCCACACTCGTAATCAACGGTGACAGTAACATAAGAGCCGGCAAAAGGGGGCCTCACGTAGACTTAAATCAGAAGAGAACGCTGAGCATCATAAAAAACAGGGATCAAACAAAACAATCCCAGTTAAAAGGATAACGCAGGTTGACAAACAAAATGGCCGAAAAAAAAGAACGCAGACCGTATTGTAAAGCGCGCAAGACAGAAAAAAGCCAGCAGGTTTCATCAATTATGTAAGTCGCCAAGGTATGAGAAAATGGGACAAAAGAAAATTAAACCTGGGGAGGTAGTAGGGAACTGGTGTCTAGTGTGGCAATTGTTGTATCACAAAAAGAGGGAAATCTGTAATAGGGGGCATGAAAGGAAGAAGTGTTAAAAGGTCAATCACTAGAATCATCGAAAACCTGACACAAATGTTCCTTCGACACTAAGTCCACAAGAAGGATGCAAAAAAAAAAGGGAGGCAAGAAGGGATCGTGTGGACAAAAGCCAAAATGTACCTCAAGGGGAAAGGAAAAAGGAAACAGGGGAGAGGCACGATCACGGCGGACAACGGAACAGGGGGTGGGTGGGAACACCCAAGGAGAAGAACAAACAAGACAACGGGACAATCAGCAAGGAAAAACAAAAGAAAGACATGTGGGTAAAAAAAAACGAAAGAATAAGTCCCCGGAGGGCAAAACTGTGGAGCGGGGCGTGGTGGGGGGGGGGGAAAGAAATCAATGATGGCTAAGTCAAAACCGGGAGTACAAAAAAAAGATTGGAAGGAAAAGTCTATGGAAATCCCCGTTTGGACCCTAGCAAAACCAAGACGCAGTGACCAAAATTGAATAAGAAACGAAGGGGGAAGGGGACGCAGGCAACAATAAAACAATTAATGACAAACGAAAAAAAATATTTTATTATTGCAAAGGGACCAAGAAAAAAAAAAAGAAAAAACCAGGGGAAGAAAAAAAACACAACTACGATGGTATTTGAAAAAACAGAAATATGAAACGACCCAGATTAGCTAAGAGAATCAAAAATACCAGGAAAGGAGAGGGGGGGGGCAACAGAAACTGGACCAATAAATAGGCCGGGGGCACTTTTGGAACTTCGCAACTAAAAATTAGAGCGTGCAAAAATCCAGAATTAGCCCAATGCAAAGAAACGGAAGAAAAAAGGCGCTAAATCAAAACCGAAAATAGGAAAAGGGGTGGGGGTACACTAGAATCTGGCAAAAAAACCTAACCAACGTAAGAGGTAAAAGTGACAAATCAAAAAAAAAAAGGCCGAACGGGGACAACAAATAAGTCAAACAGACAGGAAAAATAATAAAATCAAAAAAAAACTGAAATGGCTAACTCCAGAAAGAAAAAAATACAAGAAAGGAAAAAACTAGCCAAAATGGAATCAAATATACCGGGAGGGGGGGGATCAAAAAGCAGGAATAAGCCTGAACTACTGAACAAAAGGAAAAATATTGGAGAAGGAAAAAAAAGGGGGAACCATGGATAAGAAAGTAAGGAGGCTAGAGCACGCAATAGCGAGAACTGGACAGGGGCCTCAAAGGAAAACGTGCAGAAAAGAAAAGAAAAAAATGATAAGCAAATCACGAATAGGACGACAAATCCCCGGAATCCTAATCGGGGAAAAGCAACCGAACCGGACTCAGGAAAAACGCTCAGAGAAGACAACGCGTGGGAAAAAAAAAAGTAAATCGAAAAATGCCACGGAATCAAATCAAAAAAGGAGAAAAATTGCCACAAATGAGGATCGAACTTGGAACCAAACCTCTTCAAAAATAACACCGAACAAAGAAAGGTCAAGTGCATAAACAAAAGGAACCCAGCACTTTCAAAAAATAAAAAAAAACTGGGAGAAAAAAAGGGGAAAGGCGTCACAAAAAATGTTACTGGACAAAAGCCCCCCAACTCAAGAAGGAAACCACCAAAACAAACAACTCAAATCATCACAAAACATGAATTGCGGCTCAAAAAAAGAGGGAAAGGTTGGGAACAGGGGCAATCAAAAAAAATTACGTAAAAAAGGGTGGGGGGCACTCCAAACGAACGTTACACCTTGGAAACTTGTGCCAAACCGGGGGGAAAGGAAAAAGAAAAACTAAAGGGAAAAAGGTGTTCGGGAAGAGGATCGTGCACACGTCCCAAAAGAGCTCCGTAACAGGGCGACACGGTGGGGGAACAACAATGCGAAAAAGAAAAGAAACCAAAAGTCAGGGCCAAAAGGGGAAAAAGTGAAAAGTACCGAGTAAGACCAGGGTTGGGGGGCGGGAGACGAAACAAATAAGGGGAGAAGTGATTTTACAAAGACGAATAGGGGTAGTAAAAGGAGGGCAATGAAAATCGGGATTCTTGACAACTCAACAAAAACCACAGAAAAAAAGGGGACCCAGGAAAAAGTGAGCAGTGGAACAAAGCAAAATAAATCAATAGGTCAGGGAAAAAAAAACGCTAACGTGTGGAAGAAAAAAAAAAAAGAGCAGTGGGAAGGTCGAATTTCCAATTCCGAAGGGGGGAAAAAAAAAACCCGCCCAAACTTGGACGTGACAGAAACACGAATAGAGGACACGCCACGAGACTCCGCCCAAAAAAGGAGGAGGAGGGGACAGAGCGAAGGCAGGATGATCCAACTCAACCAATAAAAAAAAACCGTACGGGGGGGGGGAAAAAAGAAAAAGGTGAATGTCCCTTAAAAAATCAGCGACCCACATTCTGGAAGAAAAAGGGAACCAACCCACCCAGAACGGGGAAAAGTAAATTAAAAACAGAGGGAGGAGGGAAAAGAAAGGGGGGAAAGGGGATCGGACCCCCCCAACCAACTCGGTGAAACCATCGGAGGGGGAACTCGTCAGGGGGAAAGTAGCGGGCCAATCATTTGCATCAAGGAGGGGAAATTCCATGGGAATGTGAATGGGCGGGGAAAAAAAAAAAGCGACGGAAAAACAATGGGGGTCTTTTCCTGTGCAATGAAGCAGAGTCAAAAAAAGAGGCAAGAGGGAAGGGGGATACCGACTTGGAAAACAGGTCTTCAAAAAACCAAGGGATCAAAGAGAAAAAAAAAAAGGGAGGAAAAGCGCCGGAAAACATCACCAGATAACGAAAGGGAAGTCAGGTTCAGAGCGTCAATACACGGAAACAACAAACGCAATGGGCCAAACCATCAAAAAAACTTCGACACTTCACACGGTGAAAAAAAAAAACGACATGTGGGAAAATCAATCTTCGAAAAAAAAAAGGGGGGATAAACAAGGGTCGACAATGCACGGGTTGGTGGAAAGGAAGAAGAAGGAAGGAATCTCCACAATCAGGGGGAGAAGAAGTCGGAGAAAAACGAGATAACCAGTAAAAGGGTTTGGGGGGGGTTGGGGGTTTTGGGGGGGGTGGGGGGGTGTTGGTGTTTGTGGGGGGTGGCCCGAACGACCAGGGTTTAAGAAGGAACCCGAGGGGAGGGGAGAAAAACAAGCTTCGTGGAAAAAAGTGGGGGAACTTACAAAAGTGGGGGTGGGTTTCGGGCAAAAAACACGGAGAAACAATACAAAAAACCGCAAGAAAAATTGAAAACAAAACAAGGAAAAAAAGATCGGCAGGGTTCATAGGATCCTCATCACAAGGATGCGCTAAGGGGACCAAGAAAAATCAAAGGTGACACTTATTAATCTCAAAAAGGGTAAAAGGGGAAAACTACGAAGGCTGAACCTAAACTACAAACAGTGAAAAAAGGGCAAAGAAAAAAATGAAACGAACCACAAAACAAACAACAGAGGTGGGGGGGAAAGGGGGGGGGAAAAAAGAAGAATTTGGAAATCGTCAAAAGGGGTTGAAACGTGGAGGAACACAGAAAGGCGGGAGAAAAAAGGTAGGGAAATAAGCAGGTGCGACGGATTTCAGTTGAACAGAGGGCCGCGACATCAGGTGGTGCCGGGGATGATCTACGGAAAAAGGCCGGTTGAAAAGGGGGGGGCAGTGAAGAAAGGACTGGGGGTAAAACGGGGGGGGGGAAAAAGGGAAACAAAAAATGGGTAAAAATCAAAGGGGTGAAAAGGAACGACAGAAAACGCTTGGAAAAGGGAGGGAAACCAGCCCGAGCAGGGTCCACAAAAAGCCGGTGGAACCTTAAAAAAAAGGAATCGGGAGAAGGGACACGTGGTTTTCCCTCGTCGGGGGGACGAGGCTGGTATTGGGAGAAGGCCCAAAGAAAAGGGGGAGAAACTGGAGAAAAAACGGAGTTTTGTCTGGACGGTCCCAAAAGGGAGGTGGGGGGGTTTACAGGAAAGCGGGAGAGAGGGATGGATCGAAAATAGAATAAAGTTGATGGCAGTCGGAAAGAAAAGCTTGGTGAAAAAGTGGTCGTTGGGGTAAAAGCACGGCAAACGGGGGTGTGATGAACGTGGGTGGGGCGCTTAAAAAAAATCCACAGGTAAGGAAAAAGGCCTAGGGGGTTAAAAAAAGCGGGGTTGGGAGCAGTTATTAACGAAAAGACCGGGGGTCGGGGGTCGCAGTAAGGATGGAAAGGAAAGTTTACCCCCCAAAAAGGCAAAAACGGGGTCCTCGAGGGGGAAGATCGCACTAGGCCAAGAGGGTTGCCATTGGGGGGGGATGCCAGAGCTGGAAAAAAGAGGGGGGGGGAAGCATAGGGCAGTGACCAAGACTTTGGAAGAATTGTTGTTGAAGTTTTGGAAGGGGAGGGACCGAATCATAAACAGGAGTGGAAAGGGAATAAACCGGATTGGTGCGAGGGTGTTAGTATCAAGAACAAAAACTAACAGGGAAAAGAAATCGATGGGATGTTTTTTTGTCTTGTGGCTGCGGGTGAAGCTTGTCGGGAACTATAGGAAAAATGCATTCGCCCTGTCAGGAAAAAAGGACGGTGTTTTCTCGTACGGGGAGATTGAAAAGAGAGGAAAAAGGTGTCACACGGGGGGGGAGAAATTGGGGGAAGATGAGTGTGGGAGGTCAACAACATAGAACGGCTTAATTGTAACTAAAAGAGGGGGTAGGTGGGGGGAGAGGAAAGAAAAAGAGAGAAAATGGGCGAGGAGGTGAGGGCAAGGAAAAATGCAAAATGGGAAAAAGACAAGGGTCAAAACTTCAGGGGGGGGACCCAACTTTGTAAGAAAAGAGGGGGTACGGAGAGGAAGTGGAAGGAATTGGGGTGCAAGGGGAGTGGAAAATGGGTGGGTCCAGACAGGAACATCAGACGGGTTCGGGAAGGAGAGAAAAGTGACAACCTTCTAATGGGTCCTATTAAAGCCAAAAGGTCAAAAATTAGTGGGGGAGCCATTTTTTAAGAATAAAAGGGGGTGCGAGGGGGGAAACCTGAAAAGGGAAGAAGTCCATGGTGGGCAAGGGAGAGATTGGGTCAGCGGGCAATAATTGGGCAAAAGGGGGGGGCTTTGTGATTTTTGGGGGGTCGAGTGTCAGGAGGAAGGGGGACGTCCTTTCTCAGAAGGAAAACTGTGGGGGGAAGGAGAACCAGTGGGAAAAAAAAAAAAGGTGACGGTGGGGGTGGAGAACTACGGGGAAATGGGGGGGGACTGGTTTTGCAAAAGGGGTGTGGCCAAAGCTTGTGGGAATATAGCAAAATACAGGAAGAAGTTGGGAAAAAGGCCGGTGGGAATAGAGACGGGCAAAAGCTGAAGTGAGGAGAGGTAGGGGCAAGTTGCTTAGACAGGAAAACTGTAGTCGACGTGAGGGGGCTTGACGCCGGAACCGAGGCTAAAAAAAAAAGTCAGAAGGAGGAAAAAGGGGGAGAAGGCGGCAAGGAAGGAAGTTTTGAAAAGGCGGGAAAAAAAGTATTGGGGTCAGAGACAAAAAATCTGGGGAGAGAGGAAAAAGTGTCGGGGATTCGTAGCAAAACAAGAAAGTGCTAGGGGGGGGGAAAGTAGGCAAGCGGGATGAAAGCGGAGTTTTGGCGACAGGTAGTAGGGAAGGGCTCTTGTGTCAAAGGTGGCACCGTTGGGGGAAAAGGGGGGATTTTTGCAAACGAACCAACTGGCGGAAGAGGGAGGGAGGAAGGGGATCAGGGGGGGGGGGGGGTGGTCGTCAGGGGAAGAAGGGTGAGGGGGTGTCTGTCCAAGGTGAGAGGACAGAGTGGGAGGGTGGAGTCTAATTCGACGGAGCTCGAGAAAAAAAAAGAGGTTGAAAGGGGAAGAAAAAAACCATTAGTATTGAAAGTGGGGAGGATTAAACTATCGGGGGGGAGATGATCGCTAAAAATTCTCTGTCAAAAATTCTGAAAATTGCATAAGGGAGGGGGGGAAGTGTACCAGGGTGGGTGAGGGCCCCAGGCCAAGGAGTGACCCTTGGGACATTGTCATTACTGACTGGGGGGGGGCAGAAGGGGTTTTGGGATTTCGCCGGACGACAAAAGTTATTTGGGAAAAAAAGGACAAGGTCCAGTATGGGGGGGGGTGAAACCGTGGTTGAGGAAATGGCCCAACATCTCAGGGAGTATCCGGGGTTGCCGATGGGGTGTTTTGGGAAGACGATTGTCAAAACCAAGGGAAAAAAAGCGCACTGCTGAAAAGGCGGAACAAGTGTGGAGAGGTCCGGGAGGTTGGGGTTGTGTTAATTACCCAACTTCAAAGCAGGGGTTTGGTAGGACACGGAGTCCCATTCAAGGGAGACCTACTGGGGGGGGGAAAAGGGGGGGGTAAGGGGCGGGAGCGGGATAGACTGCAATGCCCGGACAGGGGTACAGGTGGGGGTGTACCAACCTAGAAAAAAATGTTGTGAACCCACCGGATAGGGAGAAAGCTTTCACGTACTAAAGAAACGGGTGTGAAGAGGGGGAAAAACAAAAATAACGATTGGGATAGAAAAAGAGAAAAAAGTTACAAAAAAGGGTTTTTTCAAACGTGAGGGGGGAAGTAAAGAATGACAGTACAAGTGTCTGCGAAATTTACAAAAAAGTGGGGGGAAAAAGTGCAGGTGAGTGGGGGTGTTAGAAAAAACCGTGGACAATAATCCTTTGCCCTCGAAAGTGTGGGCAATTCAGACATTCGAAGGAAAGGTAGGACGAAGAAAAAAAACTTAAACTCAGGAAACAAAAAGGAGTAAGATTGAATTAGGATACGAAAAGAAAAGACAACGCATTGGGGGGGAAGGGAGGAAAAAAAGTTTGAGAAAAACGAGGGTTCCAAGGAAGCCAGAGAGTTCCAGGGGAGCAAAACACCCCAGCCTTGTGTGGACATAAAAAAACGGTGGGAAAGGGGGGGAGAAAAGAAAAGGGTCAGTTTAAAAAAAGGGAACGATAAAATGACGAAATACGAGGGAAAGAAAAAAAAAAAATTCATAGGGAACGGCTAAGGTCTTGTGGAGGAAGCAGGGATGGCCGTTGGGCCAAAACAGGACTCTCAGAAAAACGAAACAATAGGGGTCGAAAAAAACCTGGGGAAGGGGGAAGAGCAAAGAGGGGAAACGGCATTTAAAAGGACCGAAAGGATGGGGGGGGGAACCCCACTTGGAGCAATGTGCACGGAAAAAGGGAAACTGGAATTACGAAGGTTCCAAGCCAAAAAGAAAAAAAAAACCGGGACAGAAAGGGGGGTGAAAGGAGCGGGAGGTGAAGGGAGAATCTAAAAGAATGGACGGGTGGTGGTTTGTGTCGGGGGGGGGGAAAAAGACAATAGCCGGCAAAAAAAACTGGGGGAATCGTAAGGAAAACTGGCAGGGGGAAAAAGAAAAGGGGTACCGAGGGTGAAAAAGGGGAAAATTTGGTTGGGGGGAAGATAAAGACCTGACAAGGGGAAGAGATATAAAACCTTACGAAAAGGAAAACGAAACTTTTCGGGGGAAAAAGGTTCTGGTAACGCATCAGGAAAGGTGGTATGCACGCAGACTAAAGGGGAAAGAAACAAGGAGAGAGAAACAAAAAGGAAAAAAGGACGCTGAACGAGCGGGAGGACAGAAAAAAAAGGAACGTCCACTAGGGAAAGTTGAGCAAAAACACGGCCAGAAGGGGGAAAAGAGAGGGTGGCGTGCAGGGGGGACGAGAATAAAAAAAGGGTCAATGGAAGACTTCGAAAAAAAAAAGGTACTGATTTTCATGAGCAGGGAAGGACTCTCTCACTCAAAACCAAGACACAACACCAACAAGGGGGGGGAAGGAGGAAAAGAAAAAAGGAAGAAGAAATGCATTACGTGGGAAGCTCGGGGACATAAAGGGGGGGGTGAGGGGGTAATCGAGTCCAGGAAAAAAAACAGTGGGCAACAATTGGGCAGGTAGAGAAAACGGTATGTCAAGAAGGCCGGGGCCCCAAAGAATTTTCTCGAATCAAAACTAGGCACAACGTAAGAAGCCGGATCCAGGGAAAAAAGACGGAGAAAGAATTACTCCAAAAGATGGGCCATGAGGTTCCGGAGTGATCAGGGGGGAGAGCTTCTGCTGGGAAAAGAAAGAAAATGGCCTTGAAAGAAAAAAAGGTTTGGACGGATCAACTGACCTTTGGAAAGACAAGTGGGGGAGAAAAACTAATGGCAAAAACCCCAAGGGCCAACAGGGGAAAAAAGGAAAAACAGGGGGGGATTCTATTCCAACACGGGGGGAGGGGCTAAGGGGGGGACTAAAATTTCAAGGGGCCGGAGAAGTGGTGAAAAAACGCAAGGAAAAAACAAAATTGGAACGTCCAGTGAGGGGGGAGAATTTAATACAAAGAGAAAGGGGGCTTTAACCAACAAGTAAAGGGGGGAAAAGGGGTGGGGTCCAGAAATTGACGTCTGAAAGGGGGGGGGTCCCACATCGGAAGGGAAATTAGCAACAAGGTTAAGGGGCCGAAAAAAAGGGGAACACGGGACACCAAAAAGACATTGATTAAAAGAAGGTGAAAAAATTTTGGACTGGGAAATAATGCAAAAGGAAAAAAAAACAATAGAAAGAAACAAAGACCCTTACTCCAGAAATAATCGGAAAAAATCAGGGTGGGTTTGAGGGTGTAGAAACCAATTCGAAAAAAACTACCAAGGGCAACAAAGGCCTCTCCCAACACGCAACTCCAACGACGATGGAAGATTACCGGTTGTATTAACAAACTGGGTAAGAGGGGGAGGGAAGGGGGCATTCCAGAAGGAGGAAGGGGGGGGAAGAAAAGCAAGCAAATTGGGTGTTAGGGACCAGAAAAGGGGACGTTACCAAAAAACAATCTGAAAGTAAAAAGACGCAACGATTCAAAGGCTAAACAAACAAACCCATCTTTGCAGAAAAAAGGGTTCGACGGAAAAACTTAAAAGCGGGCTGGGGGTCCAAACGACAGGCTCTAAGTACATCAGAGTACAGAGCCACACAGGGGCCAAAAATAAAAAACCTCTCAGAGAGAGGATAACAATGACAGTTCAACACCCGGTTGAACTGGAAAAAAAAGGGATAGACATCTGGTGCACTGGGTGAAAGGGAGCGAAAGGAAAAACAACTCCAAAGTGTCACGTGGCAACCGAGGGGGGTATTCAGAACAGTGGGGTTTCTGCGAGGCGAGGAATACTTCAGGTTGAGGAAAAAAAGGGGGGGAACGTGGGAGGGGGGGGAAAAAAAAAGGGGTTGTAGGTCTTCAAAGAGGGGGGAGATGGGGGGGGCTTTGGGGGGACGCTTTAGGCAATAGCATCAATCACTTGGCGAGGGAAGGGAGGGACGGGCAAAAAAGTAAAATACCGGCAATGGGGAAGAAGGGAGTCGGTTGGGGGAAAAAACTACCGAAAAAAGTGGGGCCCGGCAAAGGGGGGGAAGTGGGAAGATGTACGACCAAGGGCAATAAACAAAAATGAAAACCACACAAGGGGCAAAACCAGAAAGGTAAAATCGCAAGAAAAAAAAAAAAGTCAAAGAACGTTCAAGCAAACCACCCAACAGGATAAGGGGAAGAAAAAAGGGAAGGCAGTGTGAGAGAAGGTTAAAGTCGTTTGGAGTACGACAAAGGAGGAAGATCAAAACCAGAGGGAAAAAACAAAGATTCTGATGGGCGATGACAACGCAAAACCAAATACTGTAAAAAGAAACCATGCCTACTCGAAATCAGACGCGAGGGACCCTCAACTTCTCATTGCAACAAATAAAGGTGTGGGGAACATGGTTGGGGGGAGGGGGAAACAAAGGAACAGCCGAACAGAACAGTTCACAACCAAAGAACCCAACCAATCCGAGATGGGAAACAACCAACGAAGAAGGGAACGAAAGATTTACCGATATCATCACAGAAAAAAAGAAGAAGGGGGGGGGTTCCAAAAAGATAACTTTTCATATGATCAGCTGGGGAAAAGGGGGAAACGCGGCAGGTCAAAAAAGGGGAAAAAAGGTGGGGGGGGCAAAATCGAGTTGAGCACAATAATCCAAAAACGAAAACAAAAAAAAAAGCCACTCAAGTAAGGAAAAAGAAGGGAAAATACTGAATAAAAGAAGAAAAAAATAGACGAAGCGGACATAAATCCCCTCTTGCCCGCCAGGGGAAGGAAGCCGCAAAACAATTATATAAAACTCAAAAAAGGCAGAAAAGAAAAGGCTCAAAAAGCCGCCGGGATATCATAAAAGATGCCCAAACAATAAGGGGCAAAAATTCAACCAGAGGGGACCTCCCGCGAATCAGAAGGGGAATCGGAAAAAAAAGAGTTCTAGGGAAATCAAACAAAAAGGAATAAAAGGGAAAGAAAGAAAATCGACATGAAATACTAAGGGGTCGCCTACGGAAAGGAGAAAAGCCAGTGAAACTGTGGTCAAAAGAAGAAATCCCAAGAATGAGCCGTAAGAAGAAAAAGTCCAATAATCCTTCGAAAGGTACTGGAAGTAAAAATGAATAAAATTGAACTTCTTACACTAAAGAGGGCTGAAAAAGAATACGTTGGATAGAAAAAATAACCGGGGGGGGGAAGTCTCAAGACTCGAAAGGTTAAACAATATCTAGTCCAAATCATAGGGGAGGAAACAAAAAGTCAAAAAAAAAGGCACTTAAAACTGGGGGGTTCATAAGAAATACAAAAAAAATGTCCTCTCACAAAAGGCTCCAGAACGGGAAAAGGTGAAAAAAGGCATCTGAAAAGGCGACCCCCCTGAGCTAAACATCTGAAAAAAAGAATCCCAAAATAGCAAAAAAGGGGGTTGCACAGAAACAAGCGGACAAAATGAGAAAGCCGAACACTCTTACCGGACAGTATCTGGGAGGAAAAAAGAGACCTTAAACTTGGGAAAGGAACAAGCTAGGAAAAGGGAAGAAATATGGGAGGGGGGGACCCGGGTGGTCAAAGAAAGGTAGCCAAGGGACCAAATAGGGAAAAGGGTAAATAGAATCACAACCGAAAAGCACTGGTAAAATTGGGGAAAAAAAAAGGGAGACCGGAAAAAAGGAACAAAGGCCCACAAAAAAAAACAACGGGGAAATCTAAGGGGGGGGGTAAAAAAAAAATGTTGGGGGGGGAGAACCACCCCTCATAAAAGAGGCTACTTGATTCCTACCCCACATAGGAAAAAGAAGATTGGAGGAGCAGGGAAAGTCGCTTTAGGAAGCTAAAAAAAATCACCAACCAACAGAAAACAAAATCAAAATACCTCCTTCCTCGGGGTTTCCGGGGGACAAACAAAAAGACGACGGACTGACAAGCACTAGTTAAAAAAAGAGAAAGGGGGAAACAACCTGAATTTGGGGATTCAAGAAATCAGAAGGGCACACGAAAACGGGAACCCAACCGCCTTTTGGGGGGGGGGAGACGAAGAAAAATTCAACAAAAAAGAGGAAACGAGCCAAAGCCGCAACAAAGGAAAAAAAGAAAAGGCTAAATCAAAAAAAATCTTAGTTAGGACAGAAAAAAAAACTGGGGGAAAACAAAAAAAGGACGTAGGTAAACGGAATTCACGCTGAAAAAAAAAAAGGCAACGCCACCCAGGGGAGTCATCAGTAGGTCAAGTTCTGTCAGCAAAATACTTCAAAGAGAAGGGGGAGGAACCCAAAGTCCCGAAAACAAATCTCGCCTATTAAAGGGTGGGAAAAACTTTGGGGGGCAAGAGGGCAAAAACCCAATGGGAGAAAGGGAAAAGTACAAAAACGCCAAAGGCTAATGACGAGGAGTGCGTCACAAGCATGCTCAGAGAAAAAAAGAAGGGAACTCGACGATCAAAAACTTTGGGAAGAAATTTTCCACAGGGGATCATACAGAAAAAAAAAAAGACTGCAAAAAAAAAGGGAACAGTCACAAAAGAAAAGTCGTGGGTCGATAATTTGTAAGGTTGGGAACGAAACAGCCGAAAAACAAACAGACTGAAAAGTACAAAAAAATGACAGGGACAAAAAATCTCGTCTTCGAAAAAAAAAAAAACAACAATTTCCCTGTGGGGAAAAAATTGCAGAGCGGGGGGGGGGGGTGGGAGTGCACAGAAGCCCGCAAAGGCCGAAGGCCAAAGCCGAGAACGACTGTGTCGGAGACGAGAAAAGAAGGGGCACCTGGGCCCTCTGGTTGTACTTTTGGGGGGGGTGTGGGGTGAACAGAAAAAGGGAAAGGGGGTTTTTCAGAGGGGGGGGAAAAAGAATTGTGTAATAATCATGCGGCGCTCTGAAAAAACTAATACCATGGCTGGGTGAAGGGAAAAAAAAACCAGTGAGGCTTAAATACAAACCGACCGGGGAAATGAGAAACAAGGAAAAAGTAGTAAAGAAAAGTTGGATATGATCCGAAGAGAAGAGAAGGGAGCCAAAAAAGGTCAAAAAAGAGACAAAATCAAAAAAAGGTTAGAGTAGCGGGCACGGGGGGGTGGGCACGAATACCAGGAGAACCCGCCACAAAATAATTTTACCGTGGGGGAGTGTGGAAAATGAAAAAAAAGGAGGTCCGAATGGAAGTGGAAAGAGGAATATAGTAATGGATCTAAAGAAATCGCACCAGGGGGGGGGGGGGGGAAGCCGGGGCCGGTGTCAAAACGGGGAGGTATACAAAGTGGACCAAAAAAGGAAGAGTGAAAAAGACAGAACCTCAGGAAAAAATTCGATTTTGACAAAAAGGGAAAAAAAGTCTTCAAAAGGGGAGGGGGGAGTATCGACGAGCGTTTATGAAAAGTGGGGGGGAAGAAGGTTGAAAAGGCACAGGGGAGAATACACCTCAGAACTCAGAACCACTATTTGGCAAAAAAAAAAAAAAAGCACGGGGGGCCAAAAAAAACGCAAGATGACACCCATGAATTGGGTTTTGGTGGGCAAGAAGAAAGTTGATCGCGGTTAAAAAAGGCAGGCATGGAAAGTCACCAACAGGCAAAAAAAAGGCAGCATGTCTGCAAGGGTGTTGGAAAGAATTACAACAGGTCAAAGTTGGGTGACGGGGACGGTGGAGAGGGGTTACGTAGAGAAAGAAGCATCACCTGGTAGGGGCAAAAACGTGGGAGGAAGTTGTGGGGACCGCGTTGGGGTCAAAAATTGTGGGTCGAGGGAAAGGGGGGTGGAGCTGGTAACAAGTGAAATTACTACAAGAAACCGTAGTAAGAAATAGTGGAAGACAGGGTTCCCCTCGTGTGGGGGGACAAGAACTCAAATTGGTTCAGAAAAAATCCAGTTGAACTGTTGGAAAAAAGACCAAAAGGGGGGTCCACTGAAAGAGGGAAAATTCCAAAAAAGTAGGCAAAGCTCAAAGATCTTGGTTTCAGAGGTGGGGGATATCCGATTGGAAACACAGTATTGGTCCGGTAATAACACCGGGAGGGGTGGTCATACAGTGACGAGGGAAAAAGTTAAAGAAGATTGGTAATGGTAAAGACACCGTTGTTGGGGGGGCGCATGGGGGGAAAAAAAGCAAGAAAGCCATCTGGGCAAAGATCGTAGTTGGAGGTTTGAAAAAAAAGGAGGGGGAAAAAAGGTATTAACGAAAGACAAACTCCCATCAAAAATAGCCAAAGGACGGGTGTGGGGTGAAAGGAGATTAGAAAATAGGGGGGAAAAAACAGAGGTGGGGGGGGGGAAAGTTATAAAGGGGGGTATTGGGGGTAGCAAGTCAGGGGGGAAAAAAAAAGAAAGGATGGAAGGGGGAAAGGAAAGAAGACTAGTTGGGGAAGAAAACGGAAGGGCTTACGGGGCCTTTGGGGTCTCTCAGAAAAACAGTTAAAATCAAAACGGATAGGGAAAGGGGATTTGAAGGGGCAAGGGGGGGGTCACAAAAACAGGGGAAAGCCACTTAACACACGGATAAAACCGTAGGCTGACAAAAAAAAAGGGAAACCTGGACTGGTATAAAAACTCATTTTTGGAAGGAAGGACTAGTTTCCAAGAGAGGAAAAAATGCAACACCAAAGGGGAGAGGGGGGGGATAAAGGAAGAAGAGGGCCACATTGGTCCAAAAAATGGGATCAGTTGGGTCAGGGGGGGTTGTCGCACGG
>Ga0179591_1266904_pt1 | contig 15400 bp, 20 predicted proteins | sample CZOMad2_1_08_16f_FD_182891 | JGI IMG/M metagenome (GOLD analysis project Ga0179591, IMG submission 182891) | Vadose zone soil fungal communities from Angelo Coast Range Reserve, California, USA - CZOMad2_1_08_16fungal (PacBio error correction) | ecosystem: Environmental > Terrestrial > Soil >...
CAAGCTCGCCGGCATCGCCCGAGGAAGACGAAAGAAGGAAGACCATTGCGAAATGTCCTCGTAGTTGAACAAGAGAGAAAGTGCCAGAAATGAGCTCAAGTAAAAGCAGTCTGCATAAAGCTGATCTCGCACCACTAGCACTCTTTCCGTCGTAAACAGGGGAAGGACCGCACTTCAAATGCAGGGGCAGCAGGTTGCGCCATAGTTCGTCTACATAGTGAGACTGCCAGAGGAACTAATAACAAAAAAGAAGGGAGGCGCGAAGGGGGAGAAAAGGAATGAAGCAAACGGAAAAAACCGTCAAATCACCAAAGTGCCTCCCCCTGAGTCCGAGTCATGATAAGACAACATAGAGGTGCGAAGAAACGAGCGATCGGGAGAAAGGGATAATCTATGGGTGCGGGCGGATGATTGCGGGAAAAGAGGGGCGGGACAGGAGAGACAAAGGGAAGGAAGTCCGACAGGTCAAGCCTTTAAACGAATCACCTGAACCTTCATTGCCTCGTAAAGACAGCGAAAAATGTGCGGCAGATTTTGTCGGCGAGCGGACTCAAATAAGAGGGGGGTACTCGCCGAATATATAGAAGACAAAAAAGAAAGCAACAGGACTGGAACAAAGCATACGTCAGCGTAAGACAGCCCCAGGGACTCTCCGAGAGAAAAGCAGGACAAAGACATAATGTTACAAAAAGGGCGCTTTCTCACCGGTCTACAAAAGACGACTAAAACCACCAAAAACTACCCCAAAGGCGGGGCGAGGGGTCTCACCGATCAATTCACTTGACGATTTGGGTCTTTAGAGAAAATGGGGAGGAACTAAGGGGGAGGAAACGAAAAAGACCAGTACCTTGAGGAGTGTTTAAAGAAAAGGAGGAAAGGTGCTCGGCGCGTGCGAAACAACAAAAAAAACTGGTAATCATTCATGCTTCTATCAGGTCCGAGGGAAAATGAAGTGCAAAATTCATGAAAGCGAAAAAGAAAAGAATAAAGAAGGCGTCAAAAGATTTCTGAGAGGGGGGAAAGGGCCAGAAAAATCTCGAATGAGGACCTCCGCATAGGAAAAGTGGCCTGGAAAAGCGGGGGAGGGGATTGTTGAGCTTCTATTGGTAACCACTAAAGGAAAAATCGGAGGGCCGCAAACTCTTCATTGAGACAGGGGACACGGGTGGGCCGCTAGGGGAGGAATCAGGGGCGTCATAGGTGGAAGCCTTAAAAGGAAGAATTCCTCAAGGAAACCACAGATGGTAGGGGGATCAGGTGATGAGGGAGAAAATATTCAACTACAGGTTGAGACAGAATCAGCTATGAAGGGGAAAGTTTCATGACAATGGAAAGGGGAGAAGAAACGCGATCCGAATACTCAGTGGGAAGGACTAGATTCATCTGTTCAGGGGTTGAAACGGCGAGGGTGACAGTACTCTGGGAGCGAAGGTGTCCGGGCTTAAAATTGTAAAACCTGTAGTACATTGAAAGAGACCAAGGGCCATCAGGGTCGCAAAGGGGGAAAACAGTGCTGCGTCGCAGGAGCATCAAAAGAGAAAAAAAAAAAAAGGCCCATGTCTCCAACGAAATCCAACTGGAAAATCCCTTCGACAAGGGATCCTCAAAAAAACAATGAACCTTCCTAAACCCTGATGCATTCGAGAGCACGATGAAAACGTGGGAAGAGGAGAAGAAGAAAGAGGTGCCGGTCACAAGGAAGTCCGTGATTCTTTACTCATTTCGCTTGACGGCAGAAGCGTCGGCGGAGAAGAGAAAAGGAGGGAGGGGTCAGCGGACGGGGAAGGAGGTTAAGATATGCTAGGCTCAGGAATGGGAGGGCAGAGTCTCAGCAGATCATAGCAATCCTTTGTTGCTCACGAATATGGGGAGAGAAAGACGGGGCAGGGGGTGGTCTTGTATCAATAGGCAAAGTTCTCGGCTGAAGTAGGGAATCCTTCAAAGAGAATTCGTTTAGGCAGGAGGTCGGTTCTCGAGAATAAAAGAACTTAAGTAAAATATTAATGACCGGTGATCGGACTCTCCAATTCCTCTCCGAAGATAGAAAAGCTCCTTGGCAGGATTAAGACAGGTCTTTTGACCAGGTGTCTTGCACTGATAGGAAGGATAAAGTCAACGGAAAGTGTCGCTCTGTTAGGCTGTTCTCGACCTTCCGAAGGATGGGAGACCGGGGTTCATAATAGAAAAAAAAAGAACATGTGGAGCTAGAAAGAGCTAGGAGGTCAGAATGAGAGGCATAAAATAGCCCAATACACAGTCCGGGGAACACAAGAAGAGGGAGAGGACTTCGTCGAGAAGCGGAAAATAAGAAAAGGAAATCGAGGTCGTCAATACCGAGGCTTGGAGATATGTATGGTTTTCTGCGCCTCATCTCTGAAAGCTTTGGGAAGAAAGTTATTTGAACAGAGGGGGGCTATAGTAAGTGTAGAAAATAGTCAAGATTGGGGGGAAAGAAAGACGGCCTCTTCCAAACACTGCCGGGTTGGAAAAAGCCTTCTAGGAGTGTGTGGTCCAGGGCCGAGATTAGGATTAATAGGGTAGAAGGTGGGCGGATACCTGGCCGATCTCTGGAGGAGACAGAAAAAAAAAGAAATGCCTGGGACGCTCGGAACCAATATATTGCTTCGTACGGCAGAAGGCGAATGGGGGACATCATGGGGACTAGAACGCAACAGCGAGAATGAAAAGGGGGAAGGCAAATATAAGAGTCACCACATCGAAAGTAATCGAAATACTATCGGGATCTCTAAAAAAAACAAAACGGATATTGGAAGAAAGAGAGAAGGAAAACAGAGCACTCATCTTTCGCTGGGTGGAACTCAAATGGGAAAGGCTTCTCTTCATTGAGAGGTTGGCATTATTCAGGGAAGGAGAGAGAAAATTCGCCGGGAAAGCAAAAGAAATTGGCTAGAAGAGGTAGGTCTGGAAAAGAAGATCGCCAAGGGCCAGCAACGCCAGCTAAGGACTTCCAGATGAAGAAGCCCTCTTTGCAAAAGGGAGGCGAAAAAAGGAAGGGGGGTCGACCGGCTCCAGATTGGGGACTATGCTTTCAAATGGGAAGTAGCGATAGAAAAAGCTACTAGAACAATGAGGAAAAGCAATATCCTTAGAACTTACGATTTAAAAGAGTATGAAAAAGGGAAAACAGGGGAGGTACACATTACTAATTGGGGAATGGAGGGTGGGCGCTTTTCTGAATGAGGAACTTGTCTTGGGTTTCGAGGGGTATAAAACTAAGGGTGTTGATTACATAATAGCCTTCTAATCAACTCAAGGAGCAGGCTCGGCATTTGTGAGGGGGGGGAGGGGAGTGCGAGGTGAGGAGGAAAAAGACTCCCGCTTGGCTTACTTACGTAAATTCTTCAAGAATAGAGAGGGAGGCAATCGGGCACCTTGGTAAAAGGCCTATTCCATTAGAAAAAAAATCTCACACTGAGAAAAGGAATAGAGGATAGAGGAAGGTGCTCTTCAGGGGGATAAAATATTTGAATGAAATATGTTCCCCGAACTCCTAAAAAACCGAAATTTGCGAAGAGGTGGGGAGGTGGGCAGTCTATTAGCGTAAAACCGAGCGGATCCGATAAAAAAAAACACATAAGGCGCCTTTCCTAGGCACCATCTGAAAAAGCGTCAATAAAAAAAAAAAAGAGAAAAAAAAAACACAAAAAAAAAAAAAAAAAAAAAAAAAAAAAAACAAACCAAAAAAAAAATAAAAAACACAAAAAAAAAACCTTAGGGATCATATGAATTCAGGATAGCATGAAAGGTTCGGCAGAGTGGGAAATGAGAAACTGCAGAACGTCAAAAACTAATAACGTTAAGATACTAAGTCGCCCAAAGAAGGTGAACCGCCGGCGAACTTAAGCTTCAGCGAACTCTCCGGGCAGCCCGTTTCTGAAGGACCACTGGTGGTAGGGGGTCTCACGGCAGTTTCGCCGGTCGGTTTTAAATGGTGATGTTTAGGAGGACGAGGATGGAGGAAAAGGACGGTGGATGCATGGAGGGTCCAGGTGGTGGTTTATTTCGTTGGGGGGTTTTTATTGGACGAGAGGAAGCTGAAAGGAAGACAGGCAGAAAGGGCGGGGGGGTACCGGAAATGGTTGTGCTTAGGTTATGTGCAAAAATCCCGACAGAAAGCTTCACGGTAAAAAATGACACCGATAGCTCCAGCTAAGGGAAAGGAGGGGTGTCCCTGCACAGTTGCGAGAGTCAACAGCGAAAAGCAAGGCGACGAAAGGGAAGGGGCTGTCTTCAACAGAAACAATAGCGGCCGTAAGGGAGGTCGGGCAGGCTTTAGAACGGGCAAATGAGGGCATCTCAGTGAAAAAGGGATGGCGGCGCGGTGGGGGCCGGAAGGAAGGAACCGGGGGGGAAGGAAGGGGGAATGCTATAAAGAGGAAAAAAATACGCCGGCCTGCGCCAAGAGTCTAAAAAACGCAGTGACGGAAAGGAAGCGTGTGAAAAAGGGTGGCGAGTTAGAGTAAATATATGGTGCCGGGGAGACAAAAGCAAGACAGGAGACGGGTTAAAAGGAAAAGAAATCTATTAAAAGAGTCAGCAGCAAAGGCTGAGATGGGAGAAGCCCTTTACTCGTGAAGAATCGAAATGATGGGGGCGTTGAAGGGGGGTCCCAGGCGGCAAAGTGACGGGGCCAGGCGTCAGAAGGACAAAGAGGGAGAAATCAAAACGAACAGTGTAGAGGTGGCCACGGCGAGTGGCCTTCCGAAGTCTTGCGCACACAATGGGTGGGTGGATTTAAAGTCAGGAAGAAGTGGATAGGAAGGAGTGAGGGAATAAACGTCTGGACAAGAAAAAAGGAGGGGGGGCAGAAAGGTCACATTTTAAATGTCAAAAAGTGTGTGACACGTAGTGCCCCAGTTATTTTAAAGCCTCGTTGGAGAAACTGAGAAACCGGCCGTTTGGAACCAATAGAGGGTGAAGGGAGAAGGGAGATAAGCGGAGGCTGAAGGGGGGGGAGAGCCAAGTATTAGATCAATCTCGACCAACTGGGGTTGTAGACATGTCTGCTGAGTTGGGGGCGGCGAGACGCCTTGTGTGGGGGGGAGGGCAGGATCACCTCGAAAGAGTTCTGGTCTAAAAGACCTCCAAAATCCTAAAGACGGCACGGAAAGGACGGGATGGTAGTCGGTAGGATACGACTTGGGAAAAAACGAAGAAGTCGCTCTTGGTCCGGAAAAGACGGGGACAGAAACAACCAAAGGACAGAAAAAAAAAAAAAAAAAAAAAAAAAAAAACAAAAAACAAAACCAACAAGAGAAACCCAAGACTACAATGAGTCTAGACCTGAAAAGAAGGAGGGGAAGGGGGAAGGAGCAATTAATCATTCCTCATTTGTCAAAGCAAGAAGTTTGTTGGTTTCCTTAAGTTTTCATGAATGTTTAGGAAAAAGTTCTCCATTACGAGGGGACGGGGATTAAGAAATCTGTCGGAACGCGCTTCATAGGACCGGGACTCTGCTAAAGGGACTGGATGATCTTAAGGGCATGAAAGTATAAAAGCAGAGATGGAGCAGAAATATGGTACTCTATATCAACGCGGGCCTTCCTCGCTCTCTACGAGAAAGAGCAGGGTCGACAAGGGGAATCTAAGAAACAAAAGGAGAGGAGTGCGGCAGGCTGGCTCACACAAACCGAGGGAGAGGGAAAGATACGGACATCGTGTAGATTAAGGGGATAAAAGATGTGAGAAAGTTATAAACGGCTAAAAATGAACCTTCACCTGGCGTATAACAAGTGCAGCGGCGCTCTTCTGAAATTTGCGCTACTATTAATTTTCACAAAACGAGACAGAAAACAAAAGGGCGGGAGTCAGGTTCCAATTTCACAGCAACTGACAAAAAAAAAAAGGAATCAAATCGAATGGGAAAGCCAAAAAAAGGGAGGAGGGGCATGAAGACTCATATGCTTCCTCAAACTTACTCATAGAGGGGGATGAGGGGGGAGGAGAGATTGTGGCTGCGAAAATGACGTGAGGTGCTTGCGCCACAGCTGTGCAGAAAAGAGAGAATCAATAAACGGCGTGAGAAGAATGGTAAAAAATTCAACGTCCCGGCATCCTGAGCACGCGAAAATGGGGCGGGAGAAATGGGTGGGCTGCTAGGCTCGGGGCCGAAGGGAGATAGACGAAAGCATCATCAACAAGGCCGTAGATCCGCCAAAGACCCTCGAATGAGAGGAAAAAAAAGGGGGAGGCGTCGAATTATCTAAGAACGGGAGAAAACCCAAGCGAAACGCCGGCGAGATCGCAGCGGGGTGCAGGGGAAAGAAATTTCACCGTGCCTCTAAAACTATGCCTTCGGCCCTCCACGGGGGCACATACTTTGCGACCAATGCCAGTGCAAGTGTGACGCTTGGGAAACGGTCAAGGGGGGTGAGCTAAAATGTACTGGCTGCCTATAAGGACAGGAGGGCCACTGAAGGGAGACACCACCAATGTTAGAAAAGAACCGGGGGGGAGAAAAATCTGCAAAAACGTGACAAAAGCCATCCGCTCAACATCAGGATCTCCCGGAAGAGGGGCAGAAGCCGACGGCAAGGGGGGAAAAAGAGTGGGATGCAGGAAAGAGAACCACAATCAATAAACCCATCAAGTTTCAGTCTTCAACAGGGACGGCTCGCAAGGAAGAAAATAAACCGTCGCGGGAAGGAGTTAAGAAGAGGGGGGACTTCTTTAGTTAAAACCGATTAGTTCGCGGAGGAAGATAAAGGTTACCTTCAACGACGACATTAAATTTCTCAAAAAATTCATGGGAGAGAGTGCCGGGACATCGGGAAGTAAGGAGGGAGATTCCTATGCTCGGGAGAAATACCATGAGAGGAGGTGAGGCAGGAAGGAAAACCACCGAGGGAGCCCCGTGCTTCATGTTCAAAAGAAAGATACTCCTGAGAACGACTGTTAAAGGGGAAGCCGCGACGCCGCAGGGAATGGAACATTAGGGGGGCCGTCATAATCGAGAAATTGGAACGAAAAACTAATGAAGGAACACTTTGCAAGAATTTCCATCTTTGGGGCCGAGAGGGGGAACTCTTTTGAAACAAGAAAAAGGTCGTCAGGGAGAAGTTGAAGAGAAAGAAACCCTAGTCCCCCGGATGAAGTTCGCGTGAGAGAGAAATGAAAAAAGAAAACAAGAGCAACAAAACCAAAAAAAAAGGGGAAATCCAGGGGGGCCTTCAGAGCAGGGAATCCGAAAAGCAAAAAAAAGAACCGGACCTGAAATTGGCTAACAGTAGACAAGTACATAGTGTAGACGTCGAATTCCGCGCAACTCTGGGGGACCGAGTACAATTACTCAGTTGCAGGAGGGGATCAAGGTAAGAAGGCTGAAAAGGAGGCGGAAGGGGGGAGATGAAGGGAGGGTTGTTCAAGTCGCAGACAGATACTTTCTCAGAAGCAGGCTCAAGAGGGGGAGAAAATGTTCAGGTACATACGCCATCCTATCAGATGAGGTGCAAATAAGGGTGGCGCGCTAATTGGTCAAATCGAGGGTCGCGGCGCGCCGGGGGTAGGTCTTGGGGGAAGAGCTTACAGAAGAGAAAAACTGCATAATAATCCACCAAGAGGACAAAGCAAGGCTTCTAAGGAGCGATGAACGAGGGAAGCCACTACTCGGGTCGCGCAAGGCGCTATCTGTTTGACGCTCAAGGGGGGGACAGGTCAAACAAGGCAATCAACATGGCAACGAGGGAAATTTTTACGAGAGTCCCCGATAAAAGGGTGTTGCGGCCGGTGGCAGAGCAGAAGAGGGTACGATTTCCAGTTTCCTAAAGCTTGGCGTCCACTCAAAAATCACAATTGCCGAAGAGGTCAAGAAAGGGGGGGTCATGACTGAGACGTCGAAGCGATTAATCAAGAGGGCACTAGAAAACAGCCGACAACAAAGGAAGCGGAAGGCCTGAGCGATAATACAATCCCAGACCTTCAGGGAGGGTAGCGGGGCAATACTGCTTCTGAGTGGGTCTGGTGGGGAAAGATAGGGGTTCGTTTCCCAGATTGCCACTCAGGGTCGTATAGGGTTCATCCGTAAAGGGAGGGAAAAATCCCTAAGGTCACGTGCCCGGCTCTTGGGCCCGGGACACCATCCCTGGAACTAATTTTTTTCGACGTTGTGGACCCGGGAGGCACTGACGCTTGCCAGCGGGGTCAGGAGGGGCTGGGGCTACAGGGAGATCGGGGCTTTCATGGGAGGGGGACTTCACGAGTTAAGGGGTGGAAAAAGAACTCCAGATAGGGGGGGTCTTCGTAAAGCGATTGCAACGCATTACTCCCGGTCATGCGATCCACCCACTCAGAACTTGCGCCGGAGCGAGTTCAGTGGAAACAATGAAGAGAGAACTGGAGATATGCGTACTCAAGACAACAAAGTTAAGGATGATTAAAATATAGGGGAATCAGGAGAAGACTTAAGTAGCTGTTTTTTAAGCATAATTCGTCCGGTCTCTCTGTTTAACTGATGCCGCGAGTTAGCTGAGTCACTCGAGGGAACAGAAAAGCCCATCGCATTTCACTCTGCCCATGAATCTGTTATCGTAAAAAGATAGAAAATGTATACTCGGGACACTCCAAACCGAGAACAACAACACCAACAAAACAAGCAGTTTCTCGAGAGGAGACCTTCTCTAATTTGCCGCTCTAAAAAAAAAAAAAAAACGAGCATGGAAAAAAAAACTTTGGTGTTTTGAGTAACTTCAGCACGCGGGGAAAGCCGTGGTCTCTACTGAATGGCCTATAACTAATCGAGCCAAGCGGGGATTTATCAAAAAAAGATCAATCAAAAGCTGCGCTCACCAGAACATCATCTGCACCGGGGGAAAAGGGAAGGTTTTTGGCCATGAGGTCGACTCTCAAATGACGAGTGCGCTTAAAAAAACAGAAGAATGGGAAGGGGACTCCCTTTTGGTTCGGTCGTCAGAGGCCAGGAGAGGAGTTATGACATTCGCAAAAAAAAACTAGGAGAGAATCGGAGAGGAAAATTGGGGTTGATGTGGTGAAAAAAGCGTTGATGTAAAAAAGACAAGACGAGTTCACCTTCTCATCACATCATGCTCAGGGAGCGGCCTAATCTAAGACGAGGCCATAAAAAGACCTGGGAAGCCGATTCCTGGGACAAACATTACTAATAGAAAACAGAGAGAGACACATGGCGCGGCACTTGGTTAGGAAAGATGTTCCGCATAGAAGGAAAAAAGCCGATCCTGGGGCAGCTGTGTTTAGTACGAGGCGAAGAAGCCGTCAAAGAAAGCGATAGAAACCACTGCTGCCTTGAGGGCACAATCGACTAGAAAAAAGATTGCTCATCGGAGAGTATGCTGCGTACATGAACTTAACAATTTAACTTCTGGAGCTTCGAAGCGCGTCTGGGGCGACCAAACTGAAAATAGACCTTGAAAAGAAAAGGAACAGAGGTGCCACTTCAAAGGGAAACAACTTCCTGGCATCTTAACGAGATGGCGAGTTCGTAGGGAAGAATCAAAAGTTCACCATTTCGGCCAAAGAGCATCGCCGGTCTACGGGGATGGTGAATGGGTGGGGGGGGCCCGGTTCAGAAACCTGTAGGGGGATAAATGGCTTTGTCCTTTTTGTGAGTGCTGGGCGGGTACCAGAGGGCGCAAGCGATCAATCTGGGATAAAAAGAAGAATTGCTCCCAAATGAACTAATCTTGAGTTGGGGGGAACAGGGCGGAAAACTCAGGGAAGGAAAAAAAGAACTCGTTTACCCACCGGGGGACGAGCAGAGGGGAGTACGGACCCATCACGCGAAAGGGACCGCTCTTCTTACTCGAACCGGGATTTCATGCCCCAAGCGCCGTCCTGCCCAGGGGAAGCTTGGAGGGACTTTTCTAAAACTGTCGGGAGAGCCGGATCAAATGAGAAACGGGCGAGGAAGGGCCGGCGCCGGCAACCTCAAGGCCAGGTAATTCTAAAGAGAATAGAAGGTCGCCAGAGGGAAAAAAAATCTGGAAGAGGCTCCATTAAGCGGGTTTTAGAACGCACGGGTGTCGTGGTTTGGGGACATTGAAGGAATCACGCAGAAAAAGGGGCGCGGTGTAAGGCCAAGCCGTCGATGGAGTACTATCATCATTCTAGGTTGATGCCGATCGGAAAAAAGAGGGGAGGGGGAGGTTATGTGGAGAAGCCGGGTTCATGCAACCTTTTCCGAGAGGCTGAGCCGGAAGGCAGTAAGGAAAAACGGAAGTGTACGTATTTGCTTCCGGCCTGTCACCTTTCCTAGTTCTTGAGCATTGTTTTCGGCAAAAAAAAAAAAGGCCGAAGGAGCATGAAGTCGTGAGAAAAGCGTGTCACCCTCCCGGGTACTCGTCTTCAAAAAAGGGTAACAGTGGCCTGAAGTGTCGAAAAAGTGCACCGTGGGTGTCATGGGAGATTGGGGAGCCGGCGGACATGGGGGGGGAAACGAGCGATGGAGCTATCGAAAGAGGAAATCGCTCACGAGACCTCTTATATCAAGATATCGACGCAGGGAAGATAAGGGTCGCTGCGATGTTGGTCGATATGGAGACTTTTAAATGGAGGCTCTAGGAAAACCTTATCTGCTGGGAGGAAGATCAAACAAGAGAACAAAATCCCACATTTTCTCGGATTATATGCAGGAAGGTATGTCGGCGAAAAAAAAGGAAAGGGGTAGAGGATGAGCCTGGAGAAGAAAGGGTACTCTAAACTGGGGGGAAATCAACGAAAAGGAGCCGAAAAGCACAAAAGAGACTTAAGGAACATTCCCGATCTGCGGCACCCTGAGAGGGGGCCTCTTGGAATGGAGGGATAATGCAGAAGAAAGGAAAAAACGAGGGAAGGGGGCAGGGGGTTTACGTTAATTGAAGTCAGGTTTGGGGAAAGCATGCCCGATAGGAGGCCATCGGGTCAGGTACAGAAAAAATCAGAAAAGAGACGGGCAACGCTCGCGACCTGAAGTAGCGGGCAATGTTTATCATCTGAAGGAAGAAAAAAGACTTTCTCAACTAGACGGGGGGCGAGAAAAGATGAAAGCAGCCCGAAGAGAAGAGGGGGAGGGCGAAAGAAAAAGAGTACAGAGGCTCAGGGGTCAGGGGAACTCTAAAAAGGTACGGAAAAAGAGGAGCGCTCGCTTCGTCGGAAAAAAAAGAGGCCGGGTCGAGTCTTGTGACTCGCTCCCAGCGGAGGCGAAATTATACAGGCTACATGGGACTTCAAAGGGCTCAGAAAAAAAAAATGCGGTGGGAAAAGGCGTGGAGCGGTGGACGGACCGAACTATTGCTTTGGCGACAAAATACACAGAACAGCGTGGTTGCACCCCGGAAGGAAAAAAAAAAACGTCTTCAGACACCGCGAAGGAACCCCTGAGGCATGCGTCATGAAGCCCAGGATAATGGCCGAAGGGCGCAGCGAGGAGGAAGGGGGGTAAGAAAATCGATTTTGGCTGGGCGCACAGTCAGGGGGAGTAGGTGCTTTGAGGCCACAAGCCAGGAGTATAAGCCTTGATGGAAGGAGTCCTCGAGATCCCTTTGATAGGTACAAGAAGCACCGGCAAAAAAAAGCGAAGCCGAGAAAAATGGCGGGAGGATTTTGGATCAATGAAAAGAAGGGAAAAGAGAGTGGAAGCTGAAGAAGAAAAGAAACGGAGATCTCCTCAACATCTCAAAGGAAGATCTACACCATGACGTACGAGAGGGGAAAGACTACTACGGAGAAAGAAAAACCAGCTCTCGGAAGACGGAGATCGGGGCACGCGGCAAATCGAAGGGTGCAAAAGGAAATGTATGATACCGGACGGCTCAAACTGCGGTCCCCTAACAACGTGTGCACTATTGTTCGAAAAATACGAAAACAATTGACAATTATTTCCTTGGAGGTAGTGATTAAGTCACCGTGGAGATAAACGAGGAGAGGACAATTAAAATTACCAAAACCATGGGCTTCAAGACGCGGCTGCAGAGGCTGTCCGTGGACAGTCCGCTCAAAAGGAAAGGGGGGGAGAACCACTCAAGGCCGACAGGCGAAGCTAAACGTCGGGGGGGGGAGTTCCATGAGGAAGGTCTGGGAAACACCATCAACTAAAAGACAGGGCCAGTTTCGGCAGAGGGAAAGTGCTAAAGAAAAGCGAAAAGGGGCCTGACAGGGCACAGGACAATATACGCGGGGGAAAGTTACCGCAGTGGCAATGATGGCGAATGCACGATATTTAAATTCAACGACTACACCCAATTTGCGTTCATAACGCTTCAGAAATCAGAGAAAGCGGGTAAACGAAGCTGGCTAAGGAAGGGGGTGAACGTATATGCCTCTGTCAGGAGTACAAAAGGCAGGTGAAGGAAAAGGAACACCAACGGCTGGGGGCCGGATCAAGTGTTGAAGGACTGCCTAACAAACGAATTGAAAGGTCCAATAACAAGGAGGACGTCCAATTGGAGGGAGGAAGGTGGGCGAGGGTCAAGGGGCGCACCTAAGGGGGCGCGCTGGGAAAAGAAAATCTGAGAGACAGTTGAATGGGAAGAAAGACGTGTTCGTGGGAGTCAAATAGGGGGTGTGGTTCCGCGGGGAACAAAATTTAACTGTTCTGAAGGGAGAAAGGGAAAGCGAAGCGACAAAGAGCTGTCAAAATTTGGATAAAGGGGGTCTTCGATGGGAGAAGAGCAAAAAAATAGCAGAAACAAAAAAAAAAGGTAAAACTCCATTAATCAAAAAAAATGTTCCTGGCAGCCAACCAGAAAAGGGGGAAAGATCAAATAAAAAATAACCAGACAGCTCAATTCTGGCCGTACCTGGGAATCTTCGAATGCCAGCGCAATCTCTCGGGAGGGGTAAATTAAGAACTGCATAGTCTCAAGGAGCCAGATGGCAAAGTAGAGAAAACTATAGAATCGATGGTGCGGGTCGGGTAGAGTTCGAAAAAGGGCGAAAGAGAGCAGCAGCTGAGAATGCATGAAGAGGCGCATAACAAAAGGGAAAAATACTGGGGGGGGGACTGCTATTTGGTCAGGTAGCCGCGGGGCTGTCAAAAAACGGCTGCTTGTGTACAATAGAGGGGTCAGACGCGTAATCCTGGATCAAGCCAAAACCTGTTCGGGCAAAGGGGGGTATGGCTTTCACGGCGATTAAGAAACCTTTTCGATAGGAGAAAAAAAGTCCAAGCGCGGAGCTCAAATCGGGGGTCGCCGTGATGAAGTAGATTATAACCCGGGGCTCATGGTGACAAAGGCTTCCAGATTACGAATCGATGGTGGCCTTCCGGAGCTTCGCCAGCGTAGAGTTACGAAAGGGGAACGTTCTTGTGGACTCAGCTTTTACATCAAGTCGGAAAAAACATAAACGCGAGACTATGTAGAACTAGTTAGTCTTTCTACCGGCAGGGTCAACACCTAAGTAAAGAAGAAACAAGGGAAGAAAACAATTAAATTAAAGGGCATTTTACGAGAAGCGAAGAAAAGAAAGGTAAAATGATCGTATCGAAAATAATACCTGCGTCGGCGGGAGGGGGGATGGGGGAGAAGCAGCAGAGCATTTAAAACGAGATGGTCAAAGCCAGAGGCAGTAAAAGGTTGCTATCTTCTACTTATTAGAAAAAATTACTTCCTGTAACGAGCTTAACAAAAGGTCGAAAAAGACATTATAGAAGTGGGCTAAGGGGGGGTCAAAAAGGAAATGCGGCCGGCGCTTCAATCTATAAGAAAGGAGTGGCGGCTAAAAGGAGAGCTTCAGGATGGAGGAACGAAGCCTTCCCTTTCCGCCTCGCCAATGAGGAAAGTGCAGGAACAGAATTCTATTGTTAACCAAAAGGTTTCCGGGACATACACCACGAGATACTGAAGTATCTCCGGTCCAAATCGATGGAAACAATCCACAGCGACCAAAAAGGACATCTATGCATACCTCAGAAAAACACTTATTTGAATCAAGAATCACGTAGGATACTAAGCGGGGGGGGTGGTTGAAAAGAGGGGGTACTTCATGGTCAATGAGGATGAGGTGAAAGAAGACGAGGGTGTGAGGGCAGGAAGAAGGGTTTCTCAAGACGCAAAGCTCGGAGGACGCAATAGAGACGGGAGCAGTCATATAAAATAGCCATAAGACCCCCTCCTCTTCGATGGGGAAGATGCAGGCAAGTCTTTTCAGAGGGGAGGAAGAAAGAGGGGGTTGCCGGAAAAAAAGGGGCTGAAAGAGGAATTGGGAGAGATTGAAGATCTATCCCCATTATTCAAATGAAGGGGAATCAATGACTAGAGCTTTAAAAAAAAACAGAAACATATCTTCCCAAAGGGGGAAGTTGTGGGAATCTGAAACGAGGAAGGTAAAACTCGATTATAAAGAGGGCACGTGGTAAAGTACTGAGGTGGTCTTCTCGCCCGCTAATTGGGATCTCTGGAGCCGTCAGAAAACTAGGGACTATCGTCTCGGCATTGGAGATTTGCGAAGGGGGGGATGCAGATCGAAAGCCTGCGCCAGCAATACGAACTGAGAGAGGAGAGGCCTCATCTAGATGCGATTTACTACCTGTTGTACAAAAATGCAGAGAAAGGGGGGGCGCACCTTCGCCGGGCATCAAAAAACTAAACATACTATATTCAAACGGCCTTGGTCCTAGTTTGTTCGGAATGGGGAATACTAGTAATACGTTAGCGTACCTTTTCTGACGGGGAGGTTTGGAGAGTGCATGAGGCCGAGGAGACTCTTCATTCACCGCGGGAGGACTAAATGCAACACGTCAACAGAGGAGCTGCCCAAAAAAGAGTGAGTCCGAAACAGTCTATCGATACAAGGACCGTGCGCAGAGGAAGGAGGACTTCGAAACTTCTATCTACTCTAAAACCGCGATTGACAAGTAACGCCGCAGAAGAAGGGGCCTCCGGAGAAACTGTGTATTCCAACTTAACGGACTTAAAAGGGCCCTACCGCGCTGATGACCTTGAAAAAAGGAAAGAAACACGGGGTAATGTCTCAGCCAGGGGGGCGACGGTAGGGAAGTTTCCGGGGATGGTGGAAAAAAAAAGGGGGGGGGAATTGTAGGGGTATTTGAAGGAAAAGTAGGGTGATGACATGGCGTGGCCTTGGGGTGGGGGTATTTCTAGGTTAGGTCAAAAGCGATCTAAGAAATACATGTCTACCGCGGGTGGGGAAATAAATGGGTGAGTCGGCTTCGTCTAGAATGAAAAAGAGGAATTACACTTTTTACAAAAAAAAGACACAGAGGACTCCCCCATCGACTGGAACGCGTCTTAAAGGGGGGGGATTCTTAAAGAACAATTGAGGTAAGATACGGGGGAGTCACCTTCTGAAAATTTACATGGGACCATTCCCCATGAGGCCGGAATCGCGGAGGAAAGGGGAGGGGGCAAAACATGTCCGGTGTCGAATCTCCGGAATAACCGGGAGACGTAGGGGGGTGGTGACACAA
>Ga0179591_1273609_pt1 | contig 15397 bp, 14 predicted proteins | sample CZOMad2_1_08_16f_FD_182891 | JGI IMG/M metagenome (GOLD analysis project Ga0179591, IMG submission 182891) | Vadose zone soil fungal communities from Angelo Coast Range Reserve, California, USA - CZOMad2_1_08_16fungal (PacBio error correction) | ecosystem: Environmental > Terrestrial > Soil >...
CCTCGGCGGTCCAGCGGCGTCTGTACAAGAGAAGAAGAGGGAAAACAGAGGTCATTAAGAAGGAGGAGGAGACTCAAACAGGGGAGGAGTCGAGCTCGGACCATCGGTTCGCCTGGGGGGGGGTACGAAATAGGGATTAGGTCAGAACGGAGCGCCAAAGAGACGAAAAGACTAAGGGGTTCTAGCGCGGGGACTCAGACGGGGACGTTGCCCCCCTTTCAATGAAGAGGCCGAAGCACGACTTGACAAATGACGGGGGTGAAAAGGACGTGCCGAGATAGGTTTCGAGACGCTGCGAGCTTGGGTGTTACTGCCGGCGTCGACATAGACACCGCACTTGAGGGAACCGATTTCATCCCGCCGCCCGAGGGGCGCCCCGAGAGAACAGGAAAGGGGCGAAGGTAAAATGGGGGTGGGGTCGTGCCGCAGGGGGCTGACCTGAGAGGATTGCAGTGAAAAAATAGGCAGTACGTCCCATTGCCATCCGGTTGTGGTGAAGCAGGAATTACGAGCTCTGAAAAAAAAGGGAGAAATTAAACAGACAAAACAGGGGGAAAAAAAGACAGACGTCATTGTGCCGCGGGCGCGCCGTAACTCTTGTCAAGACACAAGGGTGAAAAAAACATCAGTAACTAGGGGGGTGGGCCCGAGGTAACATCAGCTTGCTACGGCGGGTGGTAAGGATGGAATTAGGGAAAGTGTTCGGGGGGGAAAGCGCTCGAGAATGGGCCTAGCCGAAGTCTTTACAGCCAGATCCGTGGTGAACCCAGGTGTCATGCAAAGCGTCCGCAAATGAGGGAAAAGCAGTGCCGGACTCCTGAATCAGTCCCTCGCCATCGAATTGAGAGAGGGTAACGATGGAGAAAACAGCAAGAAAAACCATTAACCCGGAGGAGAGTTAAAGGGACCAGTAGTGGGCGAGAAAAATCCACCGCAATACATAGGTGAGGGGCGGGAATCTTAAAAAACGGGGATTTGGTAAGCTCCCACTTAGAAAGGTAGGGAAAGATCTTAAAAAGGGAATGTGTACAAGGTCACTGTGGGGAAAGCAGGAAGCGATCAACGGATTGGAATCACGAGGAAAAGAGGAGATCGAGGAGCAGCATATAGAAGGGTATTTTGTTTACAAAGAGAAAGGGAAGCGGGGGGGGGGGGGCGAGTCACGCTCAATTTAGAAACTCAAAATAAAGATACGGTCAAGCTGCAATCATCTGAAAAGAGAAACGGAGAACACCTGGAGTCCCCCTGAACGACTATAAACGCCGATCGAAATCGTGAATGGGGGAAGAGGAGCGTTCTGACCCTTGGACGCACACTGTCACAAAAAACTAAGCCTCTGGGGTGTTGTAACCAGACTCGGTGAGGAACACATGGACTGCAGAGAGAACTCAGGGAGGAAGGGGGGGAGAAAAATTTGGGAATCGGGCAACGCCATAGCACTTGTCAGAAAACCCTCTGCATCCCGGGGCTCTTTCCGGGGGGGAATGAGGTTTTTTAGACCTGGAAGGAGGGAGGGAATGGGCAAAAGCAAATCGGCTGAAAAAACCATCAGAGCAGTCGGGGGCCATATCTTAACGCCGCGAAAAAACACGGAGCTGGGAACACGTACATCAGGGGAGGGGAGAGACAGCTCAGGAAACACAACCGCGAAAAGGGATGGCGTCCCGTATGTAGTTTCAGCGGAAAGAGTGAAGAAAGGGGGGCACAATAAAAGAAACCGTCAAAGCTGCCGAAAAAGGGGTAGTCCGAGAAGGGAAAAAAAAAGACTCTTGGGAGTTGGGGGCCTGAGCAGCAAGGTTCTGAAACGACGGGGGGCTAGCCTTAGCATAAGGTGGCCCTATAGCCGCGGATAAGGGGGGGCGCCGGGAAGGGAGGATGTATCATAAAAAAAAAAAAAACGGAAAAATAAGAAAAGAGAGATCCAGATATAAGTAAACAAAGCGACCAAAAAAAAAAATTCGTAGAGTGGAACGTGAAAAGGCGCATCCCTTCGGAGAAGAAAGGAAAAAATAACCTGAGTACAGAAAACCGATTCTCAGAAAGCGCTCTCAAGTCGCAATGAACAACCTCTCTTCTAGCGTTTGTAAAGGGGAGATGAACGACCCGTTGAGGAGTTGTATCGTTTAAGACGAAAAAATAACCAGAGATGCCGGTACCTACCCCGACTTTTAAGAGGAGATGGAAAAACGGAGTCGGGGCCAAGACCTCACAGAAAGGCTTTCACAGGGGAAAAGAAGGAGGCATCAAGGGGGCTCGCCATACCTGCGCTTAGTCAGGAACTGGCCGAGAGGCGGAGCCAGGGAACTAATAACTATTCGAAGAGTTTGAACACGGGGAGACAAAGGGCTCAAAAGGAAGGCTGGACAAACGGTCGTAGACGTGCGAGGTAAACAAGAAGGGGACAACTGAAGGGGCCGAAGTGAGACTAAGGTCGCGGGCTGTTGTTGAAGCCCGGAACTTAGTTTTTTCCCGACAACAAAAGAAGATCAAGAAAAAAAGGCGTAAAATTGCCTCAGCAGCAGAAAAGGCTTCGCCCTTCGCATGCGATAGGGAAGGAAGGACCGAAGGAAGCGTTGGATATGAGCGTTCCTGCATCGTAATCTAAATGAGGAACAGAACCGGAGATTCTCACCGCTGAATCGTACGGCAAAAGGACCTTGGGACGGACACGGGGGGACCGGCCAAAAAGGGGAATCCTCGGAAGAAAAGAGAGAAGCTTTCTATGCCAAAAGCCAGGGGGGGATCGACGAAAGGGGCAGCGAGGGGAAGAGAACTTATTCATGTAAAATTCAAGGGGAGGTAAAAGACCTTTGCAGAAGTGCAGACGGCCGGGGGAAAGTAAAAGCGACGAGGAGAGAGGAAATAAAACACCCAAATCCTATTTGTAAGGCGCGAACGGAAAAACAGGGGAATGCCCGCGCAAGAGACGGAGGCAAAAGATCTACGTTAGGCCGCGACCGATCCTGTCGAAAGTGGGAAAAAGAAAATCAGAGGGGAGGAGAATGAATTATCATTAAGGCAGGCGGCAGAAAGGGGGAAGGGGCGGCGCGCCAAGCGGCAAAAGAAAAGAAGGGGGATAATCAGGTGTGGAGGGCGAAGATATTCTAGTGGGACACACTACATACCAAGCAGCGGGAAGAAAAGCACAAAGGGTAAGGTGACCTTGTTACAAGGGCCGCAAAACGCATTGACAAGAGCAGGCGCGCCAGGAGGGAAAGGACACGGCGTCACCGTGATATCGGTTATACGAAAAAAAAAAAAAGGTGCAGGACATTTACGCCAAGGAAGGGTTCTCCTGGGGGGACAGCAAAAGAAAAGAAAACGGCTCAGAATAAAGGGTCCAACCGCTGGACCTCAACCCAGGACCATGGTCAGCGTTCTTTCAGGAGCTGAATTAACCCAATAGAAAACGGGTGTCGATAAAGCGGGGTTTCTACGCCCTGGCATAAATGAAAAAGGACTGTCCTCTTAAAAACTAGAGGTCTCAGGTTCAACCATCTCTGAACAAATGGAACACGTATGAAGCAGGACTGGACGAGGAATGGAAAAGGGGGGAAAACGGGGAATCACCGTAGCACCGGGGACTCAGAAGAAAAAAAGAGCCTGATTTGGGGAAATTGAGGGCAAGTGGAAAACAAGAGGCTAATCTTATACACGGGGGAGGTGGAAACGTCAACAAAGGCGCCATAAAGAGAACGAGAAGATCCTGTTGGAAGAGAAGAAAACATCAAAAATAGAGAGAGTTGCAGATGAGAGAAGCGTAGGGGAAAAGCGTCCAAATAGGATAACTCGCAGGGGACCATCCAACAAAAGGGAGGAAGGAAAAAATATCCTCGGAGACGGAAAGGGTCAAGTCCAGGGCATAAGATAGAAAACGAAAAGCGTAAAGTGAAAGGTCTTCTAACGCAACGGGAGTAAGTGATCGTCAGACTCTTCCAGCTCCTTTTCCGAGGGTGAAATAAGGGGGCATGAAAGAATAGAGGAGGACGATTCCCCCAATAAGAACATGGACGGGGAGAGGGGTTCTAGAGAAGGGGGATCCTCTACGGTGGGGGATTACAAAAAAGGGGGGGCAACCGTCTTCAGGAAGAGCCAATAAGGCATATCGGGGTGGCTCAAAGACCAGTGACAAACTTCTGCAGGTGGGGTCGAACCTTCCTCGGAAAAAACGCGGTTGGGGTGAGTCCGGAACGAAAGGGAGAGGGACCGCCAGAGAACCCAGGGTTGGGGCCTCAGGGAGGTAATCGGGTTAAAGTCCCTCCTGCCACGCCCTGGAAGCAAAAGAAAACAGGAAGAATGGTCCGCGGTTGTGATACATAGAGGGGAGGAAAACTTTCCGTCTTTCTTGTACCTCTCACCCTCTGCGAAAAAGGGGTGGATCAATTGGGCGATAAGAAATCGCCCTTAGGTAGATTAAAAAAAAGACTGGGGGTCAAAAACCACGGCTCGCCGTACCGATTGTAACCAAGGACCACGTTTTTTCCCCTGGGGGACCAAGGGCCCCCTGGACGGGAGTGGTAGTATGTCCGAGAAGGTGGATAGCTCAGTGCATCTGGGCCTATAAAATATCTTTACATAAGATTCGTGGGGAATTGAATTTAGGAGGGTGCATCTGCTGCGCCGCAAGAAACTGGCCGGGAAGGCGGACGCCATTCTTAGCAGGTCAAGAAAAAAACGAGATTGATTCTTGCCCATTCCGTAAAAAGGCACTAGGTGCCGCCCTGAAGAAAGGAAAGGGTCAACCGGAAGAGGCCGAGGGGAAAAAACGGCCCTACCCGGAAGGACGTTCCGAGCTTTGGAAAATGGTATCGAGGAAAAAAGGGATCGCCCTAGGGGGAGGGCTTCCTTCCTCCACCCTCCTGAGGCAAGCGTCAAGAAAGGGGGTACTAAAAAAAGCAATGAAATTGGAAAGGGTCACGGGACGGAACGCAGGGAGAAAAATGGGGAGGATTCAAGAGTCAAATCTCTGCGGAAGATGGGATGGGGGGAAATCCGAAGGGATGGGGTGAACAAGATCCCGTTCATCGTATTTTGCCTTCCAAAAGAACTCAGAGGGAGGAAGAAGGGAGAAACAGTCGATAGGGATCTAAGAGAGAGTCAAGGATAGGATCCCTACCAACGCTCGTCACTCTGAGAGCTAAGAAAGGATGAGAAGCATATTGGGGAGGGGAAAAGGAGAGGAATGAAACTTTTTACGCCTCACGGACTCGGATAACTTGCAAAACGGAAAAGGGTTGTCCTTAAAATAAGAGGCGGACGTAGAAACCATAAAGGCCGCATATCTCACGCGGGAGGCAGGGAAAAAAATTTGAATCGAAAAAAGCCATATCAAGGGTCAAGCAAAAGGAGGAATGCTTCGAAACCTGAAAGGGGGAGTATTAGGTGGTAGGCAAAAAGAGTCGAGAGGGTAATTGCTTCAGCAAAAGCTCACGCGATGAGAAGCTCAGGAAGAGGAGAACCAATTGCCCGCCGTAAAGGGGTAAGACAGAAGAGGGGGGAAGGTGGCCATCCGAAGAAGTCGGGGCGTTGCTCTCGCGAACGCTTTAAAACCCAGCGAAGGTTACATGGCATATAGGGACCTTAATGGTGTAAGGAGGGGGGGGGAAGGTAAACACTACCTATAACGGTGCACGGGCAAAAAGCCTAAGTGATCAGACTACGAGAAGGTGGAGGAGAGACTTGAAGAGAGACTGGAGTGCAGAAGAATTGCGCTAAATCAAGGCGCGCAAGAGAGGAGAGGCTGAGAATGAAAAAGGGAGGGGAAGACAGTTCGCCGTTATTTATATTGTGGGAAAATCACAAAACAAAGGGGGGAAGAAAAGAGAGATCCATATATACATCCCGACTCCCCAGGGAGAAACGAGGAAAAATCGCGATTGACTCCAGCCCTTCCAGAGGAAGCGAAAAAAGGAGGACCCTCCGCAAGTCCGCTAACGGAAAGAGAGACCGAAGCAGTAACGAAGGAGGGTCACCAAAACTCAGAAAGGAATGACGTTTTTCGGCAGATGATCAAAAGTTTCGGAGGGGTGAATAATCTGAAGCGGCCAAGATAAGGGGAAAAGACGATAACACAAGCTTGGGGAGCCGAAAGGACTGAACCACGAAACAAAAACGGTCGATGGAAAAAAATGGCACGGCGTCCTGGACACGGCGGGAAAAGAGGCCTGCCTCTGAGGAGGGCTCGCTGTTAGCCGATAAGCTAGCAAAAGTAGAGAGACAGGCGATGAGAACTCAGCGGACACTGGACAGGTCGATCAATACGGGGGGACCGGAAAAGATGGGGAGGGCCCAGGGAAAAACAAATGATCAACATGGAATCCGGCTCCTGGCGACGAAGGTTTCAGAAAGGCGAACCTCTTAGTGGGAAAGGAAACAAAAACCGGTCCGGGGGGCCATGGGGGAGAGAATTGACAGTGAGGCTGGAGCAAAGGAGGAAATGGCGGCGAATCGGCCTAATAGATAAGGGGAGTGAAATCGGGGGGATAGTGGAAAAAAAGAGCAACATCGGGAAGGAGTGAAATCAGGGGGAAAAAGTTAAAATAAAACGAAGGGGCTAAAAAGCTTTGACTCTCAAGCGATGAACATGGAAAGGATCGTGGGGTAAAAAGACCTTCTAAAAACATTCACTCACTCTTCCGCCATACTAAAGAAAAGGAAGGGCGAGCCAAACAAGGTTGGAAGCAGTAGTTCGATCTGCTATCACAATTGAGTTTCAAGGGAAAGTACTATTGAAAAGGGGAAAAACGGGGCTACCTTCGGGAGAAGGGAAGCAAGGAAAAGGAAGGGCGGAGAAATAATTCCCTACAGTCCCAGAACAACCGATGGGAAAAGAAGCGAAGGGGGACTGTGGTCCAGGCGAAAGGGAAAAGGTGCAAACAAAGGGATCGACGTTGTATCGAAACGGAGAAAATTGGTGAATTTAAAAGGATCAAGAAAAGAGGGAGGAAGGGACCTAAATGACAAAAGGAGAACCGTCAGGGGCAAGGAGGGAGTGAAGCCGCTGCAAGAACGAACGAAATTTCCAAACGAGCTTTTCTACGGAGATATGAAACCAATATTCACTCAGCGGATGAGAAGAGCACCTAAGAAAAAAAAAAGAGGGCAATTTTACCTTTGTTCGAAAAGCCCACGGGGTCCTTGCAAGATCAACTAACCTCAGGACACAAAGTACTTCTAACGTCCGGCGAATATCGGCTTCAAGGCACAGTTAGAGAACAGTCATCTGGGGGAGCGTGAAAAAGGGTGCAACCAACCGGCCAACGTGAGACGGCGAGGGGGAAAGGACAAACCAGCAAGTGACTCTCCTTGCAGGTAAAGAGGGAAGGCGGGGTTCTTCTGGAGCAGATGGAAAAGAAAGATCTTGACAGAAGAGGGACTTCCTGAGGGAAAAGGAATTCAGCAAGCTTAGAGAAGAAGGTCTTCTTTCTAAAAACGACTATATCGCAATTTCAGGCACATAGAGGGAAAATGTAAACAACTATCGCGACGTGATGCCGGTACAAAATGAAAGGTGGAAAATAATTAAGACCGGCGATGAAATCGAATAAAAAAAGAAGCGCGATGTAGGACGAGGGGATCCGTTCAGGGACCCTCTATCTTATAAACCTATAGTTCGGAAAAAAATTCGGAAGAGATGGCCGACTCAGAATCCGTAAATCAGGTGGAAGAGGTGCTATGAATCAAGCACGCCGTGTGGGGATGGATCGGGACCCAGGTAAAGCAAGTCACCTTGAGGGAGAGTAGAGGGAGAGAAAAATCATACAAAACAAGTCGTTCCCAAAAAGAAAGGAGCAAATTCTACGAGCACATGGGAACTGCCGCGACTTGAAACGGAGGGAATAGGGCAACATCTTCCTTCAAGGCGGAGCACGGACGTACTTTAAAATGCTGGACGGAGTCAAAGACGCAAAAAAAGGTTATGGGTTAGAAATAGGTTAAAAGACGATTTCGGAATGAATCACGAGACGACAGTCGACTCGGTTTTCGGAACTCCACCTTTGATGAAAACCACGAGGTGGACACACCTGAATAAGGGGGGGACTCGGCCAGCAACCGTGGATCTAGGTGGAAGCAGGACTGGGGAACATTCGTAAGAGTCGGGGGCGAGAACTCTCTATCGAGGGTTAATGGTCATTGAAAGACTTCGGGGAAAGGGACAATGCCTCGTAAAAACTAGGGGGGAGGGACAATATGGTTTTAAATGGACCGCCCACCGCCGTGGACCAGCCATATAAAGACCAGAAAGGGGGGGATAAAGAACGCGTTTTTTTTCAATCGTAAGAGCGAACATGGATCTTCTGACTGTGCAACCTCGAAAAAAAGGCTTGAGAAAAATGTTATACGAACTGGGCGCGGGCAGAGGCGCCCTTAGAAATTAAAAAACTTGGGTGGATCGAGGGCGGCATAGAGGGGGAAAATTGGGAACCAGTAAAAAATCCGCAGGGGGGGGGGGGGGTCGATCCTTTGGACAGCGAGAGGAGTGGAGAGGTGCGGAAGAAAAAGATTTGACCCCACCAACCAAAATGTACGGTCAGTCTTTCGGGGCAGCGGAGGAGGACTCAACTCGACAGGGGGAAAGGAATGTCAACTCCTTCATGATCAGTAGCGGAATCAGACTGGAGAGGGTGGGACAGGACCACTTTGAAGAACGGCAATAGGAGGTTCCACTTGCAGAAGGGGGCTTTACTGAAGAGAAGGAAGTAACCCGTCCCCAGGTAGGAAGACGTAGAGGCAAGCCTGGTCCTGGGCGGTAGATAAATGTAGAAAAACGAAAAAATCTTGCATTAACAAACGCCGGGACGCGTTCTTTCACTGGCTGAAGCCAGAAGGGTAATTAAAACTGGTGTGGAGACGGAGCTCGCACGGAGGCGAAAACTTGAGGGGACTAAGTAAGGAAAGATAGCTCTAGGTAAAGAGTGCGGAAAAAGGTTGCTAATTTTTGGGTTTGACAACGTCACGCATTGTGCGCGGCAACGCTCAATGTATAAAAGGCCCGCGTAGGCCCTCGGGCAAGGACATGCGAAAAAAAAAGGTCACCGACAGAACCTCACTAATAAAAGAGTAAAGACATCTATCGAAAGAGCCGCGCAGCTGATAGGCGATCTGAAAGTAGGAGACATTTTAAACCTCACGGGAAGTCGATAAAAGGGGCAAGTCCTGCTGGGTTGGGGGTAAACCCATAAATGAAAAAAAGGGAGAAATAGCCGTCGCAGAAAAAGATATGAGGAGGCAGTAGCATTTGGGTAAAAGGAGGGACCGCCATAGATCCACTTTGGTTTCAAAAGCCCCATTGAGGACCGCGGGAATGTAAATGCAGGGAGGTGGGGGAGTCGTCCGAGGTCTGGAAGATCAAAGGAAACTCACTCGCCTCATCTCAAGGATGCGACAGAGAGACCAGAACAACGAAAAAGAGGAAGAAAAGGGGGGGTGGGGGGGGGCATCGACATCAGTGTTTTGCGGGGGTGCGAAATAGGAATTACACGCGAAGAAATAAGGAATATCGGCCCTTTTTCATGGGAGCGGAAAGATTTCACACCCGAACGGTGACACGGCAGCACGACTACACCGTCAAAAAACGGTCGAAAAAGAGTTCGGAGACGTGAGCGCACGGGCGAGATTGGCCGTCAGTCGTGAAAAAGGGAAGGAAGACGGGGAGCAAATCCCCTTTCGCTCATAGGGGAGGGGCGCAGGGGAAGGAAAGCACACCGTGGGAAGGGGCAAGGGGGAATGGTAGATCTGGGATCTCTTCACGGGAGAGATCCCAGAAATAAAAAACCGGCGCAAAAGGAGCCAATCTTTTGGACAGAGAGAAGGCACAACCCCCTCTTGCGCGAATGAGCCAGTCTCAAAAAGAAAAGGAAAGCCATCGCGAAGACAGGACAAAGGAGAAACTCCCCGGAATCGTCCCTTGCCGGCTGTGATCTTGCCGTGGGTAAACCGTAGAGGGGTCTAAAGAGGGGGTGCAGCAGGGGTCGCAACGGAAGGGAAGATAGACAAGTCACAAAAATCTTGGGGGAAACAGCTGAGGAAGGAAACCGAAACGCACAGGGCATCGATTGGCCCCACTGCACGAGCAAGGGGGAAAGAAGTAATCGAGGGCTCGACAACTATGAGAAGGCGAATTAGTCCGTCTTTCTAAAATGAAAGAGAGAAGCTAATAAACTGGTCCACTTTAAATTCTACCCGCGGGGAATCAAAGGGATGTGAAAAAAACACCTCGTAGGGGGGAGGATTTAACCAAATGTGAGAAAATACCTCAAGTGGAGCTAGGGAGAAGCGTAGGTGGTCATAGCAGAAAACATTATGGTCCAAAAAATGAGCCTTGCCAGGTTGTTACTATTCAAAGGGCGAAAGAGAAGCGACACTTCGCACATATCAGCCAGATAGGACAGAAGATCCGAAATATTGAGGAAGTGGAAAGGTTAAGCGGGGGAAAACTCAGTGGTCGGGAAGAGTTCGGAGCAGGTGCACCCCTACCACTTCGCATGAAAAAGGACGGATGGGAACGGAACCGGCTCTTGAAAAAACCACGAGAAAAGTCAACTCAAAAAGGCTTACTTACGGCATAGGGGCTCCTCAGGAGGCCAAATCCCCCTCCTGGATAACTTCTGTCGAAGGAGGGTTCAGGGAAACCAAAGGGATTAATGGAAAAAAGTAATGGGTTAACAAGGAAAATTGCAAAACCGCGTTCTACCGGAGGGTTTAGAAAAGCAAAAAACTTCGTAATAAGAAAATGCCCCGCAAGACCAACCAAAATCCTTGAAAGGAGAGTTCAGAAAATAGTCAGGGTCCGGGTGACCGCGCGATCACTAAAGGGAACAAAGAGACGTTAAGGGGAGAAACCGATTTGGGAGACATTGACAGACGTGAGATCAATGCGAATGGGGGAGAATAAAGAAAAAGGAGGAACATACATGGGGCCAAGGGGGAAACGAGGCTAAGGGCCGCGGCAAAACGAATGGAAAATTAAAAGAAACTTGGGAGAAAAAAACAGATGATTCTCACCGTAGCCGCGGAAATCGTTCGAAGACCCCTGGCAAACATAAGACCAACAACTCGGGGGGTGACCTTGGGGGCCCCCCTGCAAGCAAATTTGGGGAATTGACAAATACCTTCCGGCCCATCACCAGGGGACGGGCGTCACCTGGAGCGAAAGGATGAATAGGGGCGAAAGCGACATCTATAAGACGGGGAAGCAAGATGTTTGAAAAAGGTGCCCAAAGGAACCCGGGGGCGCCTTAACTGAACGACAAAACGCTAAAAGGAGGAAAGAGTCGGGAAAAGGTGCGGGGCAGGGGGGTTGAGGGAACAAAAACCCGCGACAATCCAAGCGCTTTTGTCGATATGGATTGCAACTAGAAGGGTCCAAAGGAAGTACATCAAAGAATGAACGAATAAGTTCTCGGGACAAACGAAGAGATCGCATAGAGTCTCCCGAGAGGGGATGGCGAAACAGGACATCTGTAAATGCGGGCCTGATACAAGGGAGGGGCCAAGATGGTGTCACACCAGCCTAGTGGGCCAAGAGAAAAATAACAAACGACTATTTTCTTCGGGGAGAAGGGTTCGAACCGGGAGGAGATACGAAAACTATTGTGACGTAAAATCGGAAAAGATTGGGTCCCGAAAACGAAGACGTACATCGGTTAAACGAGAAAAAGAGCCCTCCGAAAATGGGCAGAATGGAAAAAGGATTCTGAAACCGTCCGTAGAGAGCCGGAACCCATTGGAACCGGGCCGCCGATTCTCTAAAAAGCAACAAAAACAACGGAGGGAAAAGAGTATAGGACACGAAACGAGAACAAGGGGAAGGATCTGGTCTTTGAAGGGATCGGAACCAGAGGGAGGAAGCGGGAGATGTCAGGCGGGGTTGCCACAGGATGTACGATCCGCGAAGCGCCAGCATCTTCCGATTGGGTGAACACTCTGGGGGGACGGACCGAGGTCCCCAAACGGGCATAAGCGAAGACAGAAAAAAGCCGGTGGCTAAGCGACGTGGGGGGGACGCCAAACTGAGAGTGGAAAAAGTCTGAATGCACGGACAGGCGGTAGAGCCAGCCATTGCCGTGCCGGCCGGGACAGAAATAAATCAGGAGGGGGTTCGGAAAAGGCTTAAAAAGCGCTGGGGGAAGTCTGGAAACGGCCGGTCTACCGAAAAGGGAGAATCTGCGGGAGGGTACTCTGATTCAGTACAATAATTGAAACCCTAACATGTTCATGGGCGAAGAAAAATGGTCGAGGTTTTGTCGGGCCGAGGACCGGCGAACTTTCTCGTCTCTGTCAACAGGAGGAAACATCTAGCAAAGGTCTCGAACGTTTCGCTTAGAACGTATCCGTCTGAGCAGGGAATGGTTGTAGTCCGCTGCCTAGCCGTAGCTCATTGGGGGAAAAAAAAGTTGAGGCACTTGTTCCCAAGGTCACCTTGACGGAGGGGGTGAGTATGGAATGACGTGGAGCATAGAGAAAGGGCATCTGAAGGCAATTTATAAGAAAAAGTCCCGTCAGTTCACGTTTCATAAAGCGCGACCCTCGAACAAGGCCCATGATGTTGGCATCCGCAGGAAAGGGGTAACAAAGCCATCGTCGGGAATAGACGGTGGCACCAATCCGAGGTCAGAGCCAAGCGTCGAAGCGGTGAACAAACTGGGAACACGGAGACGCGGGCCCCTGAAAGAAAGCATAAGTCGCCTGAATATGCAGGGTAGGGGGAGAAATCGGGAATTATGAATAAACTCCCTTTGGGCGTGCCCGCAGGAGGATCAGGCAACGGGAAAACCAGGAATTGTTCCCTTAACCAGTTGGCGAAAGGGAAGCTCGAAAGGAATCAAAGGGTGGGTGAAAACGTCTCAAAGAGTAGAAAAAATCTTCGTAGAACGAAGGGGTAAAATTTTTACAATGCTTCACGTGACAGATGTGCAAACCAACGAAAAAACCAAAAAAGGGGAGAGCCACTGCACAGATGAAGTTCTCGGAAAAATCAGAAGAAAGCAGGACGCGAATAAGCACGCTCGGCACGCGACGATCAAAGATCGAAAAAAGATAGGACTAAAGATTAGAGGGCTGAGAAATTGTTCCAGGGAACAAAATGTCCTCGAGAACACCAAGGATCCTTCTGGGGTCCCTTGGAAAAAGGAGGGGCGGGCCGGGGAAAACTAGCCGTAGACTCAAGGTGAATTATCACCTTAAATCGGCCCGCCATACTCAACTGAAAAACCACTTTGATCCTAGGGGAGAAGGGACAGGGAAAAGGTTTTAAGACCTCGGGAAGGTCCAGCACAAAGCAAGAGTGCAGACTCGATTGGAACCATATCTACCTGACCAGCCACTCGGGGGGTGCAGCTGGTTCCTCGAAAGCATGGCGGGGTAAAGTTTCTAGAAACTCCGACTAACAAGGAAGAAATTAAATCGGAACCTGAAGGGGGTACACAAGAGTCCTACAACCGAAACAAGTTGGAAAATCTCCAGGACTACACCGTGACGTCAGGACAGAAGGGGGAGTTCTGACGTAAGCAGTGCCGACTGCAGGGACAAAATGAAGTGAACGATCTCTCAGAAGAACGGGAGAGTCCAGGCACAAGGGGGGAGGAGCCTTTTGGGCGCCTGGATTAGTTTTTCTAAACACAAAATGGGAGGGGAAGGGATAGATCCCGAGAAAAGAGCCACAACAAAGAATCAACGTCGTGTCGAAAAAGGGTGAGCGAAAACAACCCTTCTGCGCGAGAAAACTTCTCAACCCCTCTGCCACCGCAGAGTACGACCGAAGGAAAAAGCACGCTGACTCCCGGGGCGTCTTAGACTGCCGGACGATTCGAGAGGACAGTGGGAACCACAAGGTTCAAATTAGAAAAATCGGTACCAAAGGGATATATTCCATGGTACAGAAGCACGAATGGTTGAACTAAAGAACACGAACAACGGATGTCGATGCCACCAAGCGGGCAGATTAAGGAAAAACGTGGTCCAAAACTACCATCGACTGCTGACATACAGAGAGTGCGGAGACCATGAACGTCAAAAAAAAATCAGCGTCGGGTCTACAAAAAAAGCGGGGCTTTTTCCACCCGAGAAGGAGGGAAAGGTTTCAACCGGGGCAGGGAAGATCGAATGGCTAGCTACGGCCTTGGGTTCATCACGCCGGCCCTCACAGACACCCACAGAAAAGATCCGTGCCATGGTGTATAGAAGGGAAAACGGAGGCAGAAAAAAAAAAATAACCGAACGAGAATAGAGCTGCGGAAATAGAGCACGGGAGGGGGGTAAAGGGGATAGTGAGCGACCGAGCGGGGTGAAGATGTGATGCAGAAACCGAGATCAGGCTCCTCCCCAAAAAAAAGAGGGACACGAAAATCGAGATTACAAACGTCTCGTGGACAAAGCCACAATGTCCACTAGCCCGCATAAGGACTGACTCCTGGCGAAGCAATCCAATTTGGCCTCAGAAAGCTCCAAACCACAGGGGGGAAATGTCCGGCTTTTAAGACCGGGGGCACACCCTTGAATAAGAGGGGGGTTGAGCAGTGAAAAGACGGACGGCGCAAGAGTCAAAAATTACCCCAATTAAAGCCGATGAACATAAGGCCGGTGACAACGACGGGAGGGCACAGAGCACGGGGTTCAAAAACGATGGGCTTCGGAGTGGGGAAAGTGAGTATCAAAGTGAAGGGGCACCTTAGGGAATGTTAGGAAATGGGATTCGTTCACAGACGGGAGACGACCTCGACTTCGATCGGGCTGCTAAATTATTCAGAAAAAGCACCTATCACGCGAGCGGCCCCCACGGCATACCATACTCACAACATCTTTCATGAAGGTGCAGAAAGGCCTTGACAAAAGCACTAAAAAGCAAAAAGCACCAAGACGGCGTCCACCGTCCGGATAAGGGAGATCGCGCTCAGCCTTGAAAAGGCAGAGCATAGTTGTTTCTCTAGGTTTTGAAAGCAGAAAGAATTCCAAGACAGCACTCCCAGTAGCGCCCTGACCATGGGTTTACCGACTGGGGGGAGGCGCCGGGAACAAACTATTTGCCTCAAAGCGTTTGTCGAGGGGGGGGCAGTACATGGAAAAATAGCTCTAAGGACTCTAACAAACTACTAATAGAAGACAGAAGGGGTCCGGAAAATCAGGTACTTCCAATGGCGCCCCTATGGAAACTGCGGCATATGAAAGAAGAAAGGTGGCACGAGGGTGTCATAACACCGTCGAGGAAACCAAGTACGGAAACCACTCAATTTGAGGGGGATGATCTAGAGATATCTGAGCCACCGTTTAGGGGGTTCAAGAATGCTGTAATACTGGGGGGAAGCGCTCGGGGCGAAGAAGCATGGAAAACTAAGAAAGAGAGCACCTTCAAACGGCATCTCACGTAGGAGGCGGCCGTGCACTAAGTCTTCGAAGGGGG
>Ga0179591_1257916_pt1 | contig 15395 bp, 15 predicted proteins | sample CZOMad2_1_08_16f_FD_182891 | JGI IMG/M metagenome (GOLD analysis project Ga0179591, IMG submission 182891) | Vadose zone soil fungal communities from Angelo Coast Range Reserve, California, USA - CZOMad2_1_08_16fungal (PacBio error correction) | ecosystem: Environmental > Terrestrial > Soil >...
GGGAGTCGACGCATTGTCGAAGTGAGGGAGGCCAAGTTCCCTCATTGCAAGCAAAGGACGCCAGAAAAACGTCGGAAAAAATTTGGAACACAGAAGGTCTTGGTCTCAGATTGCACCGGTTTCGATCGTAAGGAAAAGGACCGCTTGCCCTGGTGCGGTCAGGACGTCTGGACAGAAGAACACCAGGTGCGAACGCAGGGTCTAGTTGAGGGAGGAATCACGATCCCTGCGGGTCGGCGCCACCCAAGGATAAAAAAGTAGAAGAAGCCTTCGGCGATCGCTCATAATAGGGGGGGTGAACGTTCCGGGGGAGGGGGGCTCTCGGGAGTCTACTGCCCAGGCGGTAAGAGATACGGCCAGAAAGGATTGGTACTGTCTAACTATGGTCAGAGATCCAAACCTCCGGAGTGGGGGGAAAACCCTCTAAACACCGGGCCCCACCTGGGGGGGGGGGGGAGACGATTCAGAACAAAAGTACATGGGAGATCTGAACCCTCCTCTCTTAGAGCGGGGGAAAAAGGCGAAACCTCCAAAGAAAAGCGCTTGTAACCGAAGGAAAGGGGAGGGGGGGCCCTCAGTATCTCCTGCAGACAAAAATGACGGGAACCCAAAAAACAGATCGTCCAGGTTGGGTCAGAGAAATAAGACCGGAGACTTTGAGAGTCAGCGCAGAGGCGATAGCTCGTGACGAGAACGAGAGTCGAAAAAACCCATATACCGGGTCATCGCCGGAAATGGGTTATAATTCCGAGGGAAGAGAAGACACGCCGGTCGAGCTGGAAGGGAGATGGCTCATGGATCAAGGGGGGAAGATGAGGAAAGGGGGACCCATCGAGACAAGAAAGAACGAAAATGAAAAAAAAAACTATAGGGCAGAGAGTATTCCGAGAAAACGAAGGGCACGCAGAAAAAGGTTGACCCGCAATTAAACCATGAAAAATTTAGGGAGTTGCCAATACCTGTTTAGAGCGAGGGGGCTGATCGGTTTACAGGGACGCGACAAGGGTGGATAGTGCCACCGCGAAAGTCCCAGACAACGGGGAGGCTCTACCTCGACTAATAACGGGAAACGTTCGCGAATCCGTAACTAAATCGGCAAGGGGACTGGGTGAGTTAGGCAGAAGACGATCGCGCGTCAGTCAAAAGGGGAGAGGGGGAAATTCGGCCTGAATGATATCCGGAGAGTGGGGAACCACAATGTAGAGGACGAACCCCTCAGCGGGCGCAAAAGAAGACGAGAACGAAAATCAGAGCAGAACGAAATCCTCGGGGGGAAAAATTGGTAAAAAAAGTAGCAGGTTACTCTCGGATGAAAAGTTGACGTCTGGGAGAATAGGGGGGAATTGAATGAGCACGACCCCTTAACACGTCCCTGCGTGGACGCTAAAAATCGCCCGGAACCTCAACAGCGGAATAAACGGACAACGGACTTCGCCGAAGGGAAATAAACTTGGGGACGGGTCGCAACCACATATAAGAGGGTCAGAGCCGGAGGGGGTGGCCGAGGTGGGGGAATGTCCGTAAAGTAGGGGGAACAAGGTTCCTGCTTGCCAGTAACGCGAGAAATCGCGGCGACTAGCTTTTCGTTGCTGGGTTGATCAATAACGGCGTCCGATGGGGGAGTCATCGGCAGAAAGGGGGTAAAGCAAGGGCGTCCGGAAGCCGCCAATGGAGCGACGGCCGAATCTGGTATAAAAGGGCAGATGAGACGGAGCGGAGACGGGACGGTCAGGGTAAAGCCGGCGGAACACACTGGGTGCAGCAGGCATTGAAAGGGAACAGACCGAAAATGAGATTTGCGGACGTCTGGGGTGGGAGGCTGTGGGAGAGTATAGGATAGATATTGTGGGTTAAAGGGATTGGGGGTTAGAGGAAAGGAAATCAGGCCGGGAGCGAAAAGGGACCAGGGGTGAACTGGGCCAACGTACCGGACTGCCAGACCAGCGGTCCGACTTTTATTCCCCCAACGTGCAGCACATTGACCCAATGGGCCCACCGCAAGGGACGTTGAGGGACTACCAGAAGAAACCGAAAAAACCGGGCCGATGAACAGCGGGGTTGAATCAGCGTACTCCTCGCCGGCCTGGGAACCTGAAAAGAAAAAAAAAAAAAAGCATTCGCGACGTAATAATTAAGGGTGAAAAAAACCCGCCGCAAAAAAACACAAACAAAAAAACCAAAAACTCTGTCCGGGCAGAACCTACTAAAAGCGGGCCTTTAGGGGAAAAGAATAGAATCATCAACAAAAAGAGGGGTATTATTAACATAGTATAGGCTGAGGAAATCCCCTTTCCGCACGGCCGTCGGGCACTCCGAAGGGGGGTTACCCTGATGCAATAAACGACGTGGACTAAGCCTTATTCAAAAGAAAAGATTCTTCATACTTTCTCTAAGGAGCGTTGGTCAAGGATGCCGTGGCCCAATCATCAGGTTTACAGAACTTCCAGAACTGAATCGACGACTGGCGGGGGGGGGTTCGACTTCAATGGCTGTTCACTTGGATCAAAGAGTCGTCACTCTTATATCAAAGGACCGAGGCACATCGTCAAAAGGCGTCGGGCGGAAGAGGAAAATGGGCTACGCAACTGAACGCGAGGTGTGGACACACGTCAGGAGTGGGCAAAAACCAAAGTGAAGCTACTTCATCGCACGACGGGACAAAAAAAAAAATTCCGGCTGTCCCGGGTAAGAACCGGGGGGCTGCAGTACAAAAAGGGGCTCCTTCCAACCGTAGAAGATCGCCTCAAACTAAGTATCCATCTTCTGGGGAGGGATAAAAATGAGGCTGCCTGGACGCCACTGAAACCAAGCTAGGGGGTGTCCAATTGACTACGCCATCCGGGGACGTCATGTGTAAAACAAAGGCCAGAATACTACGCGCGGACATTATTAACGAGATAAGTGATGAACTTAAACCAATGAAAGGCATACCAAATATACAGAAAACGTGGGGGGAGACGTGCGGGGTTGGAACCTTCAAAACACTGGGACGTCGGAGGGAGGTCCTGGTCATCTCCTGCTTGGAAGGTTCGGGGCGCATAAGAGAACATGAGGGCGGTCGGAAAATTCCCGCCCAAGATAAGTCAATAGAGAGAGTCCCCATATACAGCCAAAGCAACCTTCTAATAAAAGATACGGGCGGATATGGAGCAATTCTTCTAGCAAAGTCGGAAGTTTAGAAAGAGTCAGGATCAGGCCTTGGTGGCAAAAAACTGCCGGGGGACCTACGAAACGACGCAAGGGCCCCACGCCATTGGGTGTGACGAAGAGCAGAATGTATTCGCCTACATCACCAAGCCGGACTGAAAAGGGAAGAGAAGAACGTTCTAAAGGGCAATAGGACGAGGCAGCAAAGTGCTCGGAGTTAGGAAGGGGGACTCTTGTGTCCCTAAAAAAAAGAGAAAAACGGATCAGTACTCAAAAAAAAAGACCGTCGGGAGGAGAAAATCAGGGCGACCAAGCCCCTCAAAGCACTAGGGAAGTGTAACTGGATAAGGAAACGGTTGAAGAGGGGGCTCATCGAGGTAGAACGTCATCGCGTCTAGAAAAGTCACAAATAGGTTCGGAGACTAGTCGAGGGCTGCAAGTAAACCGGCGATAAACCGGCAACGTACATCTCATCTCAAGGGGGACGTCGGGATAACTCAAAATACTAACAATAAGGGAAGGTACCCATGTCCGCGAGGATGGTCTAGGGGGGGGGGAAGGCAGCGGTCAGCCGCGAGCGACGTTCAGCAGAGAGCGATGCGCGGTAAGGAGGACACCGGGCTAGAAGGGCATTGGTTCGCAAGGTCGGAAGGGGGGAGTGCTCATGCTCCGGATGGGAAAAAGCGCCCTGGAAGTCTCGCAGTTCGTGATCGGCGTGCAATGTCGGGAAAAAAAGGATGAGGAAAGAGAGCAGGGAGCGTCGGTTATGGGGGGGGGGGGGGGGGGGGGGGGGGGGGGGGGGGGTGGGGGGGGGGGGGGGGGTTGGTCGATAAAGGTGGGTGCAGGCGTGAAAAAAGAAAAAGTGGTGGGGGGGGGGAAAAGGGGTTGGTCTTCCAACGGAACTTCGTGGGAGAGCTGAGAAATCACAATCATCTCTTGACCCTCTGATCCCTGGGACGGACAGGTAGCGACAAGACGTCAACCAAAAAGAAGACTCTCACTAGAGATGAGGAAAGAGTCTAGTTACTATCCTCGTGTGCGGGAAAAAAAAGGAAGAAACGCTATATTGAAAAAAAAGAATAAGACCCTGTGCTGTTCTAAAACAATTCTCTCGACGAGATCCTGAAAAAATTGAAAAGGCCTATAGCGGAACTCTACAAACAAAAACCAACAAACAAAACAAAAACCAAAAAAAAAACCCCCAACCCCAAAAAAAAAAACAACCCAAAAACCACCAACAAAACCCACAACAAAACACAAAAACAAACCAAACCACCCCCCACAAACACAAACCCCAAACCCCACCAATTACAGAAAAACAACAAACCCCCCCAACATAAATTCCAAATAAACCAATAAATCCACCAAAAACCACACCGCCACACCCCCCCAACCCCTAAAACACCCCCAAAGAAACTTTTCACTATATCCTCTACAGCCGCGAGGGTTGACAAAACTTAGTTGAGAGGTACCACTCTGACAGGAAGAGGATTCTCTCGGGGAAACCGACATCTCGGGGGAGGAGCTCAGACGTTATCTTAGGACAAGATCCTATCTTCATCTTCTGGAATCTCATCTTAAATAGACTGATCTGGGGACCTTATGGGGTAAGAAATGGGTTAACCGTTGAAATATTCACTCAAACGTGTAGGGGAGAGAGGACCCCCGTGAGTGGTTGGGAAGAAGTGTTCATTATGATCTAGGAGGGGTCCTATTTGAAACTCAAAAAAAACTTGGAAAGAGATGGAATAAACGAGAGAGAGACAACAAAACTTAGGGGAGAAAAGAAGAAGAAGAGCGTATTACACCCAGAAAAAGGAGGGAAAGTAGAAATCAATACTTGGGAAGAGAGGCCCCGCACTGAAGAACCATTAGGCTGCGCCAAAACGCGACATAGGGAAGTACGCAGGCTCCTATGGACAGTTTAAGAAAAACACAGGCCTTGTAGCAGGACCAAAAGGGAGCCTTCGAAGGCATATCTACACGTCACCGCACAAAGGGAGGTCTCCGAGGCACGTAGGGGAGGTGCTACACGAGAGAGGAAAGACCGAGTTTCACCTGGCCGAAGATTTCCCGGATCACGTTCGTCACAATGTGAACAAGAAGTCGTAGGGGGTATCCTGGAAGGAGAAAACCTTTAAAGGAGGGGAAAGCGTCCGCTAGAGTCCAGGGGGGAAGGGAAGGGGCGTGTCTCTGACGACCGACAAACTTAGAACTCAAAGGAAGGGAACACAGCCTTCTCGGAGCACCGAGGGGGGTCCTGCAAAAAACGAGGATCGGAAAGGCGGCAGGGGGAAAAAAACTTGAGACGTTTAACGAGAGGTGGTTTGCCTGGCCTGAATTCTCAACGTGAAAGAAAAAAAAAGAAACTCGGCCCAGGAGAAGAGGATGACTGACGAAAAAAAGGAAAAAAATTTATATCCAACCTTCGTGGGAAGAAAATGTCCCCATAACACAAGAAGTGTCGCCGGCATTCTGGAAGAACCTAAAAATTGTCGATTTACCACAACGAAAGGCAAGAAGGAGCTTCTGACAGGACTGGAGAAGGCCCAGCACCAGATCACAGGATAGGAAGAGCAATGTGATGAATGGTAGTAACAAAAATAACCAACTAAAAAAAAGAAACCCATAAAAGGTGAAAAAAGAATCCAGACCGCGAGACCTTTGGGACCTAGCCCTAGGAGAATTCTTGTTTGCGATCATAAGAAAGCGATATCGGCGTTGAAGATGAAGCTCGTGGTACCGAGCCAACCCCTATACATAATAGGGAAGGAGGACTGTCGATCCAGGAGGTAGAAGTCTCTAGTGTGTTGGACACCGCAAAAAAAAAAAAAAAAAGTCCGCTAACAGATGATTAACGGGCGCTCGGGGATCGGAAGGACAAGTGCGAAAGAAGAAAAGAACGGCAGAGCAGCACGAAGAAGCGAGAATCATAGGAGATGAATTACCAAGGAACAAACGGGACAACTGGGAAGTACAAATGTCCCGTCTGACCTGGAGGGGCTGGCAAAATACGGGGGGAGATCAGGTCATCTAAAAGGGTGGGAAGAACTGTATCCGCAGCGGCCAGGGGAGGTCAACGAGAACGGGACCTCCGACTAACCAGATGGGCGAACCAGGACGAACGCCCTGACTCCGACGTAGTGAGGAAAAACCTTTTCAGGTCCAAGGGAAAAAGTGTGGGAGGATAAGCGCTGCGGGGAACGCACCAGCGAGGGACTTGAGACATTAAGAGTTCGGAGCTCCTGCGAGGAGGTTGGGGGGTGAAACCGGCAAGGAGGAGAGCGCACCAGGCAAACCGCACCCTATCGAAGGACTAAGAATCAGGAGAAGTCCGAGGGCGAGAAGAGGGGGGGGGGGGCTGGGAAGGTGAGCTATAGCGAGAGGGTACAAAAGCTAAGAGTCTTAAAACGTGGTCGACCTGGGGGGTGTCAGAAAGCTACCCGTACTCAGAGTATAGTTCTCCCGAGACCTAAAGCTCCAGATCAAGTAGAAGGGGAAGCTACAAAGAGCTGTGGTCAGAAAAGAAGTGGCCATAGGGGGGCGTGATGTCGAACAAAACAGATCTTATTCGTCGAGGAGAGTTCTAGGGGCCACTAGGTCCGTGTTGGAATGGAAGGAAAGTAGTGCCGGTGGGAAGAAGTCCTTCATCGCCGATACGATCCGGGAAGGTTCGTCGGTGGGCGGGTTGATCCTTAAGGATCGGTCAAGGGAAGGAGGGGGGAACACCGGGAAAAACGCGTACCCCATCCTAAGAGGGTTTAGGCAAAAACGCAGAGTCCCCTCGAGATACGAGCAGAGAAGGCTGGAATACGGATAGGGCGGATGAATAAAAAAGGGAAAGGGCGGTACTTGAAACATGCTGACCACAGCTGGTTGCGAGAATCAAAAAAGTCCATCAACGAGTCCCTGGGCGGAGTAGTGAATGAGATTATCTACGGTGAGGGTGGTGCAAGTCTAAGTCATATCAGAGTATAAAAGCAACTGGGAAAATGGATCATGACACCAGGGAACATGGTATGTGACCTAGGTAACCTTGCTCGAAATCGAAGACGCTGTTATCCCCACCCCATAAATTTGACGTCGACGGCCCACCGCCAGATTCAAAAGAGACTACCAATGAAACCACGGCAGGATGAAGCGTTTGCAAGAAATTCAACAGGAGGGCCGTACCGACAGTCGGCACGCGGTTTAACTACTTCACTAAAGAAAAAAATAGTTGAACAAACCAGGCCGGGCAAAGAGGAAGGAGAGGAACGCTCCGACGTAAGAAAAGCTGGGGGACGCCTCGATCAATCTAATAAAAACAAGGTATTGGATGGAAAGAAATGTGAATTCGTACAGAAACGGTCCTCCGTCCGAAGCAGTCGGGGAGCTAACTGACCATAGTTGTTACCGTGAGGGGCGTCACCTCCTTTGACGTAAGGGGGACTTCAGAGGGGCATTCGAGGAGTACGGCTCTGTGCACGCCTTCAACTCGCATAAAAACCCTGGGGGTAAGACCAAGAGATGTATTAAGATCAACGAAGGGAGGTTGGGGTCAGGGAGCGTCAATGTGTGATCGAGTGGAAAAAGAAAAAAAATATGAGAGGAGCAAGGTACCTCCCAGCAGATTCAACACAGGGTCGTCCAGGGGAGCTCTAAATGGGCGAGAGGGCTAGCTACTAGAAAAGAAGATTACAAAAATAACCGAAGCTCTTGAAATCAGACGCATGAGACGCAACTCTCTCATAGGTGGCTTTTCCCATTTGGAAAAGCGCACCCATATGGGGGCCGCATGGAAACGCCACGGAAGAAAAACGGAAAGCAAGACTACGTATCCAATTGGGAGTTCTAGACATGGGGATGGAAGCCCAATGCCGATCACCAATCAGGAGGGGGAAGTCTGGTACTCGACCGAAAGCCGGATCATGTTCGTCAACAAAGTCAAATCTCCACGCTCGGGCGCTCAAAAAAAAGGAAATCTCTAAACGCAGGAAACCGACTAACTCAAGGAAATGGGGACGCCGAAGGAGTAGGCCACATCTCATACAAGACAACTCTACTCCGGCGAGGCTCGTGCTGAGAAGAGAAAGAAGCACAGAAGTCACTGTCGGAGAAAAGGAATGTTGTCCAGGTTCTGGGAGAGGAAAGGATACTTCGGTCCGGGCGCCTAAGAATCCAGAGCCGATGAGTTGACGGTAGACGAGAATCCAAGCTAAGGAGACCACAACTACAGCAGAAAGAGGCACAGGATCTCTTTACGCACGCACCGAAACACCAAAACCTCGTCGTCAGGCTCTGCTACTTGATCTTAGGTTAAGAAATAATGGTTGAGGCTCAACAGTGAGGACGCTAATCAGACTTGTGCCCAGAAAAACCGGGGGAGAGGGGGGAAGGCTGCCTACACGACGGATAGAAAAAACAAAAGACTCAATCAAAATCGTCTTCGAACCAACCAAGAAAAGACAAAGGTATATCCTTTAATCAACGACGCGCTCACGTAAAAGATCGGCGATGTACCCATCCGGTTAAAAGATGAGGACGGGGAAAAGGTCGCGGTTTCCCAATGAAACCAAAGAGGAGAGGATTCAGGGGGTACTACAAACAAGAAATATACCGATAACGAATCAGGAGCTTTCCCCCCCAGAATTCATAGGGGAATACGCCGCAATTTCAGGGGATTGCAGGCAAGCATTAGCGGCGGCATCAGGGAATAAACTTGAGGCTAAGAGGGAAGGCGTAGCTGAGACGATGGGGGAAAACGGCGGCGAGAAAACGCAAAATCGAAGAACGCAAGGAGTCGGGTATCTGACTGTACTCTCACCCTCAAAGTAAAAACACATGAGGAAGGCGTGAGGAGGTCTCGGGGGGGGGGTCTCAAAAAGAGTTCAAGAGGGTCAGTAGATCGAACAAATCGAAAAACTAAACCTCAGGTCCTCGATAAGTATGAAAAACCGGCGTGTTCGAGGTTCAAAGGGAAGGTTAGGTCTAACATGGGCCTCAACGTAAGACATGTTTCCGCCGTTAGAAGTCAGAAGCCGTATCTCCTGCGGCGATCACGACTTCAACAAAAAACTTCTCGGTTCAACTATCGCAAGGTTCAGGGGGCGGGGGAGGGAAAACCTTCTAAAGTTTGTTGTTTCCCCGGTGGGCCCTGTCTCACAAAAAGGGGGCCGGGTGGGAGAGGAAAAAAATTGTAAAAAAAAAATAAGTAAGGGCGATGGCTAGCAACCAGCCGGGCAGAGGGGGAAACGAGCAAAAGCCGGCCCAAAACCTACGAGGCGGTACCCTGAGCGAAATTGGGGCAAGGCGCGAACGGTCCTCTGGGGCGACCAACAACTCGGAAAAAAAAGAGGAGAGGACGAAACCTCATCCAGGCGGGCGAACCCAGTGTATCGTAGGCAAAAAAAGCACTCGAAAAGGAATGCAAACGGTCTTCGGAGAGAGACGCTCGTCAAAAAGAAGACAAAAAGGACCACCAACGGCTGGTTGCAACCTTTTAAAGGAACCGGGCCAAGAGGCTTCGCATGATAGTGGAAATAAGTGGCCATACAGGAAAGGGGGAGAGAACTTCTCCAATTGAGTCGACGGCGACCAATACTTCACGGTGCAAGCTCAGGGCGCAAGGAAGGCAAAAATATGATAGGGTGCAAAGAGGGGGGCGGTCCGATCAGGCGGGCTGATGAACCTGGGTCGAGAAAAAAACGAGGAAGAGTCGCCGCGTCCATTTTTTTGGGGGACGGGGAAATCCTGGTTTCCGGGGAAAATCGAGGCCTGGGTAACCAAGTATTAGATTCCCCAGCGTCTTCTGACTAACGAGGAGTACGGAAAAAGAGAGAGTCAAAAACAACAAAGGAAAGGCGATAGTTTACAGCGATAGTTCCCGAAGAAAGTGGCTAAGGAATATCATCGTTACCAGGGCCTCGATCGGACCGACTCAGGAGGCTGCTCCAAAAACAACGAAACCGAAAGAGAACGGGAAATTACGCGGCGCCGATCTGACAAAAAGCACTGCCGGGAGAGGGACAATAACCTAGCGAACAGCCTCAAAGAAGAAGAAGGAGGGAAAAGACAACACGCCGCAAACGATGAAGATCTGATCCGTTCGTAAAAAAAATCAAAGGAGACCAGGAGGATCGAGGTCCTGGCAAAAGGAGGGGTCACAGGAAGGCCGCAGAAGTGCAGAGGATCTAGAAAGAAGGTTTTGCAGCCAGCATGACGGGGATTCAACCCATGCTTGTGATATGCATGCTTACTGCCCCTGCGCGATCACTGTTTCTCTCCCCCCTCGCTTGTGGGTCTCTTGCGCTCGCCCCTTCCCCAAGATGGGAAGAAAAGCGGGACGCGCTCGCCGCGGTGAGGTAATTTGGTAAAAAAAATAGGTCATTCGGGGACCGAAGCTGACAACAAGGGAGGAAGTCGGATTATGAAGCTCGCGACAAGGCTGTTTTAAAAAAAAAGGGAAGGGAAAGAGGAACGTGCGCAAACGGCAAAAAAAGTCTTGTGAAGGGTGTACGCCTCAAGGTGTTGGTTAAGTCCTGGAGGGGAGATTCTCGGCGGGGGGAAAGGCAGCGGGTACATCTGCCCTGCGATGAGAGATGAGGAAATCGAGGCCGAAAGGGTAGCTATCAAGAAAAGTGTTAAAACCCGGGCACAAGTGCCAAAAGAAGGTGCGACGAGCGAAGCCCCCCTTTAAGGGTCAGGATCGTGAACACGTCTATCCTGAGCGGAGAAAGGGTAGAAAAGCCCTCTGGAACCTCGAACTGAAAGGGAAGGGAAGAGAGACCATGAAAGGAATTGATCAATATCGGAAGCAAAAAAAAGGAAGGTGCCCTTCTAAACAGAAAACGAGCGCGCAGGCGTGGGTAGCAGAGATTCCCTGAGGAATAGGCTGTTCGCAAGCGAGAGGGAAATAGAGCGACCTAGGAAAAAAACGCGTAGAAGATCCAAAAAAAAAGATCATCGCCCGGACGGGGTGCTAATCAAGTAATTTGAGAGTGAGGAGCAAAAAGAAGAAGATCTTCTATTGAGGAGAAGATATCTATAAGGATCGGCAATCCAAGCGAATCCGGAAAGAAGGAAGCAGACGACACGTCGGGAATCGAAAGAAATCACGGTTCATGGCACAGCAAAACGAACCAGGTGGACTCTAAGAAAGGAAAAAACCGGAGATGTATGGGCTTTGATATGAGGTCGCTCGATTTATCTGAGGGATTACCTCCTACGAAGTGGTCGGGCCGAAAACCGGAAGCCCTCCGAGGAAGATTGTGCAAAGAAAAATAGAAGACTCGGGAAAGTCGTCTCAGGGAAGGACTAACAATACCCTTGGATCAGAGGGACTTTTCTTGGGGGGATGTCGGGATCCGTGAAAAATGGCGCTGTGAATTCTGGACCATAAAAAAAAAACTTGGAGTAGGCCTGCGAGTCGGGGGTTTAACGCGGGGTCCGCTTACTAAACCCTGGAGAGGCCAAAGGAAAAAGCGTACCAGAAGAAGAGAAAAAGCCGAGCCATAAGTACCGGGAGGTGGCGGTTCGAAGGTGCGTCTATTCCAGAAGTTTTCCGCGACTTATCTGCGTAGTAGGGGGGTGCGACCGGTCCGGGATTTGTAGGAAGTTACCGGACAAGAACTATAGGGACGGGCGTGCGAAGAAGAACTACAGGCGAAAAACCTTAACTGAAGGAAAGAAGGGTACGCAGAACAGAAACCCCTACAAGCCGGTTCTCCGAAGTGCCATCGGTTTTACTATTTCGCACCAACACGGGCCGAGAAGGAGTCTCAAGTGGGGTCGGAGAGTGTCAGAAATCTGTTGGGACGTCCGGAGCCGGGGAAGGGAGGGAAGGAAATCGAGTATAGAGACGGAGCGTCCACTTGAAATTGATAAAGAAAAAACTGATCGTCCCCTTTGGCGTAGGAGGGAAACGAAAACGGAAGAATAGAGAGGGGGTGGTCGGCAGCGAACTGCGCCCGAAAGCTTCGAACGCCTTAAAGGGGGGGAAAGAGTCGGCGGAGGGGAGAGTCCCTTCTCGGTATTCCGGTCTTTCCATTCGTACAAAACAAAGCAAAAAGTTAGGAAAAATTAAACAGAAAGGGGTGGCTCGAGAGGGGGTCTGGAAGTGATGACAAGGGGTTGTTGGTAACCAGCTGGATTGGTCATCGGAAAGAAGAAATCGCAGCCCATGGCGTCGATTAACCGTTAAAGGACGATTGTTTACATATTGGTGCTATGTAGCCCGTTGAAGAGAAGAAAGGGGGGAACTCAGGGTATACCACACGCGTAATCAAAAAAACCTCGACGAGAATGACAACGCCGAGTGTTCGGACGTGATAACTCTCGAATATCTGGTGAGGAACCCCCACAGATGCCCGCGTTGGACAAAAAAACTTGAAAACCGGCGCGTATCATCGAAAAGGGAGGCGCAGGGATTAAAGCAAGGACTTGGTCACGTCGTTAGAACAAAAATCCAGAGGTAAAAACTCCTGAGCGCCACGCCAAAAACGCCAGGGAGCTACGGAACCGTGACTGATGCAGAAAAAGAGACTAGAAGACACAAAAAAGGAGGAAATAATATCGAAGGCGCGCTGACATCCATAAAAGGCCCGCAATAATTACGTCTGGAGGAGCGACGAACGCAGTTTTCAGCGGCGGGTGGAACCTACGTAAAAATAACACCCAGCGGAGGAAGAAAGTTACTAGGAGGAGGCGCAGCTTGGGGAAAAAACTAAGTTTAAAAGAAAGGGGGTCACAAATCCTTGACCGAAAACTTAGGGGGAGACTTCAAAATTGGCTGGGAATCGCTGGGGGGGGGGGGGACAATAGGTTTCGTCAAAACGCGGGGAGGATCTGCGCAATTTACCGACACCGCGGTAAAACAATACGGTAAATCATCTCCCGGGCAGAAGAGCGCTCAGGACCATTCAAAAGGGCACAACAATAAGAATAATCTAAGAAACACTCATAAGACAGCTAGAAACCGGACTCGGAGGTGTCCATTGGCACAGGGATGAGAAAAGAGCTGTGTCCTGATTAAAAAAAAAGGATACTAGAAAAAAAAGATAAGAATCAAGATTCCAGCTTGAGAAGGAGTTCGAGAATCATATATTCCCAGGGAAGAACCGAAGCACAAAGAAAAAGGAGATTACGTCGCAGTGACTGGTCCGAAAGACTCCAAAGCCAAGATCAAGTTCGGGCAACCCCGACTAAAAACTCAGACGCGAGATACACCGATGAATTACGACCCATAAGCGTCCGATGGAACAAAACCGAGTAGGACAGAAAATACTACTGGACGAGATCCCGACTATAAAAAGCCTCGGTATTGCGAAATAATAAAACGGAATTTAGAAGGGGTAATGGAGGGAGAGGACCTTCGTACGGGAGGCCGGAGTAGGCTGAGAACAGGACGAGACCGGTTCCGAAAACGTTAAAATGACAACTGAAGGCGACAAAAAACTCATATACAAGGAAAGGAACAATCATCATCTGTCCGAAAGAAACTTACTACCGCACAAAGCCGTCTGGCTAGGGGGGGGCTCGTATACTGAGACGGACTCGCAAAAAAGAAAAAAAAAAAAAAAAAAAAAAAAAAAAAAAAAAAAAAAAAAAAAAAAAAAAAAGGAGAAAGAAAGAAAAAAAAAAAAAGAAGAAAAAAGAAAAAAAAAAAAAGAAAAACAAGGAAAAACACAACCAGAAGCACAAACATAGAGGCACAAAAAGCCATAAATAGCAGTGTGGGCTCTTTTAAAAAATGTACGCCTAAGGGTGAAGGACCTCTGAGAATGACCGGTTGCCCAAAACTACTCGCAGGCAAGAACGACACTCTGCCTGCGAAAGGGTGAACAAAAGAAATGGAGAAGCTCAGATCGTCTCAGACGCATAATTGGCACGATCCAAGGTAAAGGCTACTACGGGGGCAACTAACGTAAAGGGCGTATTCTGGAGGGAGCAATCCTGGTCAATTGAGGGGGAGGACGTGCAACAGATACTCAAGAGACTTAGAGAGATCATTAAGATCTACGGGCGGGCGGGACCTCAAGAGATGCATCCCACAGGGTAAAGTTGGAATGACGAACAACTGGTTCGGGGGCAAGCAGGGAAGGAAGTGGAGACGTCCAGACCCCGGAGGAGCAGTCCCGTGATGACGATCCGTTCGGGGGGCGCGCGGGGATTCGATGGGAAAGGCCTGACCGAGCAGGAAATCCAATAAAAAGAAGAGAACGAAGGAGTCAGGGGACCCTGTCTAACTTAAGATAAATCAGGACTTAGCAGACATGGCCGCGGTGTCTATGAGAGGTCGCGGGTTTTTCTAGAGCTGGACAATAATTCAAGCTAGAGCTGGCGGGGAATAGAACAAAACTCCGACTCGAGGCGATTACCACCGCGTCGAGAGTGTCTTTTCGCGGGAAAAACAAGGATCTCGGCAACTGAGGGGCCTCAACTTAATAAAGGGAACGGACGTATACGGCTCCGAATGAATCGCGTGGGAAAAGCGACACAATGCGCCTAAATAGGTTTCACTGGGGAGATCGGACATGACAAGTGGGGCTCGAAAAGGAGAAAAAGTGGGTTTGCCAAGTGTGGGGAAAGGGATAAAACTACCGGAAGGGTTGGAGAATCAAAATCAGAAGGAAGAAAATAATAATTCCTGGAAGGAGATCGCTCAAGGAAGGGCTCAAACCGGGAAAACGAAAAGACAACAAAGCCACCTAAGAGGGAGTCCACCTGATCTACGATCGGCCAGACGTATTCCTTAACAGTGGTGGAGACAACCCGGAAGGTTCTCCGATACGGGGAGGAAGAAACCTAGACAGACCCTCGGTCGAACACGGGGAGGGGGAGGGTCCAATGAAATGAGCGAAAAAACAAAGGAGAGCGCCACGGAATCCGAGGACGATCCAAGAAGGACCGGTGGAACTCCAGTCGATAAAACGGCTGGTGGAAAAATGAGTTCTAAGGAAGGCGGCCAAAAGGACTTCGGTTAAAAGGACTATTGGAAAGACAGGGAGGCGCAGGGGGTCGACTGAGAACTGATAAGAAAGGTACCTCTAGTCAATCGTTGACGTGGCTCGTGCTCCTCTGTTATGACGGGGGGGGTTAAGAAGGTGTGGCCGGAGGCAAGGCCAGGTCGAAAACAGGCTGTAGAGGAGGAGGGAAAAGGCGTCCAAAGCTCGCCTCTTTCCGGGGGTGGGGAGATAATGTCTCAGGGGTCGGGGGAAAGGGGCGGGGGAAACTATGAGGGCTCTCTAGCAGAATATAGAGGGAATAAG
>Ga0179591_1281152_pt1 | contig 15395 bp, 9 predicted proteins | sample CZOMad2_1_08_16f_FD_182891 | JGI IMG/M metagenome (GOLD analysis project Ga0179591, IMG submission 182891) | Vadose zone soil fungal communities from Angelo Coast Range Reserve, California, USA - CZOMad2_1_08_16fungal (PacBio error correction) | ecosystem: Environmental > Terrestrial > Soil >...
CGAATCCAGACCAGGACTGCCGTGTGAAACTCAGGGAAAAGGTAGGGAAACCGGGCGGAGGATGGAACCCCTTAATTTCCCTAGGAAAGGGCTGTTTATCGTCACAGTCGAGTTAGTCTGTCCATCCAGCGGAAGAGACCTCCCTTCTTGGGGACGGCACACAAGGAATCAACCTGAACCAGCGATGAGATTGAGCAAGGACACTAACTCAATCGACATTTCACTCCATGGACTGGCAACTTTATGCTGTGAATAAGGTTAGTAGGGAGGCGAATCTCACAGACAAATCCGGCACTAGCGGGACGGAAAGAATCTTTCTAAAGATGGCTGGCCCTTGAAATGTCGAAAAGGGAGACCGAAAAACCGGGACCGAGCGGTGAGAGGCTAATGGGGATGTATCCCAGTTATATCTGAAGTGGCTCTGGCATTGGAAGGCCGCCTCTGATGGTGATGGACCAAGAAGGGGGGAGTTTTTAAGACAGTTCACTCTACAACGGGGAGCGGGGCGCTTGTCCATCCTTCTAAATCACGGCAAAACAGAGTGACAACTTTCTCCAGGTGATTTCACCGGCCGAGTCTGCGCAAAGCCAGTAAACCGAGGAAACAAAAGAGAGCGAAGGGAAGTGCCCTGTTCCGTGGCCATGACGACGCGGCCGATCGAAATGGACCGTTCATAGGAAATTACCAAGACATTTGTCGTGGGAGGGAGGGAGTGAATCAGTGGGGCGGATTCTTTCAAACCAGGAAAACGATGATATTTGATCTGACAGAAGGAGGAACAAGACGAGAAGGAAAAGGCGTAGTCGCAGACTGGGCGGGAAGAGCTCTAAAAAGGCGAGACCGGCGGGTCCTGCGCCTGGCCTAGATCTCTTCGAAGGGGGGGGGGGCAAGAGAAGGCGTACAATGGGAGCTTTTAAGCGCGAAGCGGGGTCAGAGGGCAGACCGCCTATAAAATAAAACAAAGCATAACAAAACGAAAAGGAGGCGGAACAAACGGGGGGGATAGAGAACGCACAGCCTGGTCAAAAAAAGAAGGGGCATAAGGACAAGGGAGGTAAGGCGTGAAGCCCGATATCAGCTCGCCGAGAGGGGGAAAACTTGGAGAATCCTCTGACGGAGGGGTTGCCGAACGGCATCAAAGGGAGCGACCTGTCGGGGACTCAGCCTTCGAAATAACAGACGAAAGATAAAGGAAAGGCAAAGGAAAAACAGGAAGAGAAAGCCGCCAGCGAAATCCCCCGCATATAGCCGACCGTTAAGCAGCCCCAAGAAGAAAAAAGTGGAAGGGCACCAATCGCGGGCATCAGAGGGATCATCACGAAACTCGGGAGGAAAGCTTCTCAGAAAAGCAAGAAGGCTCCGGCAGGGGACGAAAAATCGGTGGTGGCGCGGGGCGAACTACCAAACCTAGATAATTTCGTCCGTGAAAAAACGGGAAAGATTCCATGAGTCGGAACGGATGTGGACGAAGAACAAGATGGGGGCAACTCACGCTACTGGGAAAATGTAAATTAAAGTTCTTGAACCTATGGGGACCATGGTAGCCTGGGCTCAGAAAACATTTTCGTAACGAGAGCGCCTTCTACACTGGACCCGTAAACCATACGGGGGGGGGTTGCGACTTAAAGAATACGTCACCAGCGACGCATGCCGGAAAAGGGAAATTGGGTAGGAAACAGAGCTCTCCCACACGGTAGTCCACTGTGAATACACATCTGAAAGATGGGCGTGAAATTGGGGAATATAGTGCTCGGTATTCAGTCGAGGGAGGAGCTCCAGGCGCTTGGAAGATTCATCTCTTAATAAGAAGGGGTTGGCGGTCGCTTGTGTAGAGCAGTGTAGGGTTCACGACGTTGAATACCGACAAGTTCGCGGAGAGGTTGCGGGTCTTCAGAAAACAAGCCCAAATCCTACAGGGACGGAAGTGAAACCCGAAAAGAAGATGGGTGCATCGATAACTTTCGAATCAGTGAGGAGTCAAGTCCAATGTTCAGGAAGGGGGGATCGAAAGCTCGGTGAGGACTAGCAACTTAGCAGCGAAGGGGGGCGTCTGTCAGGGATCAGGTTCGACAACTAAGACACTGAAAAATGGAAATGGCACCTAGCGCAAAGAAGAAGAGCGAAAAACACCATGGGTCGGGGGGGGCTAAAGCGAGAGTCCTGGTAAACGCGTAGAGGTTTGAGGAGAAGATCTCAAGTCAAAACACAAAAAAGGGTAGAGAAGGAAGAGAGTCACAAGCCCGGTTAATAGGGGTAGAAAAGCTCATTCCCGGTGGGCGAACACAACGACCAAAACAGGGGGGGGCAGCTCTGAGGTACGTGGTCTAAAAGTGAGCAAGGATCTAGAACCTGGAGAAAACGCCCCGGCAGGCATAAGTGATACCTGATCAGGACTGAACGATGAACCGCATACGGTACATGCTCCGCGGGAATTACTTCCTTCAGGAAGGATTTTATGAGCGGCAGGGGAGAGCAGCTGCAGGCAAAGAGGCGTTTTCCGTTCGAAGGTTGTAGCCGCCGCAATGGAAATTCTGAAAACGATGAGGCGTCGGAGGCGGGACAAAGGAAACAATAGGGGGGACGATTACAAGACTAAGGTAAGCACAAAAGTCAGGAGAAATCACCAGAAAGCAGCTCAGGGGCGAGGAAGATGACGGGCTTGAACGGACGAAATCGACAATCAGATCACCGGGGGTGGCCGGATGAGTAACGTTAGACTGGGGTCTGGTCTCCGAAAGTTTCCGAACCCCCCAAAGTGCCTTCTGAAAGAGAAGGCGGTCTCTTTGAAGAGAAAGAATCGAGCCAAAGAAGGGCTATGGTGTAACGTGTAAAAGGGAATAGATAGGGGCGCGGTTACGAAAAGTCTTGCTGGATAACTGTAGGGAGACTGTGGAAAAAAGGACAAGACAGAAGTTACAGAGAAGCAGGGAAACGGCGAGCGGGAAGTGGTAAACAAGAGATTGTTGAGGCTTTATTAAAAAGAGGCGAGTCAGTCACCGTCCCGACAGACGTCGGAGAAGGAAGGGGGCCGGGTTCGAACCCACCAAACCGGGACATTTCTTGTAAGCTTTGCTGGACAATTGCGTGCGGAAGACGAGGGGGAGCATCGCATGGAGAGACGGAGGCGGCGAGTGCTAAATTACGCAGTGGCGCCGTAGCTGAGACAATTAAAAAAGGGGGGTATTCTCCTTAAGGAAGGTGAGGAGAAACAGCGTCTGGAGAGGAAAGGGAAAGGCGGAGTAAGGTGGCGTCCGCGGGTGAAAGAAGGTACATTCCAGAGAAAGTCAACTCCTAAGGAAAAGCCGAAAGGGAAGAAGAACTGGTAAGCGCTAGGTAGATGATAGAGGAGTCTACCTCTGTCGGGGACGCAAAGTAGTCGGGAGAGGGAGATCTCACCCATCTTTGATGGAAAACGGTCTATTGAAAGCGGGAGGTAGGGTTAGACAGGAGGTTCGCAGTAGAAGGAGACAGGCCTAGTCAAAAAGAGCAAACAGGAGCAGCCCCATGCGCGGGGGAAGGTTCATAACTCTTGAAGGAGAAGCAACATCGGGTAAAGCTTCTCACAGGAAGAGAAGGAGTCGATCTTCAAAAAAAGGGTTTGTTTGGGGTGAAAAACTGGGAAACCTTACACGAAGGGGAGTCCTCCAGAGGTAACTTCTGGAAAAAAATGCTACAAAAGGTATGTTGGACAAACAGAACGGCCTGCCCCGAGAAGAAAGGAAGAGAAAAAGAAAAAACAAATAAAAAAGGAGCCACAAGAGTAGGGGAAGGAAAAGAAGAGGCGGACTTCTTTGGGTGCAAGAGGAAGGGCAATTTCAGTGCAGAGGAACGATAGCTCCTTTAATAGTTGAAGACTGAATGCGACGAAATCTAGCCGAACTAGTTAAAGAAAAACTAGTGCACTCAAACGCTTGTGGAGGAGGTACAATCAGGCACCATCGTACGGGGGAGGGCGTGACCGTTTCTGACAAAAAGGAAAGATGAACTTGCACATAAAGTCACCACCGCTTGCAGATGCCAAAAAGAGCCAGTCATGCGAGCTAAAGAAGGAAAGAGGAGCTCACCTCGGAGGGCGAGAAAAAAAAAAGCCATAGCCCCTTCCAGGAAGAAGGGGAAAGGACATCCCAGGGAAGAGAGGGCCCTACGTCGGGGCCCATGAGTGCGGATCCCTTCGGGGCCGCCTCTGGACAAATAAAGTAAGACCCTCGATCAAAGTGCCAAGTGAACCCTTATTTGATCTGAGGCCATACGCATGGTTCCATCACGCGCGAGAAGATTGGTAATTAATCTAAATTTCCGAAGAATAAGGGGTTGAGCTGCCGCGGCTGGACAGAACTACTATAGGGTCGAACGAGCATTTCTAAAGGGGGACTGGGGGGGGAGACGGTTGGGGTTTCCATCCTAAGAGGGCAAGATTAGCAGGACGAGTCGAAAGCTCAGTCTGGTGGGGGGGTGTTGAATTCGCAACCCCTCTAGATTTTCATGTATCTCCGAAATGAGGCGGCCTCACCATTACGACGTCTGCCGCCCTTCCTCCTACCGGGTTCCTAAAGAACTTCGGGTGAGCTCTTCAGACTAGGGGGAACCCTTCGTCAGGCGACCCTGAGGAATAGGTACGCCGAAATCTGTTGGCGACTGTAACTGCCTGAGGACTACCGCCAGTACACCCCTGAAAAGGAACATCAGGATGACGACGCAAACTCAAAAAAAAAAAACCTATCTCCAGCAAAATGTCCAGGGCCTACGGACCTCGTAACGACCAAAGCGCTCGGACATAACAATTGGAGGCTTCTCCATACTTCGACTTAGGAAGAGGGGAAAAGCATTAGCCGGGGGGGTGGGGGATGCGAAAACCTCCAAAGAAGCCGGAAGGGATCCCAAGAGCAGAAAGGGAAACCAAGGGACTTCGGCAATCCAAGACGGGGCAGTGACTCTACATACCAGAGGGAATCTCTCGCAACGAACCATATCCTCAATCGAGAAGTGTCAAGAAACGCTAATCAATGGAACACTCCAAACTGGCGGTCTGCGCATCGAATCAGTAACCACCGGAAGCTCCAAAAAGGAATCGAGGAACAGCTAAAAAAAAATTTTGCGTAATACAAGAGTGGGAAAGGGAATGGGGACAAAGGAACGGGCCTTCTACAGCATCCGGAGAGACAACTCCAGAGTAGGACGCCGATGAAACTCAAATGCGACTTTCTTAACACAAGGGGAAAAAGCCACGAGAGCAGGATTGGCAAAAAAAACAGGGAACCGGTACGCGCCGCCCCTCGTTCATGGACCAGAACGCGAAACGAAAAAGCAGAGGAAAAGGACCAGGCAAGACCGAAAGAGTGGGTCGAGAAAGGAGGGCAAACTCTTAGGGCATCAAGAGACGACTCGAGCCCCTCTCACGAAGAAGGCAGGAAAGAAAAGGACCGTCCAGAAAATCCAGGGTCCGGTGTAAAGAAAAATAACCAGAGAAGAAGAAGAAACTGTTTGCCAAGGTCCCGAAAGAAGCGGAAGACTGGAGAAACAACGCAATAGAAATAAGCATCATGTCCTCACGAAAACACGTCAGAGCGGACAAGAAAAAAGACCTGCTCGGACAACACGGTGGGCAGAGCAGCGCACATAACGGAACGTACTTCGATTGGGGAAGAAGCAGGGGTGTTTAGGGGGGAGTAGTTGCACTCTGGTGTGTGTTTGTGGAATTAAGGGCGGACTTCTCCTCACTCATTCTATCAACACTGTGCAGTTGCCTTATCTACTGTAGGCAGGCCGAATGGGGAATCAAGGTTCAAAATCCAAACAAAGGCGACAGCGAACATCTATAACAGTGGGTGTGGAGGGGACACACGGTGCAAACAGATGAAGAGGGGAATGAGGTCACACCCTGCAGGTGTTAGGAAATGAGCAAGCACCGTCCTTGTTATCTCCGCACGCGCCAGAATCCTGTTATAGCGGGCCCAAAGACTCACAAGGGGGGACTCATCCCGGAAGACGAAAGTAAGCGGACAGGAATCGCATTGATCTAGAAAAGAAAAGCAGAGCAGGACATGTCGGGCCGCTGGTGATACTGGCCGAATAACAAGACAATTTGCCAAGAGACATGACTCCACGTATCAGATATCAGAACCACTTACTTTATTATGATGTAAGAGGAGTGATTGGGAGAGAGAAAAAAGCCTGCACTTCATGATCGCGCGCCGGGCCGTCCCATCTATGAAAACCCGGCGAAAATAAGGGGAGGAGTTAGAAATTCTGGCAAATGGAAAAGTTTGTTACCTGATCGATGTCGGCATTCTTCAAACAGAAGAGGAGGGCCCGCAAGCCAGGTTGGAGGGGTACGGGGGAGGAGGTGAGATGCAAAAAACGAAGGGGGTGAATCATCTGCACCCTAGTCTATGGGGGAGCAGGGGCCGGCCAAAACCAATATTACGTCCCTTTCCCGACTGCCATGGGGGGACTGTATCGGAAATGACCGTCGCTCAAAGACCGGAACGACCTAGATGACGAGAGCATTCGCAAAGTAAGTGATGGAACCAAACGATCGAGGGAAACACGACAAAAAAACAAACCGAAACCGACCTATCTCTCAATGATCCTCCCACTGGAAAGAATGAGGGTGGAGGGGTTCAACATCAGACGGGTGAAAAAGAGGATGACTAGGTCGCTGATGGGAATAGAAAAAAACAAACATCACTCAACGGAGGACGGGTGTGTGGGGAGAGGATTCGCGGGAGCCTGTGTTCAGGGAAGACCCGCGCTGCATAATGGAGAATCGGGTAGGTCGTAAGGGGCTCTAAGGAAAACGTGAGGGAGAGAGTGCTCTTGAGGGCGTTCGAGGAAAGAAAGAATGTGGTGACGATGCTTGATGATGGGACAGTTCAGGAAAATGAAGGGTACGAAGCTGCGTGGGGGCGCTGGAGGAGCGGGAACCTGAACGCTTTGTCGGCAGGGGCCTGGTTTTCCAGCGAGCAGTTGATTGCAGAGGTGCTGACATCACCACTGCAGGTCTGTAAAGAAAGTGGCGACCAGCGATTCGGGCGCAGAAAAACAGAATTTGACGTGAGCGACCGACGGATGGATGTGGAACTAGGAATTGAAGGGTCGGCTGGGTACGAAATCGGAGGGGGGAGGAAGGAACTTTCGGGGACTGGGGGAAGGATGCAAGACAGGGGATGCGTGATGAATGACGGCAACGCTCGAGGGGGTAGGGGGGGCCAAAGGGGGAAGAACTAAGGGAGGAAACTGCGAGTCTTTTAACGAGGGAGGGGAAGGGTGCCTCATGGGGGTCGGACCGTCGCGGAAATGGCAGGGTTGCTGATTGAGAGGGGGTCGTCCAAAGAACAAGCATTTGACTTGGGAAGAAGTTCTTCTTCGTAGGTTACGTTCCTGACAGCAAACCCACTGTCTATGAAGTTCGCGGCAGCGGAGAGTCCATAACCCAGAAGGGGTGAGTCACTTACGTATAGGGGAAATCGTGGGGCCATGGCCTGGATCAAGGAACAGGCGACGGAATCGTTGGGATGGCTAGGCGGTATAGGGTTAGTTTAAAATAAAGGCAGGGTTCTTTCGGGGGGAAACAGATTCTCCTTCAGAACAACGGGGAAGAGACCATGCGCTGCCGCGAATACCGAGCCGAATGCAGAACCCAAAAAAGGGGCCTTAGGGCAAATGCGAAAAAACCCTCTCGAAAACTAAGGGCTTAAACAGAGAGGGAAGTCTTCAGGGAATGGGAAAAGCGAGATTAGTTAACTGGAAAGATCGGCCGCCTTGGAATTCGCTCGGAGGGCCGAAAAGTTGAAGAAAGAAAACACCTGCGCAGCAGATCCCTGGCGAGGGCTCTTCTTCAGGAAAAATAAAGAAGCGTCGAACGAGACCGTGACGGTACAAAACAGACGCGGGCTTAGGAGCAGTACGGCTTTCCCTGGGTAGACAGCTAAGGCAGATAACGCGGTCGCGTGAAAAGCTGCAGAAAAGAAAAAAGAAACTGTTGAATCTCACTGAATGATCCTCCGACCCTGTGAAGCGAGAGACGGCCGGAGCTTGGAAGACGCGAGACAAGTTGTTCGGAACCTAACTAAAATGTTACGAGTAGGAGGGCCGTTCTAGCGAGGGAGAAGACCGACCTTTAAACGCGCGACGGGAAAGAAGATTCAGAGTTCCCGGTACTGGGCTTGAGCTACCCGGTGAGCTGTATCCGAGAGTAGGTGAATCCTGACCGCGGACGATGAGACCATTGAGGAATCTGCTTGCGGGGGGGGCTGTCCTCCATGAATGAATCATTGTTGGTGAACACGCCAGCTTTTGGAAGACAGCCAGGTCCTCTCGCCGCGTTGGGAAGAGGGTAAAAAAAGGGGGGCGCTTCCTCCGCCTTCCACCACGAAGGCTGGGATGGTTCAATGGGGTCGCAATTGTAAAAATCTAAAGCCTGATTTCGTCTCCTGAACCCACGAGGAGGGAAACAGGCAACAAGGGACAGCAATCAAGCAGAGACCCAACTTAAGGGAGGACCTATCGAAGGAAAAAGCACAACATCTGACAATGATCAAGACGTTTCTCCTTTTTATTTTTGAGGGAGGGCGAAGGGGACTGGGGGGCAGGAAGAACACTTTCTACAACCGGAAGGGGGGACGCTATGAAAGGACGCTGGCAGCAACATTCAGTACTAACCCATGCTCATGTTCTAAGGGGGGAGGGGGCGCTCGTCTGGAGGATCGTCGGACTTTCAGGGGAAGCGGGAGGTCAGAGCTGAGGGGCCTTAAAATGGGCGCTCTCCTGAATAGGAAAGATTAGGGGACGCAGGGGCGCTTGGGCGACAGGGGGGAGGCACGCGCGCGGGCGCGGGCAAAAGGGCTAAAACCGCCAACCTCTGAGATGACAACGACTCTGAGGACAAAAAAAAGACTAAGGGTGGATCTCACGAAAGGGAGACAAGCCTGTAATAAGGGAGAGGGGCTGCGCCGAGCTGCGCATCGTGAAAAAACCCCGCCAGCTCATTCAGTAAGACATCGGCGGTCCGGCGCTGACGAAAGTTTCGCGTCATGGGACTTCTGGATAAACGGAGGCAAATCAATTACAAAAATGGTCTCCCGACCGCGCTGTATACTGGCGCCCCGGGTTCCTGTACGAACGAAAATCCAAACCAAGCAGATCCCTACTGTTTCTCCCGACAACACAGCCATACCAAGTCAGGAAGGTCTTCACCATCTGCTGGGCATCATCGAGAGTAAGCAGTTCAGAACGCTTGAAAAAAAAGGAACAAAACACCGCAGCACTCCTCCGTAAAAATAGGTGGGGAGCGGGGTTCGAACAGACCGGCCCCTCGCTAAAATGGGGTCAAGGACCCGTCTAGACCTAGGACATGAGGGGGGGACTGATTTTGGACCGGGGGGCAGAGGGGAGTGGTAGAATTGTCCAACGGCCGAAATTCTCTGAAATGAGGTCCTGAAGCACAAAATGAAGAGACGCTGCAATAAACAGAGAGAACTAGGTGGAGTAACGGGCAGCGCTTAACGGCCAGGGTACACACGGACCTAAGACGAAAACGGGAATTTGGCGATGGCTTCAGGGGGCGTCAAAGACGAGAGGCCTGAAAATCCGGGGGAAATGTCAGGTCGAAAAGGACTAGCCACGAATCACTCACGTTGCGAGCCTATCGAAAGTACTCGTGGATCGAAGGGAAGGGAGGCCGGCAAGTTTCAAAAGGAAGGGCGGAGAACAAGCATCTATTGCACAGGGACCTCTTGGAGACGCTAGTTTGGCGAAATAACGACGGTCTGGTAGGAGGAAAAAGGGGAGTGGGCACAAGGGGCGCGGAAAGACGCAGCCCCGAAGACGAGTTAGAGTTTCAACCTTCATGGAGTCTATCAAACAGGCGGGAGCCAAGCACGAACAGAGCCATGGGTGGAACAGACGGAGAACGACTATAACGGGACTCAGCAGGAGTAGTCCAGGAAAGCAAAGAAAAAAGCGTTCCAAGGGAAAGCGGTAGGAACTCATAGTTCAAAGCCGATCCAGGGCAACTCAAGAAGGGGCGTCGTTATGAGAAGGGGGGAATCCGGCACGACACTTCGGGGCTGAACGAAATCAGAGAGGAAAAAAACAGTGTTGCGGGGTGGTCAGCACCACGGAATGAGAAACTTCCTTGGGGAAGGCAGAGACTGCACGAGGTTTGGCGAGTTCAAAGAAAAAACAACGGGAGGTGAGAAAAAAGGATAGTCGACATAAAGCCCGTGCAGAGAGGGTGTCAGACGAAATGGTCCGCGGTGGTGCAAACCCAGGACAAAGGGTGTGAAAGAGGAATTTTATCTGTAGCCACCGAAGTTTCGTTCGCCGGAGAGGAGCACTGGAACCCGACGCCACGCGGCGCCGAAAAAAACTATGGATAATTCCTGAAAAGGGGAAAGTGACGAGGCCGGGCAAAGAAACGCGGGGGCGCGGGAAAGACGTCCGCAAAATGACCAGGGGTATCCTTCTTCGGCACTATCCGCTGCAAAAAAGGGCAGGTCGGGAAGGCGGAAACACAGCGGGGTTCTACGCCCAGGGGAAAGAAATTCCCGAGAGACGTGGAGAGTAGGACGGCAACGTCGTTCACAAGGAAAAAGAAAAGTATAGACAACCAGAAAAAAGGGGCAGAGTCATCAACTTAGAAAGCCGGAACCTGGGGGGGGAAAAAGATCAGATTAACAGGAAAAGAAATGCAGTGGTCAACTATATTCAGCACACGATCACCGGAGGGTGCCGGGGAGGGGAGAGGAAACGGGGCAGAAGGTCAAGGGTATACGCTCTCAGGGGGCCGACAACATTACGGGGTTACGGCTTCAAACGCTCGATGACACGCCGAAGACAGAAAAAAAAATCAGGTGAGGGGGGAGGGGTGTCCAAAAGCGCTCAATCGCTCAGAAAATTCCTCGGAGGAAAGACGCAGTCTGAAATGGGGGTCAGTCAGGCAGGGCAGCAAACGAAGAAGGGAAACCGGCCGAGCCCGGCAGTGGAACCAAATGTAGAGAGTCTAAATCAAGAGAAAGGCAGTTCTCTAAGGGGGTAAGGTATCTAGGACACAGGTAGTTGCGGGAACAAAAAATTCGACAAACACCGGAGGGTCATCACTGCGAGGGGAAAAAGGTTGCTGAAAAGCAAAAAAGAATGCGGCAACTCGGTTAAAATCGGAGATGGAAGGATGCGCTCTTTTTTCAAGAAACCCGCACGCGGTGGTAGGCGAAGGTGGCGGGGCATGTAGGAAGAGCAAAGAAGGGAATAAAAAAGGGAGTTTGGAACCGTCGCGGACGGCATCATCCGGGAAAGGGGGAGCGGATTTTCTCTTAGTCATGGGGACGGTGGGTTCGTGGCGTGCCCGCCGGTCGCCACCACAGGAAACCGATAGAGCCAGTTCAAACGGCAGCAGGAAGGGAGTCGAGAAAGGGACATGGCCACTGAGCAGTGCTTCACTAAGACGAAGGAGCTCCACAGACCGTAGCTACTCGGCGAGATCCACCGCAGAAGGGGGGTGCCAGAGCGGTCGATTGGCCAAGAGAGGGGGAGAAGGGGGGTGAGAGGAAAAAGTCGGATTAAAAACGCGAGCCCTCTGACAAAAACCATGCCAGCAGGACTAGGCGATGCCGGAGAACCAATCTGACAGGGGGGCAGAAGAAGCCAGCTGGGGACAGGGGGCGCTGGGAGGGAAAGAAAATCGACATAGGCTACGAAAAAAGATGAACCTTACAGAAGGGCTAGCTCAGCCGGATCAGCTGCGTGGAAAAACTCTACATAGGGGGAAAAGGTTGAAAGAACAAACCCCAAGAAGCAACTCCACAAAGATCACCCCGGTCCCAATCGGCTTTATTATGGGCAGGATTACCGGCTTGATGCCAGGAGTATACGGCAAAGGCCATTGTGGGGCAAGTAAGTAAAAAGGTCTTCTCCCTTTGGCCTCGGTTACCGACCTGCAATGAGCCGACAATCGAGGCCCTCGGGTGATCCAAAGGCGGCAGGGGAACTCAACTCTAGGGGAATTAGGGAGGCGCGAATCGAAATAAAAGTCACTGCTCTCGGGAAAAAATTCGGTAGTAAAAACGTCAAACTGGCGTGGTCCATACAATTCAACAAGAGGCCGTTCAGGGGACAAGAAAAAGAAGATTCATCAGAAAGGGATCCCGGGAAGAATCCTGAAAAAAAAACAACGGTAGGGGAAGAAAACCTCGTAGTAGAAAGAAAAAACAGGTTATAAAGATCAGCTTTCAACTGACAAAGACAGAGAAGAGTTGCCCGCAAAACGCGTACCCCGGAGGGGGGCTGAACGCAGCTGCAAGCCGCGGCCACCTCCAGTAAAAGTTACAGGGCTTCCTTATGGAAACTGCGGCAAAGCGTCTTCCCTGTACGACTCCGCGCTTCCATCCTGTGTCGAGAGGCGCGAAGGGTGGGCAGGACCGCCTGAAAGAAGCGGGGCTGGAAAAATGGACGGGGAAAAAGCGAACTCGCTCTGGCATACAGCAGGGGCAAAGCGACGGGCAATCAGGGGGGAAAAAAAAACCATGGAAATCAGGGAAACCTGAAAACTCCCTCCTTCCGGGGGGGGTCGCGTCGAACGCTCCGGCGGTATTTGGCCGTAAGCGCCCGAAACGCCCGATAGGGGGGGGAGACGCAAGGGGGGGTGAGAGGGGTAAACTCTAAAAAAAGAAGGTGCGCAAAACCGCAAGAAAAGTCCGACGAAAACGGACCCGCCGACCGTTGCAAACCGCGCTTCGACGGGGGCCGAGCGTGGCATGATAGTCATTCCTGCTGAGGGCTGATTGGTATCGCGAAGTCAAGCGCCTGGTCAGCGCCCTCTTTGGACAGAAACATCCAATGGAAAAGCCGAGGAACCAGCATGATGACTGAAAGAAAAACGAGCGCCTTCTGCCATCAAAACCGGACGTAAGTAGACGCTAAGGGGCAACAACCGATACAAGAAAAAGATACCTAACAAAGTCTCTCGGACCTTCAAGACCGCAGTATCACAAAAAGTACCGCTGGGGGCGGTCGGCATTAACCGACCAGAAGCACGCACAAGAAAGAAAATAAATAAGAAGGGAAATCACCGGAAACACCGGCCTCTTCAATGACGAAACCGCCGGCCAGTTAACGCAGACTCAAAAATATGCAGAGAGAAGAACGAAAGGGGATTCCCATCAGAAAGGGCGATGATGATCACTCACAGCAGAATCCGCCCCCCTAAAAACGAGCTGAAATGGGTCAGCGCATCGCAAAAAGGAAACCCAATAAGAGGCATCTCCTTCATTTACCCCCGGAAAAAAGAGGAAAGTGGCCACAGAGGTTCTAATACCAGAATGACTCTGAAAGCAAGGCCCTAAACGAACGGAAAGAGTAGCCCGTGCAAATCAAAAACTAAGTCTATAAACGAAAGCTCGGGAGAGAAGAAAAAAAACCTCTTACATCAACGAAGGGCTAGTCCATCCCAAAGGAAAGGGCCGGTTCACCAACTAGTGCATGGCCGACGCTACGCCAACTCAAAGGGGGCACGCATGGGGAATAACAGAGGGGAAAATCAACTCCACAAAAATAAGAAGGGGAGCGAAGCTCCATATACAGACGCGATCCTATACCGGCGAGAATAGACCGCACGGGGACCCGATCGGAAAGTCAAAAGGGTCTGGAATACCACCCGATAAAAGGCGCACTAGACAACAGAAAAAAAACAAAAAAGCCAAGGGACAATAAATTCTGAAGGGGGGAACGCGTTCCGAAGACCTAGCAGCAATCACAGGGCCTCACTGGAGAAAGGCAACAATAAACCTGCCTGGCACAGGTGGGGGAAAGGACCAATCGAAAACGGAGAGCATCTAGGGGGGAAAAGAAGGGATTTTTTAAGACGAGATGGGGTGTGGAAAAAAAGTCGGAAGCCGGCTCAAAAGAGTCAAAATGCGAGGCCCGTCAGGTCCTATCTGCGGTAGGCCAAACGCAAACCAGGACGGGAAGGAAACGAAAACCTAATCGGTTTGTTCACGGAAAAAAAAGGGGCCAAACATCGAACGTTTTTCATATCTCAGAAGGGGGTCCGTGGATGAGACCGACTTTACCACAGGACACCTCAACCTGGCTTCAATGGAAGGAGAGAGAACTAGTGGTGCGCCATTCCAGAGACAAAATCAAGAAGCGTACCCATCCTGAAAGAGCAGATAAAAGAACCATCTCTAGCCGACGAAGGGAGGGGGGAGGTCCGCGAGGCCCGACCAGGGCGAGCGATAAATGAAAGGCTCCAATCTGCCAGCGGAGAGTCACAAAACAAAAAAGGGATAGAGAGGGAAGAACAGGATCCTGGAAAAGGATCGTCGTCCCAGGGGAAGAGGACGCGGCACAGCAAAAGCAGCAGGACGGGGCGGCGGTAGGGGATGCTGATGAAAATGAAGGTCAAAGACATGCGGAGTGGAGGATGGAGTAGGTGATGCGCAAACCAAGCAAAGGATAGAGCGGATACCCGAGAAAAGTTGAACGGTTGTAAAGGGTCAAAAAAAATTTCTTAATTTCAAGGGAAAAGAAGCTTAGCTCTCTGCCACCGAAAGAGGGGGGTCAGGTTTGGCACGTGAAGAAAACAAAAAGGATGCGGGGAAGGTCGGCATGGAAAAAGAAACTTACAGGTCGCCTTGTAGGCCTGACGCGACCGGACCTGACTTCTCGCTGAGAAAGGGCAGAAACCGCCGGGAGGCCAGAAAAAATAGCTGGAAGGACAACTAAAACCCTCTTAACAAGACAGAATCAAGTGTCGCTATGGCGAACAGGTCTCAGGAGTGTGGAATTGTAAAGACTTACGTTCCACCTTGAGGCCTTTGACTGCTGATATGAAAACGAAAGGAGCCGGAGGTACAAGGCGATCTTCGGGGAGGGTATGTGTGGTGGTGCGGGATTTTGGGTCAGGCAAAGAAAATCGCAGAAGGAAATTTTGGGAGATCGGGGCTTAAATGACCTCGCGTTCGCGGGGGCTAGTCTTAGATTAGCGGGGGGGGGGTCAAAAAACAGTTGGTGAGCGAGGAGTCCAGCTAGGAAATGACAGGGGCTCAAGGAGACTGTGGCGTACGAGGGTGCTGAACGCTTGTTTAAGCCAACCTGTTTTTCTGAAGCGCTCACCTGCCAAGTTGGAGGAGAAAAGAAGCTAATGCGTAGGGGAAGAATCAGTGGGGATGGAGGCATGAAAAGGGGGACAGACATGGCGTTTGGGGGGAGCAGCTGTGAAATTAAGTAAAAAATGTTATGCACTCTTTCGGTAGAATGGGTCCGGGAATGAAGGAAGAGCGGTCAGGGGGGGATGATGAGGGGGAAGCATAACTGATCAAAGCGAAAGGGGGGAAGGGGGGCCATTTTATTCAGACGGGGGTGAGTGACAGAAGCACTGAGGAGAACTCGGGGCAATA
>Ga0179591_1285699_pt1 | contig 15395 bp, 22 predicted proteins | sample CZOMad2_1_08_16f_FD_182891 | JGI IMG/M metagenome (GOLD analysis project Ga0179591, IMG submission 182891) | Vadose zone soil fungal communities from Angelo Coast Range Reserve, California, USA - CZOMad2_1_08_16fungal (PacBio error correction) | ecosystem: Environmental > Terrestrial > Soil >...
CCACTGGCCCTTCAGCTCCAGCTATAGGCCGCGACCTCTGAGCAAAGTAGACGGGGGAAAACGTTACCGTTCGGGGAAGCACCGCGGAAAAAAGCTTGGGTAGACTCTTCTAAGATTGCACATCGGATCGACAAGGGGCCTATTACGCCAGCCTGGGCGCGCGCTGGGGCAGTGTTGGGGGTGTGAGCAATTTGTGGTGTTCGTATTGGAGGACAGTTAAGTCAAAGAGGAGTGGTTTTGAGGCGAGGGAAGGGATGGGGGAGGGGTGTAGGGGAAATTCATACCTGGAGGGTAAGGGGGCGGTACAGTCATCAATTCCAGCATATTGCAGGACAAAAGGGAGAGATGAAAGGGACTGAGCATTCTGCGGCGAGCGTGGTTTCAAAGAGAACTGAGGGTCCAGAAGTGTGAGTCGAAAAAAACAACAAGACCAAAACTGGAAAAAAAAATTAGGGTGTTTTGGAAAAAACAGGGGGGGGGGTGTGGAGGGGAACGGAACACCTACCTAATGACTGCTAGAGGGGGGGAGGAGAATGTGAACCAACATTCTAGGGTTATTATTAAAGATTTAGGAGCCGAGAGGGGGAGGGAGAGATGTAGAAGGAAGCAACTAGTCACAGCCGAGGGGAGCTAGAGAAACCAAAAAGAGGATGAAAAGAAAAATGCCGTCTTGGAGACGAGGGGGGAAGGCCTCCTAAAATCAGAAGACTCCCGCACACTCGCCAGCGGGAAGATCCTGGTAGAGAACCCAACAGTCAAAGCAACAAGGAAATGGAGAGAAAAAAAATAGAAAATCTGCTTAGGGAGAATGAGATCGGCAACCACAGTGTTTTAGGAAAAAAACACAGAGGTGTGGTGGTTTTTTGATGTTTTGGGGGTCTTTTGTGTGTGGGAGGGGTCGGAACTGGGGACCAGAGAAAAGGGTATTTGGGCACAAGCTATACGAGAGGCGCGTGGCCAATTAATAGCCACTTGCTCAAGGAGAGACCGAAGGGTCTGAAGACAGAAAGACACGAAAAGACAGAGAGGGCGGTCAAAAACAAACGAAACAGCCTTCCCCTGACGTGCACATAACTCACCAGGTATAATAAAAAAACTCCGCCGACTGGAAACAACAAAAGGGAGCCAAAAATGAAAGAGCCAGGAGGAAAGAAGCGAAACTGTCTCCGCTCAGCGAGGGCAAGGCCTCTACTAAATCACTACACTTTTGGTCCTGCACATACTGGGGGGGAAGGAAAGGCGTGCAAAGGGGAGGGAACTCGACATGCGTCCGCGGTCGCGAAAGGGTGGAAGGGCAAAACTCAGAAGTGTGCCAGAAGGATCTGTACAGAGGAGATTGGAACTGGCAATAGTGGGGAAAGGACTAACGCGCTTAGCGCGAAATCGGGGGGCATCTGCGAGGATGGTGCGTATATTGTTTTGGTTTTTAAGGGGGACAATGGGGGGGGGGACACAAATGTTTTTCTGTTTTTGGAAGGAAAATGAAATTTGCAAAAAAGAAAAAAGGGGGCGCTGACGGAGTGGTAACGCACATATGGTACAGAGAAGCAAGGGCCAGAGTGACGGAGCGTCCACGACATGGCGTCAGTGAAAGAGCCGCTTAAAAAAGTGTCGTATAGTAAGGAAAAAACAGACACTCGGCACTCTGAAGGGGGAAAGTGACAAGGAGAAGAAAAAAGCAATTTAATCACAACAGGCAAAGAGAGTGCTAAACAAATCCGGTAGACAAGACATGCCGACTGTGAGAATGAAGTACAGTCACGAGGCTTGAGATGCCATGATCACTTCCAGGACGGGTCCAAGTACAGGGGCATTGCCAACGACGCTCATCAAAAAGGAGGAGTCAGGGAAAAGAAAGAAAAGACCTGGGGGAAAGAAAAGGGACACAGGAGGGACAAACAGGTGTAAAAAAAACGTCAAGCGCACAAAACATCACAGGGAGGCGCGGGTAATCCTACCTTTTGGGGAAATCAAGAGAAATTCTAGGGGTAAGAGACTTTGGGGGGGGTCATTTGGACAGAATAAGGAAATGGCCAGGGGTTTCGGGACACGGCGAGCCGGGGGATATGAAATCATGAGGAGGCCCAGGAAAAGCGCGGCAGGCAAATTGGGGAAAAAACGGCCTGCAAAGGAAACTAACCAGAGAGTGATACCTCAGGGAAAAAGTGAGCCCCAGAATGGTGAAGAAGGGCGCGACGACTCGCAAAGGACCTTACGTAAGGTCGGGAGGGGGGAAAGACGTCTTTTGAACAAAAGAGGGGACAGCCAAAAAGCTTGACCGTAACACCTGGCAGAAAACCAGCGCGGGAGAGTCAGGGAAGGAGATTTATGTGCTGATAGGCCGGGCCGCAAAGGTTCGGGCAAACGGTCAGGAAAAAAAGCAGCACTTCCTCACGGTACCGCGGGGGCCCGGTTCACATCAGAAAGCAAGACAGAGCGATTAAAAATCGTAAAAAAACAGGCCGTGAGGAGTTTTTCGAGGGCTAAAGTAGGGAAGACCGGGAGGGAAAGCCACAGGGAAGGCATCCTCAGTTTGGGTGATGGTCAAAAACTGGAAAAGATCACAGGTGGAAAACAAAGACTGGCCCTCGCCGCAGAGGAAACAGACCTTAGTCTGATCTACCAGCCGGAGGGGGCTAATGCATGCAATGCACCGTCTCATTTTTGCAGCGAGGATAAAGGGAATTGAAGGCTGGGGTGGAGCTTGAACCGAGAAGGAGGGGGGTGTAGGAGGTCATTGCTCGCAACAGAGGTACTTTCAAAAAAAGTAAAAAAAAGAAGGGTAGGGCAATTGGGGGGGGCTAGTTCTTGCTGCATGACAGGTAGAGGAACAGTCACAAAGCCCCGAAAAGTCTGCTGGAGGGATATCACGGACTTACGAGAAAATCCCGGATGAGTCAGAAGTCACTAAATTTTACGAAACAGCACTAATTTGGGGGGGGCAAAAAACTGGCCCCGTAACCCTCGTCACGAGAACGAAACAAATGAACAGTAAGACATGGAAAGCTTGCTATGGGATTGGGGGCCACACAGGGGTGTAGCCATTCATGCCACTCAAGATCCTCGGGCACTGGAAATACAACGGAATTCACCGGGAAAAATAGAAAGGAGATGTCGAAAACCCACGGGAACTACGTGGGGAACACGAAACGTGTGTGTAATCGGCAGGAGAAGATTAAAGAATTGGAAAAAAACTCAAAAAAAACACCAGGTGGGGAAGGACCGCTAGAGGGCATCCTTGAACGCGCTACGAAAGAAAGGCAATTACCCCAAACAGAAAGGCTTGTGACTCGAAAGATACACCAGGTGCCTGTTGGAAAAATCATTCCCAGGGGTCGGGAAGTGAAACTAGTTTTTCGAGTGGGAAGGATTAGCTAAAACCTTGCCCAAACATAGATGAAAAAAAGGGGAGTTTTCACTTCGAGAGCGAAGGGATTTGGACAGGGGTCAAAAAACAAGGTTGCCGGCGGAAACGGAAAAGGGAAATCTCCGAGGTTCCAAGACTTTCGGGTCGATGGGAGGTAAAAAAAGCGAGAAAGAAGGGGGAGACAGTAGGGAGGCCTGACTGGGGAAAACAGTCCGTACGCCAAAGTTAGAAAAGCACCAACGATGCAAAAAGCATTACTGGTGAAAGAGGACGGGTTTTTAAGAAGGAGACCTAAAACTCAACAAGCCGTCCGAGTTCACATGAGGAAAAGTGACAAGTACGATGGGGTTGGACCTCAGATAGGCAACGAGCGTGACAGGGAGAAGCAGATGTAAAGTCCTCTTATCGACGGAATAAGAGACCGTCCTTGCGGCAAATTGGGAAAGAAGAAGTACCCTGTGGGGGAAAGGGGGTGCAGTCCTAATACCATAAAATGGAATTAATGACGAGGCCGGAGGACTCAAATGAGGGTCAAAGCCTCAGGCACTCAAAAAGAAGAACGGTGGGACCTCAAGAATGTGCCAAGTAGGGAGATTCAGGGGGTGTCGCCTAAGAAAAATTGAAAAAGAACGTCGTGCACGAAGGGGGGGGAATAAAAATGTTCCTGGCCAAGAAACAGGCCGACTTCGCAGCACCGAGAGTGTAGGAAGGGGCCGCGGGCCACCGAATGCGGGGAAGTGGAAGAGGGTTGTCAGACTTGGGAACCGCGACGGAACCATTAAAGGGAAATTGACCTGGTATCAAATCAAAAATCTAAAAAGGCATCCTGGGGAGACTAAAGGGAAGCAGAATCACTCTACGAGGGTGCCACTCCTCGGGTGTAAATCGGATTGAGACTCGAAGGGATCCTTAGTATCAAGTAGACGAGAAAAGGGAGGTAGGGGAACGAAAAAAAACTGGGGGGCCTAAGGAGGGGTAGGCACCCAGATCAGAGGCAATATAGGCCATTTTCTGTATAAAAAAGGAAAGGAAGACCCACTACCTGATACTGTTGCCTGAAAAGGGGGAACGGGGACTCTGTCTTGGGTTCAAATACGCAGACCACATGCATTAGTAATTGCGCAGCCCTGAGGAAAGGGACTCTGAATCGAGCTGCGGGGGGAGAAATTTTATCGCAAACAAAAATCAAAAGAGGGGGGGGGGGGGGGGGGGGGGGAGGGGGGTGGAGAGGGGGGAGGAAAGGGGGGAGAAGGGAGAGAGGGGACGGGGAGTGGGGGTGGGGGGAGAAGGAACTGGCGGGTGGGGAGTGAGGGGGGGGGGGGAGGGGCGGGGGGAGGAGGGGGGAGGGGAGGGGGGGAAGGCGAGGAGGGGGGGGGGGGGGGGAGGCGGGAGGGGGAAGGGGGGCAAGGATTGGGGGGGGATAGGACGAGAAGGGGGGTGGGGGTGGGGGGGGGGGGGGTGGGGAGAGGTTGGGGTGGGAAGAGGGGGGGGGGGAGGAGAGGGGGAGGAGGAAGAAGGGGAGGGGGCGAAGGGTGAGGGGAGACGGACGGAGGTGAGGGGGGGGGGGAGGGGAGAGGTGGGGGGGAGGGGAAGTGGGGGGGGGGGGAAGGGGGGGGGGGAGGGAGGGGAGGGGGGGGTGGGGGGGTGGAGGAAAGGGGATTAGGGATGGGTGAGAAGAGGGGGGGCAAGTGGGGGGGGGGGGAGGGGAGGGGGGGGAGGGGGGAGGGGGGGAGGGGGGGGGGGGGAGAAGGGTGGGGGGGGGCGAAAAGGGGAAGGGGGAGGGCAGGGGGGGGAAGTGAGGGGGGGGGGGGTCGGGGGGGGGAAATATGGGGGGGGTAAGAGGGGGGGGGGTGGGGGGAGAAGGGCGAGAGGGGGGGGTGGAGTTGGGGGGTGGGGGGAGGTGGAGGGGAGAGAGGGGGGGGTGGAGGGGTGGGAGATAAAGAAGGGGGGGGGAGTAGGGTGGGGGAGGAGGGGGGGGGGGGGTGGCAGATGTGAGGGGTGGGGAGGGGGCTTGGGGGCGGGGGGGGGGGTGCTATGGAAAGCTCCTGCCAACGAGAGGTCCATCCAGTTAAACTTTGAAAAAAAAAATCCAACAGTCCGATCTGCCCTCTTGGAAGCGCCAGTGGAAAGGAATCATACCCTGCTAGGACGGCGGAGAAAAATCATGACACAAGAAGCGCAATGGTCACGAGTTCCCAGAAAGAGACAAATAAAGAGAGATCCAACGCGACCGGAGAAGGTCAAGATTACCAAGGGGGAAAATAAGCATACTACTCGTATCTTGGACATAGGGCCGTGCTAACGGGACGCGTAGCAACTCGAGAAAAAAGTTCAAATGGAATGTTCTGAGTGAGCCTCCAGGACAAAAGCGGGGGAAAGAGAGTCGAGCTTTCCCTGGGTATGGAGGAAGAAAGATACTAAGAAGAAAAAGCGGAGTCCGTGGGCCGGGTTTTAGGGACGGGAGGTGAGGTATTCAAACTTGAACCGGGAAATTGGAGGCGGGAGGGGGGGGTATAACTACGTACGCAGTTCTTTCTTTCTTGGTTGGGGGGGGGATTCTCTCTAGTCCCCATAAGTGCGGAAAAAAGACGTCGACTCTGGCGGACGTCACAAAGTCCAGAGGGGAAGTCGACAACACAATACAAAAGGACAAAAAAAAGGAAGGGGGGTGGCTAAACAAATTAGTGGGACAAGAAAGAGGGAGAAAAAAAAGAGTCTTTTTTTGGAAGTACATGGGAAAAAGAGGAAAGATCTTGTCGTTTTGTATGAAAAGGCCTTGTCTTATCACGAAAAGAGGGCGAGGGGGTAAAATGGAAGAAAGAGGAGAAAGAAAGTCAGGAAATCGGAATTGATCCTCGAAACAAAAAACAAAGGGGAAGAAAGTCTCCATAAAGGACTCCGAACAGAGATCCAAAGAAAAATCGCCTCTACTTCATAATCCCTTTCACGCGAATACAAAAAAATAAGAATCATGTCTCGTGAGGCTACACTCAAAAAAAAGAGAGAAAAGGAGAATGGAGAGAAGAAAAGCAATGTAGGCAAAAACAACACTTTTTTTTTCCTGGGTTGTCTTTGTTTTGTTTTTTACTGGAGAGAAATATGGGGAAAGTGATGGGTGAAAAAAGAAACCCTTTTTGTTGCAACTCAATGAAAGGACTCGAGGATGAAGAACGCACTCAAACATAGGTCCAGGAGGAGAGGGAAGAAAACTAACCTCAAACATAATAAGGAAAGCGGAAGAAACGAAGCGCCATCGGAAGCAGGGTACGCAACATCACCGCTCACGGGAAAAAAAAAAAGAGAAAAAAGACTCGGCGAAAGGAGGGGGATGAAAAAAGAAAGCAAAGACGATCAATAAAGACAGAAAAAAAAATACTGGTGGAAGTGACTTCCCTCCTAACTTTGACAAAGGCAGGAGCAGAAGTCTTCTGCATTCCAACAGGAGCTTCCTACAGGCCAGGGGCCAAAGCAATCTAGACTCTGAGCTTTTTTTAACCGGGGGGAAAAGGTTAAAAGACGGGAAGGAGTATTCGCTAAAAATTAAATACTGAGGTGTGGGCTCCAGTTGGGGGTTCTGTGGGGAAAAAGGATTTGAACCAAAGGGCCAAAGGCGGAGGGGTGTTATTAAACGTGAGTGCTTATCCATCGCGCAAAGGAGGGGGTGAGCCTTCGAAATACTTCTTAGAAAAACTTCTCAATTAGACGGTTGCTCGCTTGCCATGAGGGAAAGGGTACGGGAACAGATTATTGGTTCTTGGAAAAGTTCTAGGCTCTAGGTTGCCATTTTATCACAAATCATTTGGAGATTAGGAGAGAGGAATCTGCAATGGGAAGAGGAGGTTTGAGCAGAGGCCAGCAGGTCAGTCATCCAATTTCAAAACCAGTGGCTTTGGGGAGGAAAAGAAGGGCACTGGGGCATATTAACTATTGGAGGGGGGGAAACAAAATACTTTTTGGTCCCTTTTACCCGAGGGGGAACCTGACAGAATGGAAGAGAGAACAATGTAGGGTATTAGAAGAAGAGTAGTCGGAGCATCACAAAAAGTAAGGGTTTGGTGGAAAAGACCGTAGCAGGAGGTAACAGAGGGAGGTGAGGGAATCAGGCACTCCACATAGGGGGGGGGGAAGATAGCGGCAGGCGGGAACATAAACAGGGATTGACGGAGGAGGGTTCAGTTCCAAGGTAACTTGCCAAAAAGGAAGATGCCAGGACGAGGAGGGTCCCCTCCAAGTTAGACAAACCAGTAAGAGGAGGCAAAAAAAAATTAAGCACCCAGGGCACAGGTCTGAGGACGAGGAGGGCACTAGCACATACCCTCTTTAATTAATAATCGCTTAAAAAAGAAAGCATTGAAAAAAAAGGTATGCCAGGGGTGAGGGGAGGGGGGATAGCACGGGGGCCGGTACCCTACCGTTGCACCTGAAGAATCTCAACTGCCAATGAAGTGGGGGAGGGAAGTAAAAAAACAATGACAAAAAAGGAAAAGGAAAACGACTGAAAGACATCTGAGAGAGACTTATTAGTCAACGTGATTAATTTACTAAGAGCATTCCAACTTGCCGACGAGGGGGCCTGAAGTGCGTGAGCGCCCCCAGGACATTGAGGCCAGTGGCATGTTTGTATACGAGGCGGAAAGGGGTATTGTATAAGGAGGGGAAGGAAACACAACAAACCGGTCCGCTGCACAATATTGGTCGCAATCGTTCTGAAGGACGAGGAATCCGGTGGGGGAAAGGGAAACACACTCAAACAGCAGGGACTGAGGGTAGGTAGAAGCGGGTAATTCAGGACAATCAAAATCGACGGAAGAGGACACATGGTAACTCGGCACGAACCTATTGGTGGTGGAAACTCGTGGTCAAATCAGGAGGACAACACGCATGTAAGAGGAAAAGAACATTCAAATGACTATTTCTTGAAAAAAAGGGGGGGCGCGATTCATTACTCAACAGATCCTAGGAACCCGGCCGTCAAGAATTGCAAAGTAACGTGCATGTCCATCTGGAGGGAAGCCTAAAACGCAGGGAGAAGGAAAATTCAGACTTTGTCTTTAGTCTATAGCTTCAGACCTAATTTGGTATATCTAAAAAAAAAAAAACCCACCGGAGGAGGGAGGAAACTCAGAATCCATCGGATTCGCTAAGAGCATCGACAAGTACCGTTTGTACCGGCAGAAGGGGGGGCTTGAAAAGACAGGACACTGGCAGAGGTGACGTTTCAATCCATTGGGGAAGGAGCGCCCTATTATTGGGCGGTCTTAAAGAATGAAGCTGAAAGAACAGCCACTAGCCACGCAATGGCGGTGAAAGAGATTGGGTAATCGGTTGTGAAGGAAAATGCTTTGGGAAACCGATTTTCAACAAGGAGGTGCCTTCAACGGACTTTAGACCGAGGAGAAGACTTGTAGGGATAGGAAGTCAACCCGTACAAAAAGGCATACATATGGAAGGGAGTGAATTTGAATACGTGCAAATGAAAACTGCAAGCCACAAAGAAATAAAAGTCCCAAATAGGAATGCCGTGTTGTGTTCCGCACTTAAGAAAGGAAAACCGCAAATCGGGGGAATGAAAAAAAACCAACATTCGCAAGGGGGGTAGTTTGGACCAGCAGGAAGGCACCGAGCATTACGAGGCATCTGCAGATCACGGGAAAAAATTACTCAGAAGGAGAAGAAAGGGTAAAGGGCGGGAATCGGGAGTCAGATCATGGCGGGGAATTCACCGTGACGTGGGGTCCGTCTCATAACAATGCCAAGGGGCCTTAAGTGGGGGGGGGAGAAGATTCAACTTTAGGTAATGCCCGACAGACTCTGCTCAAAGAACATCACTCTTAATCACAGATGGGGGACCCGCGAAACTGTGAGGACAGCATACTGTTACCGGGGGTGAACGAGCTCGGTCAATGAGGGGGGAGAAATAAGGGGGAGCGATATACATGAAGATACTGACCCTTGTCGGTGATAAGTTGAGGATTAGTCAAGAGCTGAATTGCGATTTTGTCAAAGGGAATTTGTGGGGGGGGAAAAAATCGAAATCTCGTGAACTTTGGGGGGAGTGATAGCGAGCAAATCGATACAAACCCCGTCTATGTGAAAGACTGGGGGGCAGAGGGGGTTAGAATCGAGGTAGGGCAATCCGCCTCAAGAAGGGACGATGTGAACAAAGACGTAAATGCATCCGCGAAACGACGGGGAAGAAGCTAAGGATTTCCCTCAAAAGGGTAGAGTCCGTTCGGGTCCAGAAAAAAGGCCGGAAAGGAGGGTGAGAACACCCCAAAGCTCGATAGGGGAAAAATATAAAGATGAACTGGGAGAATACAATTAGAAGAAAAGGAATCAAAAAGCAAGGAAGGCGACCGACGGATAGTTAGGGGGCCGGTACCGCCGCGGGAAGGGGGGAATTGGCCGCCTGCGAGAGCCGAGTAAGCCCAAACAGGGTCGTTGGATAAAATGGCCACGCTCCGAGGAGAAAACTGAGGAATAAACAGAGGGGAAAAAGGGGGGAAACGAACGCAGGCATCAAGCTGAAACGTCAAGATGCCTGCACTCCTCTGCCGGCCCCCGTTGGAAAAGCTCACAATCTTCGGCGAAGAGAATCCATCTTGCCAGAAACAAGAGCGGAAAAAGTTTTCAAAGCTATGGTAAGAAAAAGTATCCACAAATCACCACCCGCGAGAAAGAAAAAAAGTATGTGCACACTCGGGGGCCACTTTTTAAAAGAGATATTAAGGATGAGATACCACTGGGAAAAAGGAAAATCAAAAAAAACAAAAAAAAAAAAAAAAAAAAAAAAAAAAAAAAAAACCAAAAAGCAAAGTCTCGATAGCCCGCGACGACTTCAAAAAAAAAGCAGGTCAGGGGCGGGGAAGGGAAAGCTTTTCCAAAACTCTAAGGGAAAAGAGAGGTATCGGAAGTGGGGGGAACCCCTAGATAGACAATGAAGGGGGGAGTAGCATCGCTTCACTGTTGATAAGGGGGGTGGGGGGGGGAGGTGATCGGTAGGCGTTCGGGAAGGGACTAGATAGGTCAGAAAAAAAAAACTGGCCGGGCAGGGGGGACGGGGAAGCAGCATCAAGGGGATGTGGGTGTCTTCAGAGAAAAATCAGGAAAGGAAAAACCACAGGTCAGTTAATTGGACTAAGGGGGGGGAAAGGAAGTGCAATCCGCACCAGGGAATTCGACGAAACAAACAAGAAAATGGGAAAAAATGTATGGGGTAAGGGTGTTCTTAAACGCAAACATAATAGAAAGAGAGCGTCACAATTTGGACAAGGAAAGAAGGAATAGGGGTTCGGGGGAAATTTATTGAAGAAAAGGAGGGGGAGGGGGATCGGGATAGCCAATCCGAGTCATCACCGCGACTCTCTAAAAAAAAAATATTCGTGAAGAAAAGAGCCGTCGTCGACTCGGAGCCGACAGAGAGAAAAAAATAGAATAGTCGGACCATCATAAGACCACACAGATCATGTACGCGTGAAGGCTACTGGCAAAAAAAAAATATCAGAAAATCGGGGAACAGCAAAATTATGGAAAAAATCCACCCATTTTTGGGGAAAAAACACATCTGTTTGGGGGGGGAATTTTTGGTGAGGGGTGTTCGGGAGGGAGAAAACTGGGGACAGCTCACGGGGAAGGGGGAAAAAATCAAAGAAATCAGAAAAGAAGCCAGACAATGTGCAATGCGGCGGGGAACTCGCACGGACTCTTACTGGAGGTCAAAAACCCGAAAAGATACACGGAACTCTCCTCTCTCAAAACACCCATCCCGTGGCCAAATGTCCTCCCCTCCCCTCCGAAGAAGTCTCAAGAAACTACAACAAGAGCACAAACACCGGGCTCACAGTGACCGCGCGCGCCAGGCTGGGGAAAGCCGAAGTCGCTCTCGATTTCCGATAAAAAGGAACAGATGTGGGGGAAAGGCTGGCTTCAATTCACGTCCCCGAAAAGTTTGGGCGGAAGGCAAATGGTAAGACGCGCGGGGCGTAGGCGGCTACACGGGCGACCGTGGGGAAGCTGGAAGCACTGACATTTTATCCTCGCTCTGAAACCTGCCTCTGTGTTAAAGGGCAAAATGGGGAAGGGTCCTCCATCGCGCTTACGCGAAATCGGGTGCTGAAAAACGGGGGAAAACTTGTGAGACTTGGTGATGGGAAAATAGATGTTACCTAAGAGGGGCTTGTTGTGGGTAAGGAAAACTGTCGGGGGCGCGAACAGTAGGGAAGGGAAGTATTCCAGGGTGAAAGAGGAAGAGTAGTGGGGCTGCACCAGGCATGCACTTGGGAGGAACGAAAACGGTTCGTGAAATACGAGAAAAGAAGAAGGTAGGGCCAGGAAAAGGGGGGGGGGCGTAACCCGGGGAGCGTCGGCTCATTAACAGACGGGGTGAAGGGGGTCGATCAAAGAGGAAAGACCCGCTTTGGAAGACCACCGGGCAGGGTTGAATTGGGGATCATACGTTGGAAGGAAAAGTCGAAATCTTCCTGTTCAAACTCCGACGAGGGTTTTTTGGAGAAAGGGTTTTGAAGAAAAAGAAGGCTCACCTTTGTTTTCTCCTACACATTGGGTACCCTTGGATGGGTTAAATCAGAGGATTCAGTTCGGGGGGCAGGACAATCTGGGGAACATAAGGAAGAGTAAAAAATCGAGAGGGGGTTACCTCCGAGGGTAGCCCAGGAATGGGGGGGGGTAGAAAAAGATGGAGCGCTTAACTGAAGAACACCCATGACCGGCTAGCGGATTTCGAGGGAAACCAAGGAAAGGGGGCACCACTGCACTTCCAGAGTCGTAAAAGGCCACCGGCCAACAATTCAGACACCAAAAGGGAAAGGAAAAGGGGGAAAAGGGAAGTAAAAATAGCATATTTCCGGCCGAAACGAGTTCTTGCTTTAAAAAAAACAGCCCCAGGGGAAAAAGAACTATCAGGGGGACAGCGGGAATACAAAAAAGAAAAATAAAGGTGGACCGTCCCTTTGCGCCAATCCCGGGGGGGGGACTTTGGTTCTGTCCTCGCCAGAAGGGGGGGAAGGAGGAAAGACTCAATAAAGCCCTTCCAATTTTAAAGGGGGGGGTATGAAGGAAGGAAAAACTAAACACAGTGAATGACACACATCCCATCGGGCCGCAGACTAAACATGAGGTCGAATGAGGAAAGGACTTGTTCATGACGGTAGTCTTCCGTCAAAAAAAAAAAAGATCTCGTTTGCGGCGTCGGATGTAGACAACATTATGTGATGTGGGGTAGAGGGATAAAAGACCTTCTCGGGGTCTGTGGTTTATTTTTATGAGGGGACAAGGGATTAACAAAACAAACGGTCCGTGTCACCAGCTGGGGAAAGGGAATTTGGAACGGATGTCAAAACATATTGAAAAGTTCAAACTGCAAAGCAAATAATGCGACGTTGTCGTGTAGAAAGTTGGAAATGAAGAGCAAAGACAGTACGAGGATCAAAAAATCACTGGAAGGGGGAGGGGTCACCTCCAACTACAATTGTTGGCAACTTTGGAGCAAACAACCGAGAAGACACAGATTCGAAGACCGAAAACGGGAAAAAGTGGAATGCGTGTCTTGGCAAAGTGGTTGGGGGGGGGACTAATAACAATAAAACCATAGTCCGATGGGGGCCGGGGTCAAAAAACAACGGGAAGAAAGGAAAAACTGAACGAGAAGGGTGCCCGCGGCCCAGAACATAACTCACTTTCACACTGGGCAAAAGAAACACAAAAAAACCATCACCCCGTGAGGTATCTCGTATAGATCAAATCCGTGAATTGGTCACTCAAAACAAACGATGCGAAGGATAGATCAAAAGGCTTTGACTATCGAAGACTTGGAAGAAGTGGAGGGAACCCGGCGTCGGGGGTAATTCAGTGGCGACAGAGAAATAAGGGACGTTCATGCCAGTTGAGGGGGGTCAGAGCACCTATTTGGGGGCGGAGGGGGTCAACTTTGAGCTAAAAAGTGTGCAAAGAAAAACTAACTTAAAGTTGAGTACCAAGGCAGGATACTTTGACGTGTCTTTGAAAGAAATGGTGCAAACAGAAAGGGGGATTGTGGACCCTACAAAAAAACAAAGGCAAGTCGGCAGGAAGAAAAAACAGCAACCAACACAACTTAGCCGAAAGAAGTCTCAGAAAAAATTACACCGGGAGAACCGTGTACGCAGGCTACGGGGGCAAGGTGAGTGAACAAAACGAATTGCACAGGCCCCAGCCCCCAAGGCCCGCACAAAGATGGGGGCCCGCGCCCGGGGGTGTGGAAGACCTTGACCAGACAACCAACAGCCGCAAGAAAGCACTCGAAAAACAAAGGCGCTAGATCAAAAAAGGGCCCCGCGCAGGGCAGGCCGGAGGAGCGGGACGGGCTGCTCAATGCACGGGAGAGGAAATAGTGGGAGTGAACATGTATGTGGGGAAAGAAGGAGACCAAGAGGCATAGGGATTGACAGGAAGAAAGTAGGACCGTAGGTCCGGAACCGACGGAACAAAAAACAATAAAACTCGAGGGTCCAATCCGAGGAGGGGGGTCTCCAGATGCGGACGAATGTATTCGGTCAACTATAGGAGAGGTGCAGGAGGGGTCTGGCAAAACAGACATGTGGGGCGGTTTGACCCAAAAATAAAAGAAGATCAAGGCGCCTGATCTTAGTTGCAGGGTGGAAGGGGGATTATGAAGTGGAAGAACGGACTTTAGAAAGATTTTTGCAGAAGGGAAAACCCTCCCGGCAAATAAGGAAAGGTTGGGGGGAAGTTTAGCGCGATATGAGCAAACCATGACTGCATGGTAATCTTGGTGGGGGAAGGGACTCTCGGGGAGTTGGGGTACCCTCGGTGGGGTCCAACAATCGTGGGGGGCCAGGAAAGGGAGACGACTGGTCTACATAAACCGAAACATTGAGATAGATGGAGGGGTGGATTCATAAGGGGCAAAGGGGGAAGTTGCGGCCCCAAAAGGTTAAGCATGGTAGGGAAAGATGTGTAGAATGACTAGGGAACCACAATGAACAAAGGGTAAGCAGTGGACGATGGATCTGCAGGGGTACTCGAGCAAATAGGGTTGGAGGAAACTCTCCCGGAGGAGGGGAAGTGAGAAGAAGCTTTCGTTGGTTGATATGGAACCAGTCCTCTACGCGAGGGTTACAAGCTAATAGTATAAGCTGAGGGGGGGGGAAAAAGGGCTTCGTTCTGGCAAGGATCGTAGACTTTAAGAAATTGAAGGAGCAACCTGGGACAGACTGCAGTCAATGATAGCTCAGCGAGACCAAGAAGAAAAAAATGGTCAAACAAAGGGCCTTTGGGGGACCAGAGAGGGGGGGGGGGTACCAAGGACAAATATAAGAAAAAAAGAAAAACCCTCTAGTGAAAAGGACTAAAAAGAAGACTATGAGGGAAAAAACTTTCAAAAAGGGGGAAAAAAGAGGAGTATTTCCGCGGAAAAAAAGCTTATACAAACTGGTAGAAGAGACCAGACGAGAGGAAGAGGAGTTTCACCCGGACCAGGTTCAATTGAGACTAAGAAAATCTGTGATCCTTAGGAATGGAACTAGTCGAAAGAAGAGGGGGGGGGAAGATTACATCACAGAGTCAATGTGGGGAGAACGTTTGGAGTTGTAGCGGGCGGAGGGAATCAGGTGGACCAGGGTTGTTTGAGAAAGGCGAGGGTACGGGGATTGGGGAGTTGGGGGAAGAAGACTAGGAGGTGAGTGTTTCTTAACGTCTAGTACAAAGCGGGGGGGAGACAAAAAACTTATCTTCATTTGGCAGCTCACTGGAGGGGGGGAAGGTGCGGGACATATCCATGCGGGTAAAAACTCGTGGGAAAAAAGAAAAAACAAAAGGCAAAAGTAAAAATTTGGTGTGGGTAGTGTACACGAAACAAGGGGTTGGAAAACAAAAAGATTCAGGACATCTTGCCAAATCTAGGGTTTTGCTGCATTTTCACGAAAAATGCTAACCGAGAGGGAAAGGGGGGGGGGAATTAGGGGTTGAAAATATGAGGGGGGAATAGGGGGATTATTATGCCACAGATCAG
>Ga0179591_1302482_pt1 | contig 15393 bp, 11 predicted proteins | sample CZOMad2_1_08_16f_FD_182891 | JGI IMG/M metagenome (GOLD analysis project Ga0179591, IMG submission 182891) | Vadose zone soil fungal communities from Angelo Coast Range Reserve, California, USA - CZOMad2_1_08_16fungal (PacBio error correction) | ecosystem: Environmental > Terrestrial > Soil >...
GGGCGTACTAAAGTGGGGTTCGTGGCATTATTTATGAAAAGAAAGAAAGGCCGAACGGCAAAGGAGGACGGCAGCAGGGAGATACAATCTCCGATTAGCGGAGCCTTCACATGAAAAGAGGAAGGGGCCGAAAAAGAAGTCTCGGAAAGGGTAAATATCAGCACATCTTCTCCTCAGTAAAAGACGAGGGAGAAGGGAAAGAAAAAGTATCATGACCTCAATGAAGAGGACCTTCAGGATCAAATAAAACATTCATGTAGGAGAAAAAGAGAGTTGAGCGCAACTACCTGGAGGAAATACACGGATAGCTAAATCCGAGGTAAGAAGAGAAGGAGAAGAGAATCGAATCGGACCCTTCAAAAAAATTCGATCGGAAGTGGAAGTCTAGGACCGGTCCACGCTTGAATGATAACTCATATGAAATGTAAAGCGAAAGATGAGTATGCTCTTTCCCGTCAAAAAAACTCTTAAACTCATATAAAGAAATTATCTTCTCTCTTTCTGTATCGAGAAAAGGGGTGGTGTGAGGGGTCTCGAGGAGAAGAGAGAATAGAGCCGTGGTAACGGAAAAAATAAAAAAGTCTACAGCAGTAAAAAAAAAGGGTCACGACAAACGAGGGCTTATGCAATACGTAAAGTGCAGCGTCAAGGTTAAAAAAAGCTCAAGAAGGGAGGCATACCACTTTAATCGAATATAAACAGCTGAAAGATGTAAAAGGGTCGCGTCAGGAAACCCTGGAACCTGCGCGCGGATGGGCGAGGGCGCTCACCGAGCATCTGTCTTCGAATGCTAGGTCTATTCGAATTAAAAGGCCGACAATATTCAAGAAAGAGTACAGTTGGTCAAAGTCGCTCTGCAGCAGGTATATCCGAATGGAAGGTGCGGATGCGAGATGGACCGGGGTGCGCGAGGACAATTATCACTAAAACCGTGGAAAAAGTTTTGACAACATTAGGGGGAAGAGTTTAGCAACAGTAGCCGAAACGCGAAAAAGAACGAATCGGATGTACACGTTAAACTCTCACCCCCGTAATGAAGAAGTCAAACAAAGGAAAAAGACGGGAAGTCAAAAGAGACTCTAAAAAAAAAATTCCAGCTATATTGATGAGAAAAAAAAGAAAAAAAAAAAAAAGACAAACAAAAAAAAAAGAAAAGGCAATGTTCAAGAAAACAGTGAATCGTATAATCCAAAGTGGCGAAAAACAACTTCATCAGCTATGAGATCTATTCGCGGGAGGAGGGCATCAATTAGCCGGCAAAATCGCGTGCACGGAGTGGAGGGAACAACCGCGCCATCGCGTGTTCAGGAGGGGGGACATACATACAAAAGAATTGACAACTAGAAAGAAAGAGGATCGCTCCCGTCTAAAGGACAACTGTTAGCAAAGAGAGGACGCAGGGAAGGCTGCCTTTTCTGGCTAGGGGAGAAAGGAAAAATAAAAGTGGGAGAGGTGCTAGAACCTATGTCGAAGAATGCGGGACGAAACTAAAAAAGGGAAGGTAAAAGGGCAAAAATCAGGGGAAAAAAGAAAAATAAAAGAGGGGAGAAAAAGAAGAGAAGAAAAGAAGAAAAAACAAAAGAAAAATAAAGAAGATAATTGTGCAGTCTTCATTGGACAGTGGCAGAAATAAAAAGGAAGAAGGAGTTGTGGCCGACAGCGAAGAGAATGTATCTAATCAAGTAAAAAAAGGAAGTGGGGGGCTTCTAAAAAAGGGATAGGGTTTAGAACGAAAAAGAAAGGACATTCCAGGTCGACATCCAAGAGAGCGACCGCACACACCGTGGATAAAACATTAGAAACTTGATAGGACCCGTACCTGAACAAAAAAAAAGAAAAGGCCTAGAGGAAACAGGCGGCAATAACGCTTAATAGCCGGAAGGTGAGCAGAGGATGAACCCACAAACACTGGGAAGAGCGAGGTGTCTTCAGACATGAATCATGACCATGAAAGGAGGGGTTAGTTCGTGGCCGTTAGGAGAGCCTGCAAGGCCGAGAAAGAAATTATGGGTGCCTGACTATAAAGAAAGGGCGAAAAACATGGGGATCGTCGCAGAAAGAGGGTTAGGGGGCCGATGGACCATTAAAAATAACAGAAAATTAAATGGGAAGGCAAGAACGCAAAAGGAAAACAGTAGAAGAGAGCGAAATAACGTGAACTCGCCTTTGCGAGGGGGGAAGGAACGACATGCTTGCTACCGCTAGTAATAGGGAATTACAATGGGGGAGAAATTGTAATGGTGGGATGGGCCGGCGAAAAGAAGCCGATAGGGAGAGAAATAGTGCGCGTTACCAAGCGGAACAAAAAAAAGGGAAGCGGCTAGAGGGGTACGCGTTCAAACTGATGGACCGTCCGCGCTGAAATCGGGGCAGGAGAGGGTTAGAGGTTAAGGAGCAGGAGAGGGCTCATAGGAAAAGAGGAAGGCTAGGTGAAATCAGAGGGAAGAATAAATAATCAATCGGCAATAATCAGAACCTCAAAAATAACTTGGGGAAAGGACTCAAGAACACTCTATCAAAAGGAAAAGTACTAGTCCCCAAAAAATTGAGGTGATACCGGTTTACTGGAGGAGATGATTCTGCAATACTCGAGTCTGAATGGGTCATCTTTAAGTGCAGCGTCAGAGAGGAAAGATCGCTAACACTAGGCCTCCTGGCGACAGGGAAGGGAGCAAGTAAGAAATCTTTAAAAGGGATAGAGGGAGGTGGGTCGTAACAAGAACGTACTGCCCGAAAATAACTTTTACCAAGTCATAAAAAGTGATACACGTACAAACAACTTGCGTTCGGAAAAGGGAAAAGCAAGCACAGCACTAGAAGAAAAGAGGCACTGCCCCAACAAGGTCACTAATACCCAAGAGAAGAGGGAGGAGGGAGGTGTTTCCGGCCGTAAACTGGTCTGGGTGTACGGGGTAGCGGCAAGGGTAGTAATACGAGGAGGGTGGTAATGGTAGCGGCAGAGCTGGCCCTATCAGATAGTCCGAGGAGAGTTTGAAGTCAGAAAACAGATAAATAGGAAAAGCGTAAAAAAGAAGAAGGAATTGGCTCAGTCAAGCTCATCTATACCGAGAAGAGAGAAGAAAATAAGTTCGGATGGGAAAAAAACCTCTTTCAAGCCAAAAAGGGATAGGAAACCCCAGCCGTCCATTCGGGGGAATTCGTTCTGGTACACACGAGGAGGGGGGTGGAAGATGGGAGAGAAAGAACCGACGCACGAAGGGTAAAGAAGAAAGGGGACCAGAGTTTCAACGGGAGCTTGCGGCGAAGTCCGAAGGAAGAATGACAACGGTCAAGTAGAGAGCAGAAGTTAGGGGAGCGGAGGCAGGAAACGCGTTGAGTTGGGAATTGGAGTAGAGAAAGGGCCGGAGGGGAACTGGTAGTGCGCGTCATCCTTTTCTAAAAGATTTTGGAAAGCAGGGGGAGAGTGACAAACCATATGAAACGATTCGCAACAAATGGCAGAAGTTCCGAAACCAAACGAGGTCTGGCAAACCAAACTAAAATAGGACAAGAAGTTCGTGAGGACTGGTTGGAGAATCGGTGACGAAGAAAAAAGAGGGGATCAGGGGAGATCGGCAAGAGCCTCCGCAGTCCCAAAGGGGACTAATGGAGAAGAAGAAAAGAGAAGAAGCTTTCCGCGCTGCTAGGTCCGCGAGAATGCAAAGAGGGGGAGTGAAAGCTCATATCAAAAAAACAACAAAAAGGAGGAGAAAGCACGCCCCTTGGGGGGGGACATATAGTCAGGGGGAATACATTGAATCTAAGAAATTCGTGGGCGAGAAGAGGAAAAAATCAAAGAGTCAAAAAGATTACAAAGAGCGCCGCGGGGAGCATCCAGAAGGAAAGATAACAAACTCGATCTTCCACACCAGAAACTTGGCAAGAACTGGGGGGGGGGGGGTTGTGGTGCCATATCAGGTGGGGTCGCGGACGGGGGGTTTAAATCGGACATGGGAGTAGCTGACCGAGTGAACAGGGGAGAAAGATCTGTGGAATCGGAACGACAGCCCCTCCGGAATTACGAAGGGAAAAAATCACGCTGTTCCCTCGGAGAGGGTCTAGAGAGTAAGAGCCGTGTGGTCATATTTCAGGGGGCACCAGGAGGGCGCGCGAGATCGGGGGACCGGCCGGGAGGGACAATGGTTTCGTTTGACTACCAATAACGGGTCAAAAAAAGAATAATTCCTGTCCCCAGAACCGCGAGCGGAGTAGGGAAGAATGGCGGAAGAATTTTTGGCCCGAATTGTTACTGGGGGGGGGGACGGAAACAAAGAGCGCCCCCTCTTTTAGAGCGCGAGGGGACGACTAGCGGAGAGAAGGAAATGGAACAAAAGGAACGAAAGTATTTGGAGCCTGTGCGAGGGAGTGTCTGGTTGGAGCGCCGGGGAAACACAACTAACGTGCTGAACATAATTGGAGCCTAGGCTCAGGGGGAGGCAGAAAAGAAGGGGAAGAAGCCTCTATAGGACTGGGGGGGGGGAGAAACGCTTGCTATATAACCATAACTAAAGGGGGGTGAATCAGGAATGGTACCAATAATCTGCATGAGGATTATTCGCAAGGGGGGGGTGGGGGCAGGTACGAGATAGTAAATGCTAGGGAGAACTGTCAGGGGGGGTGACCTTACAGTTGTACGTAGCCTCAAGAGGGAAGGTGGGACGGAGCTTGCGGCGAGGAAAGAGTGAACCTACAAACGTCCGGAAATAAGTGAATGGAGCTTATGCACGGGCTCCGGAATGTCGGCCGGCCTGCGGATTTGAGGAATAGTGAACAGCGACATTGAGACGAGTGCGACCTCAGGCACGCGCCGTAAAGGTCCCAAAGGAGAGAAAAAAGCCTCATCGGATGGGTAGCGTTTCAGTGGGCTCGAAGGTCGACGCGGGGGCCACAGGTGACTCACGGCAGCCGGGAGTGCGAGACTAAAAGGAGTTCCAAATGAATGCGAGATCAACGAACTAAGGCTCCCTGAGGCGGCTCACTGGTAGAGAACTTAACTGGCTAAAAAGGAAAAAAAAGAGGTCAAAAAGGCATCAGAGGGGGAGAAGCGTCCAGAAGTGTAAAGGACAGCCGGCTATTCGAGAAAGTCAAGCCTTAGCAGGAAAAGTTCTGCATCTCCGGGAAAAGTGTTTTGTCTAAGAAAAAAGGGAATGTAGTAAAAAGAGGCGAAGAAGCGGCGGGCCATCCGGGTCCAGGGAGAAGTCATCTCACCACTCGCGTGTGACGGTTAAGAAAAGGAAGAGGGAAAGGCAAATTTCAAGGCGTTACGAGGTCAGAAGGGAGGCATACGGAACCGACTAAGGGGGGAGATACGACCTGGGATAAGGGGTAGTCTTGCCGATCCCGCGCTACGAAAAAAACAGGGGGGGGAAACATTTCACGCGTACTCCCTATTCACGGACCTAGAGAATAAAAGGAGAGCAGGGAAGAAAGAGGGGGGTCGGAGAAAATCAGCACGCGACCGGTGGCCTCGGAGAAGTAGGGACCTTCCTGGCTATGGCAGTAGAGGGAGGGGGGGGAGGCAAGGGAGGGGGGGAACCTCTTCTCGAAAGTAGGGGAAAGAATTCCAGGCGAGCGCGGGAACATTGTGATCGCCTGACGCTGGAGGGAGGAAGAGCTCTGGTCAGAAAGGCAAAAGGAGCAAGGCATTGCGGATAAATCAGTGAGAATAATTTTATCGAACCTCCGATGAGGAATTCAGCGCAGCACACTGCTCAGAGATAAGTCGGAAGGTCTTTAATTAACTGACTCACGACAGTTAGTGGGGAATCAGGCCCCTACAGGGAAAAAACTAGATCGGGAGAGAGACAAGCTTGCCTGGCGCTTTGAAAGGGGAAGCTGAAAAGGGTGTTCGCTGGTAGAAACAGGAGAAAAACAGTCGATGACCGACGGGGGGGACCTCAGGTAAGAGGGGGTGACCTGATGTCACAATGAAAAGAAGAGATCATCGGAGCGAGTAGAGGAAGAAGGCCTATCCGAGAAAATCGGAAAATCCAGGAAAGTAGATATTACTCTGTGTATTGGAACATTCGGAGGGAGCCTGCCGCTGGGGAAGACAGGCATGGAGAATGTATGAATGCGGGGCCTAAAAAGGACAGATAGATAGAATGGATCCAACACGGATTCAGGAATCGACCGGGGACGGTCCCAGAAGACTCAACCGGTCAGAAAGGAAACTTTATGACTGAAAGAGGAAAAACTAAGGGGGCGACGTCTCTGAGGAGGGGCCGCTAAGTAGATGCGGCTCGAAACCGCTATGCGGGTCAGAGGAAAGAGAAAGAACCTCTACGCCCTTCAAGCCGCCGGTGAACGCAGACCTGGACGACCAGCTCTGGATGCCCATGCGGTTTCCGGGAAGGAAGGGAATATTGGGAAGAGAGAAAGGGCCGAATGAGAGGGGAGTCATTCATCAACGTGGGACCTGCAAATAAAGTGGTTCCTTAGAATAGCGTGCATCGGGAAAAAAAAACGCGCGAACTCAAGGAGGGGAGAAAACCCACACCCATCAAAAAAGAGTTCGCCCATCAAAAGCTAACTGACTCAAAAATTCTGGGGCGGGGACTGTAGGGGCGACAGTCAATAGGAGAAAAGAGTCATGACTAAGGCGACGACCGCAAGCGGGAATACGTAGCCAACTAGAAAGAAGCAGTCCTCAGAAAAAGCGGAAAACCGAGGGAAAGGACTACCAAAAAGGGTTTGGGTGGGGGTGGTTTTTGGGTGGTGGTTGCGGGTTGGGGGGGTTGTTTGACCCTCTCATACAAAGAAATTGCACGAGGCTCATAGTTCAGAAGGGAGAATAGGCGGGCTCACATAAGGGAGGGAAGACTATCCCTCAGATTCAATCCTAACTCGCTAAGTGGGGAGAAGGAAGATCTATCTCTCACCCAAACAGGGGGATGAGCCCAAAGGAGGAGGATTCGTCACGGGGGGCTTGATTAATCTATTAGTCTAAGAACGATTATCCTGCAGCGTGGAGGCGACTAGGGGATAATATTAGAGGATCAGGTAAAAGGGAGGGGAATTCTGCTCTTTACTGGAAAGTGGCAATCAGAAGTCTGCTTTTCCATGCAGGTGGAGAAGACTCAGGGGCGCTCGGAGCTTAACCATCAACGCTGGGATGGAGGGAAAAATCAATGCAAGAGGTAACTAGGCTATCTTCTAAGGGGGCGGAGGTAAAAGGGAGCAGACTCGGATTGCTGGGGCTATAAAGGTAGTTTGACGGAAAAGAGACCGAGGCTGCGGGGCTTTTAGCCATGTGAAACGAGCCTGCTAATTCGCCAAGAAAGGAGAGAAAAAGAGAGGCACCACGAGATATCTCTTCCACAAGGCAATTGTAGACTCTCATAGACGGGGACAGAACTACAAAAAGGCAGTTAAGGAGAAGTTTTCTTGACGGGCGGCGGACACAACCGGCAAGAAAGAAGAGTCTAGGTAGGGAGAGAAAAAGAAAGCATCGTAAGCAGAAATCGATGGGCAGGTAAACCTTAAAACAAGAGATATCGAAAAAGGGGAAGGGTAAAGGTTTGAGCGCGTGAGAGAAATGCTTAAACTAAGGGGGGGGAGGATGATCGAACAATTTGCTCAAGACTGGAAAATCCGTCGGGTCAGTTTTCAACGAGACAAGGCGTATGGTAAGGTGTCGCCAGACGGGAAAGAAATGAATCGGTGGCCAATGTAATAACAAAAAATTAAAGAAAGGGAATGGCAAGCCACTGCTCCATGATAACTTAGGAGTTGATTACCGTATCGTCCCCGATTCAAACTAGAGAGTGATGGGGTCTAGGGACTCCTAATGACCTCCGGGCATCAACCAGGGAAAAGGCTCATCTGACCACTCTGACAGGTTTTTGTTCTATGGGTTAGAGACCACTACAGAAAAAGATAAAGAAGGAAACTATCTCCAGAAGAGAGGCTCAGACTCTGACTAGTGGTTTCGAGGAGAGGAACTGGCAGCAGCGCATATGGGATTAACAACACCAACAAGACGATCAGGGAAGGGAGCGACTGTATGAGGCTGTCCCGGTACGTGGTAAACGGGGGAGGCAACCTCCTATAAGTCAGAGCGCCTTTTCAAAGGAGATGTTCGGGGGAGATAAGCTTTTGGAGTGCGAAGAGAGACAGTACCAGGAAGAAAACACTACCATTAAGGGAGGGTAACGCGCTTGTAGGTTGACGACAAGGAACGCAATGCTGCAGAATGACTAAATGGAGTGCCAGGAACGCTCTTAGGCAGGGGGATTCAAGGGAGAACAAAACAATGCTCTAAGTGGTATGGGAAACAGGGAACGGATCTCTGGTGATGGGCGGTAGAATTTGAGGGGATAAGAACTTGATTCTCTGCCAGAAACCGGGGATTCTCAAAAGGAATCTTCTAATTAGCTTTGGGCTTCAAGGCAATGGATGCGGAACGTAAGAACTATTAGCAGGGTAAAAGAAATGAGCCTTGGATGGAGTTAGGGAAAAGTTGAACACCTCCCTGGTTGCAGATGAAGGTGGAGATACCCTGAGGTTCCGGCTAAAAGGGTAAGATTACTGTAGGGGGAGGAAAATTTTCATTGTCGACAAATGCCGAGTAAGGGTCTATCTCTAGATTACCTATTAGGCCCGTGGTGGATCTGAGAGCTGAAATCCGAAGGAGTGTCGGTAGAGGAGGTAAGGGTCAGAGAAAAGATGAGGCAGCGCTTAAAGGGGGCAGGTAGAGCTAATCGAACTCATAATTATCAGAAGAGACTGAGGTCCACTTATTGGGAGACGCCCCAAGTCCAAGAAAAAAGTCCCACGATAACTGTTGTGATGGGGGGGGACTAGGAAGCTTCTCCACGAAGAAGGAAAAAAGGATCGGACGTTGGAAGAATAGGAGAGGCAGAGGGAGAAGAAGAAAAGTAATGAGAACTGACAAATACCACTGTTTGCTTGACGAGAAGGTGATTTCCGACCTCTCAAGATCGTGGGAAAAATGACTTAAAGGATTGCGGAATGTACTGGAAAAGAAGATCCTGCCGCAGAAGCAGAGCAGGTCTACGAAGTAACTTCGGAAAAAGCATCTCTCGGGTAAGGAGGATTCAACATGCAAGAAGGGCTGGGGGGGGGGGTGGGTGGTACATGGGAATGAGGTTCGAGCATCTGGGTTAACGGTGAAACAGGGAAATATTGGAGAGTCACGCATGTCAGGGGGAAGTAGAAAAAGAAAAACACAAGGATAAGCTTCGTACTCGTATGCCATTTCAGGGAGATCTGACTGGCACCACATATCTCCTCACCTAAGGTGAGAGGGTTCTGAACAACCGCTGTAAACACATAGGAGCCCGGAAATCTGAACTGCTAGGTATTTGGGAAAAGAGATCGTTCATGGATCAGTGGAGGGTGAGGATGCGCAACGATCGGAACTCTGGAAAGCTGCCAATAAACTAAGACAAGGGGGGAAGTCCTGACAAAGGGGAAAACTTCCGAAATAAGAGTCGAGAGAAGGATGGGTCTCGCATCTTTTCAGGGCTTTCGTTACCCCGTGAAGGTGGGGAAGGGGGAGGGCGATAAAGAACTGGATACAAATAGTTTGTGAACGGAGAGGAAAAAAAGCAAAAAACTATCTAAGATTCTGCTTCTTGAAAAAGATGGTTTTCAGCACCCACCATGAAAGGTCTCTAAAAAATTATTGGTCGGGAAAAGGGGACGGAAACTTAAGAACTTCAAAAAAAAAGAAAAAAAACACAAACACCATTCCGAGGCTCTAGGCAAAAGAGGAAGCCAGCATCACTTCGGGGGGGAGATATAAAAATCTCAACTGACCGTTCAAGCCGCGAGGGAAGGAGAGGATGAAAGGTTGAGAAGAGAGATCAAACCACGGAGGAGGGGCGCCCGGAAAGGGGGGACCAGAAGAGGCCTCCGATCTTCCTTCGACTATGGTCGAAAGAGGGGAGGGTCCTAAAAACTCTCTTTGGCTTGACGCTTATTTAGGCAAAAGGAGATCTAAGAAAGGGACGGGAAACAAAGGACCCAGCTAAGCAAGGGCAAACGGCATCTGGGAGGGTTGGGTTTGTTCAAAAAAAAACTGTGGTTTCATAAGACCAAGGACCTTTTGGAGAACAGAGGGGGGGAGATTGTGGCGGGAGCAAAGGGGAAATAGAACCGCGCGGAGGGGACGAAGTCCGCCAAAAAAAAGCCTTTCACCATCCCACCTAACGGACGTATTCAACAAAGGAGGGAGCGAGGAGGAAAGGGGGGGGGGAAGTCTTGGAGCCTTACGGGGAAGAGGCGCGACCTAGTAACCATGGTGTCGGAGAAGGAAAAGAGGTTAGGATCTGTGTGAGAGAAAAGACTTCCCAAGATCCGAGTGGAGTACCTAACCCAAAGGGCTGCACTAATGTCGAAGCGGGGTGTCCGGCTTGTTGAAAAGAGGGGGGGGGGCCCTCAAACCAATCACGCCATCTGGGGGCAAAAAAAGGGGAAAAGCGGCAAGCATAAAGGGAAAAGAAGGCTAAGGGACCCATGCTACGGTGCGGATTCAGGGGGGGGGGGAACGAAGCCCCACGATCATCTTCGATTAAATTTGAAAAGAGGGGAAAAAAATGCCCCGCACAACGAAATCAGGAAAGGCTGAGAAAGATTTGAACTTTATTGGGAAAAGTCACCGAACGCGGAGAATGGGATTCTGAGAAGTTGGGGTTGGGAAGGGGGAAATCGGGTCGATGAAGGATTTCTGGAAAGGTGCATGAGGTTGAAATGGCTGAGGGCGTTCAAAATAATTCCTGAAGGGGGGGACAAATCGCCGAGGCGCCGGTTGGGGGTAACTAGGAAAAAGGAGGCGCTGATCCGCCAGCCCCTCCTTCGGAAGGTTAGGAGACAGGTAGGGTCGTCTGGGAGGGTATTGGTAACGAGGGAGAAAGGAAGATCCGGTAAAGATCGCGTTCGCATCACTTGGAAAAATGGTCCACCATCGGACAAAATGACGTCAAGAGGTTTCCTCGGGGGAAACGCGGGTCTTGAGAAGATGGAGAGGGGGAGGGTCATGTCCCGGCTGAAGAGAAGGGGGGGGCTTGATTCTGTAAAAACAAGCGAGGGAATCAAAGGGATATACTTCCTACTCCATCGGGGAAGAGAACTCCTGCACCGCGAAACAACAGATCCACGAGGTCTGCCAAAAAGGGGAAAAAAGAAGAATCGGAAGGGGTCCAGTCATCTTAAGTCGCTTCATCTGTGGTCGGAACGTATCGGAGCGGGACACTGTTCGGAAGAAGAAGTCGAGGTGTCATTTGTCGACATGCAAGGGGGAAAAGGGCCAACCTCTGGGGGAAAAATGAACATCAGGTTGACTCCTCAACTCACCCAGGGAAAGTGTGCGGTAAAAAAAAAAGGGAATCGGTTCGGGACCTTAGGAAAGAACTTCTGCAGAAGGCGAAAGGGTAGGGCGACTAACTAATAAGGGGGCTGGACCTATTACAGCTAAGAAATTTTCTTTCTAACTGCCTTAGAAGGCAACGAACTCATTAGGGAAGACAAAGAGGAGGCATCTGGGAGAAGAGGGTCTTCTCGCTCTCCAAAAGGGGGGGGGGGGTAACAGTTCCTCTCAGAGGGTGGGAAGACGGGTATTACAGAGGGGGGAGACCGTGGTCCAAAAAAAGTATTGAAAGAGGGGCGAACCGATACGGAGCCTGTTATCGAAACGGGGCCGCATAATTAGAAGCATCAGGAGGATCCCTCCCTCGCCAATTCTTGAATCTAGGAACATCATTATTCTCTTAAAGGAAGGAGGAAGACTAGAAGAAGAACGTAAGGCGGCGTCTTTAATAAAATATCAGGAACATCTGGGTGCAAGGACTGAAGAACCGATCTTATCGTAGAAGATGGCCTGGAGAGAAGAGCGAGTGGGCCTTTTAACTGGTAGGGGTCTAAAAATAATAAACGTAGAAGCTTGTAAAAGGGGAAGGTTGGTAAAACCTTGATTTCCCTGCCAAAACTGACATAAGAGGAGGCCGCACTTCCGCTGAGAATCGGACACCTGACGAATGTCGCGGAGGGGAGGAATGGGTGTCGATATTGCTTCGTAGGGACAAGGATTCTTCAGCCTATCACCGGGGGGGGGGGCGGCCATGAGAAAAAAAAAAGGCCGCCTGAACCGAACGGACTAGGCCAATCTCAAGGGGAACAATACCTTCAGGAAGTCACTGGAGGGAAGACGTCACGCGAACACGACAAAAAGATCGGAGAATAGAGAGGGTCGGAATCTCTGATCTCTAAAGCTATCGTACATAACCGAATAGAGCAACCTGACGGGGGTTTTTAAGAGCCGAAGCACCCTATCGGTCATTCCAGGGGATTTTTTTCGCACTGACTAGTATATAATGGCCTTGCAAACGTTCCTTGCAGGCACGGCGCAAGTTTCAGGCTCGGGGAGGAAAAGGGCTGAGCCGGCCATCGTAAAATACTCCATTCCCCACTCCCGATAAAAAACCTTCCTTAACTTAAGGGTTCTGTCTAAATGCAGCTTTCAATTTGGGGTCAGGGACTCAAAGACAAAGGTATCGGGGGAAGAAAAAGATCAGGTCAAGGGACATAGTTAATAGGAGGGGAAGGGATCTGTATGGCGAGAATCGCAATTCATATTTACGCTCTAGGGAGGAACGAAGATTGAGCCAATAGCGGAGACTGCAGGGGAGAAAAATCAGACAGGGCAAAGACAACAAGAAATCATCGAATTGTCGAAATCTCAACAACATGGGAGGGGGCAAGGGGAAGAGGGGAGAGTCTTGAGGGATGGTGTTATGACCAGGGTTCTGGTTCTCCAGGAGTGACAGGGAGAGGTTAGTCTACTATAATCTACTTCTGTAGGGGAATTTTTCGTATGAGGGGGGGGGCGAGACCTTAGCATGGGTCCATGGGACTCCTGAATGATCAACAAGAGACGATCTGGTTAGCATAGGTACGACCTCGTCAAATGCTACAGGAGACTAATTCTGGGGAGATCGGTCTTGAGAAAACACTTTATTCGGGGGGTGGGGGGGGCCATGATTAGGCCGCTGCGGCGGATGTTCAAGTTGTGCCAGAGAAGTAAGAGAACACTATAATCAACCTCTTATGCGATCGGACCTAGCAGGCAGAGAGGAGCCAATATGGGAGGGGACTCAAGACCAAAAACCTAATGACAGAGACTTGTGCTTGACGAGGCGGAAAACCGGAATGTCGTCGCGGGGGATTACGACTAAGAACTGAATCTATGAGGACGCAGATCTATTACGACCAAACAGGAGAGGTATCTATAGAACAGTCTCGTTGAGGGGGGGACCGGAGTTGACAGTTATTGCGGGGGGGGGGGGAGGAAGAATTTGAAAATTTGAGGGAGAAAGGCTGTTGAGATCAGGACCTTTCAAACGGCAGATCAATTAAAGGGGGGGGGAAATGAGTCCTACCTTCCCGGGAAGTATAAAGGACAACTCGGAAGAGAAGGGGTGCACCTAGGAGTTTAAAATTAAAGGTTCGGATCCATCTACGCGTAGGAGAGACTCAGCGACTTAGGGAAGGTCACCGATTGAGAAATGTTCAAACCTGAAATCTAGGGGGGGGATATGAGATGCCAAAAGGGTTCTGCTCAATAAGAGAAAATGAAGCTGGGGAGGGAACTCTGCTCAATTTGCTTGGGGGGCCGATTGCTCAAAAGAAAACTTGTGAATATCGAACGAACCTTCTAAGAAAAGTCAGGATTGACGGGGGAGTTCTGCTTCCACGGGGGCCAAAAGAAGAATGTCTGAAAAGTTCATCAGGGAAGGGAGGGTCTGGAGGGGGAGGCTAAAATTCAGACAAGTAAGAGAAGCCCAGCCGTAATTCTTCGGAGGGGAAAGAAGTTCAAGAAAAAAAAGGGGAAGACCAAAAGAAGCTCTTCACAGCATGCGCCTCAACAAAATCGGGGTGACTGAGAGGGGAAGAGTCGGAAAGTCAGCCGCGGGTCGTTAGGAAGTGGGGGAAGCATCAAGCTGACCTACATTACAACCTTTGACGTCGCGGGAAACAAGCAGTCGTTAGCTAATTTCGTCTGGAGTAAAAGATGACTAAGGGGAGACTGTTAAAGGACAAGGTTCGGCTCGGGACGTCATAAGGACTGGGAGGGCTCGGGGGGGAGCTGGTACCTCACAAACTGGACTGGAGCAGTACTTCAGGTTGTCGGAAGGGGGAAATTGGTAGGGAAGAAAAAAACCTCACGTTGCTAAAGTGGAGGGAAAGGGAGAGTCGGAAACCAAAGAGAAGAAAAGTACCGAGCTCTGGCTTCGGAACCGTCTTTACTGGGACTCGGAGAAGAATGGAGGATCAAAGTAGGGAAAAGACGCCATTACTAAAGGGGGAAGGGGCTCTGCACTCATAAATCATCCTCGAGATTGTCAAGGCGGCCCAAGGAACCAGGAGGGGAAAATATGGAACGGATTACGGCGGAAGGAATTGTTGAAGGAGTCAGAGAAATTTCTTACTTGAACGGGGAACAGACTCTGGAATCTAAAACATCCTTTCGAACTGCAAGGAAGAGAAAGGGAGGGGAGACGGTCTCTTCGGACCTAGTAGAATCTCCCGACGAGGACAAGTCCAGGACAGGAGGGGGACCGGGGGGTTACAACTCTTTAAATCATGCGGAAAATTCAATAGAAAAGAACTAGAGCTGGCCTTCAAAAAAAGGGCGAATACGAGCTTCGAGGGGAAGGGGGGGGACTGACCTCAGTGCTTGAAGGATATCTCGGGAAATTTCGTGGAGGAAATGGGGGTCGGGGGGGAGTGCTCCGCATGACCATCTTATCGGAGGAAGAAGCTTTGTTAGCCACCTATCTCCCGGGGCTGACGGGGATTCCGCGTCGCGGATGAAAAAATCGAGGCCCCTACATTGGGGAGGGGGAGAGGGGGGTATGGGCACACCGCTGCTATCGTAAAACCCACGAAGACAACATGCTGCTAAGCTGATCTGTTAGCAGGCTGTACGGCGGAATGGAGCGGACAACGAAGGGCGAAGGCAGCCCAAGTGTTACTATCGGCGGCGGCGGGACGAATTAGAAGAAGGAAACTTTCCTGAAGCGCCTTTGTGTCGAGGCTTAACTCTTGTGATAGGCCTGGCAGGGTCGTACTGGGCCATCTCGGGAAAAAAAGAGGGCGCAGAAGCCACCTCGGACGATTCAGCACATGTCTCCTGGCAATGATGACTCCCCGAGGGGTCGGGTCCAACCACCAAGCGGCAATGGTGTAGATGAGTGGCGTACGGAACTGGAGGGGGTCGAGAGTCTCTCGTGAATCTTTACTCCGCCCACGAACCCGGGGGGGCGCAAGCGAAGAAGAGGGAAGAAAAGTATGTAACTTCGAGTCTGATTCTTAATCTCTCAATGTGAAATGAAAATTGCCAGAGTTTATGCGGAAAGCGAGGAGAGGGGG
>Ga0179591_1317309_pt1 | contig 15390 bp, 24 predicted proteins | sample CZOMad2_1_08_16f_FD_182891 | JGI IMG/M metagenome (GOLD analysis project Ga0179591, IMG submission 182891) | Vadose zone soil fungal communities from Angelo Coast Range Reserve, California, USA - CZOMad2_1_08_16fungal (PacBio error correction) | ecosystem: Environmental > Terrestrial > Soil >...
AGGACCTGGAAAAAAAATAAGTCGCGCGAGTGGGGGGGAAATCGACAGAGCAGTAGATTTACGGAGATGCGGCATCCTCGACGGGGAAGAAGACTAGAACCAAGTCGGAATCGAGAACCCGGACACGGAATCGCTAGATTGAAAAGAGACAGTTTCGGGTTGTTAAGACGGGGGAAAGCTCGAAATCGGGGAAAAAAAAAACAAATTTATCAAGAAAAAAGAAAAAAGTCTCACACGGGGTCGATTCCAATATAGATGGCTAGACACAAATCCTAGGAAACCGAAAAAAAAAGGCGTCCTTCGAGCCCAAAGGGCAACGGGGGAGGGAAGTCCGCTGGTAAGGGACGAACCTTTGTCTTGTGAACCTCTTACGCGAGCTCCTCGAAAGCGGCGGGCTTTACGAAACCTTGATGGGGGATTCTCAAAACGCTGCCCCTGCAAATGAGCGGGCAATCTGAGCAAAACGCCAATAGACGGTGGCTCAACACAATGATGGCAGTACGGGGAAAGAAATCTTTGATGAGGGAGTTCCAGTAGAAAGTTGGACTTTTGGGAGGGTCAAAAAGCCACGAGGGGTTCACGCAAAAGTTGAAAGGCAAAAACGAAGAGGGGGAATTAGAATTCGCGTGGAATAAAGAGGACCGTATTGAATGGCGCAAACTTTCAAGTGTTGGCGAGTCTCTAAAATAGGAAGACAGAGGGGACGAGGAAGGGACACAGGGAGACAAGAATTATGGATTTAAGAAAAAGAAGAACTGCTACGGGCATATATCAACCTCTAATCAAGAAAGCTGAAGAGTCCGACAAGCCAGCTCCACGGCGATAGGTTTTTTGTGAATGGGACACACGGAACCAAAAGCGCAACCAACACCGATATCATCGGCGTTTAACTAAAGACTGCTCCACAGGCCGAGAAGAGGGGCTGACGCGTCAAGTTGAGAGAGTGGAGAAGCACCAAGGATTACAGGATACGGGGGGAACTCTACGCGATCAAGATGAAGACCCCACTCTACGAGTCGCAAGAAAATAAAAGTCAATCGCTGTAAGAAATCAGTCTACGCGAACGACACTATTCGACTCCTCGATCGATCAAGCCGCTCAAGGGGCACGTCCTCGTGTGTCCACCGTCTTCACGAAAAAAGAGAAGAGGACATCCAAACTACAGAAGGAGAGCGCTATAAAACAGTTGATGTGAACTCAAAGGGGAGGCAAAAACCATCGGGAGTTAAAAATAAGGTCTTCAATCTGCTCAAACTCGATATACCGGTTGAAGAAGAGAGTAAGAAAGGGGACGGGGGTGAGAGGAGAGACGGAACTAAAGTTGCGGACATACGAAGAAACCAAACGTATCAAGAAATTCAGAACACTAAAAAGGGCGGAGGTGGATACGGCCGGAAAAAAATCCAAGGAATGGGATGCCTATCGGAAGTCTGGTTTTGGGCGTTGATCATGGGTGCTCACCGGTATTTAAACCCCGACATACAAAAGTTCCTCAAACTGTGCCAAAGGGAAACCCCCTCGATTAACAAAAGAATCTAAGAATGGAGAAAAGAGCATTTGAGTTCAACGCACAAAAGAGAAATTGTCGCGCAAAGTAGGGGAAGCAACAACCATTAATTTGGCGAGGGGGGGGAAGTACTCTAAAAGAACACCAGCAAGTCCAACCGGAACCGCAAGAGCCGGAGAAAAAATACCAAATACCTCCGATCGAAAAAAGGCTTGAAGTCTGTAACTATTTGGTCTGCAGCCAACTGTCCAAAATTCACGGCTCCATGATCTTGAATGTAGTCAGGGGGGACCTCTAGAACCCAGAAAACCAACACTAAACACAATCAAAGGGCAAACTAAAAAAACGACAACCGGGGGGTTGAGATGCCAACCCAAACGAAGTCCCCGACCGACTGTAAACGAATCGGTTGACTGACACTTGGGGGAATCATTTCCGCGGAAAGAAACACCAAAAGGATCGAAGAGGAAAGGAAGGGGGCCGTTTGGCAGGCCTCAACCTCGTCCTCTGTTGAAAAACACATGGAGGTGCTAGTCAAATTCCACCCAGAGGACAGCTCAAACCCCTCGAAGTTTTAAGTCCGTTATCCTATTGCCTTGCAGATCCCCCGAAGTTTGTCGGAGGAGTGGTCCTCCATCAAAGGCTCCGCTGTTCTCGAAGTGGGGCTTGGTAGAAAAATGTCGAAGCTTTGGGTCAGAACAAGCAGGGGCAGAGTTTTAACCGGGAGAAGGAAGTCAAAGACGGATATTCCGTAACATCCGAAGCAGAGTAAAAAGGGGCTATGGGTGGTGGCTTCGGAAAAAGGTCCACAACTACGCACGAGAGTCAGAATTGTACATAGGGAAGGGGGTTTCGCATCGGAGAGGGAAGGTAAGCCGGTACCGGGTCTAATCAAACTAAAGAAGACGAGAAGAGTAGAATGATGACTCAAGCCTCTTTAGAGTCTCATTAAAATCGTCTAAAAAGACAAAGGGAAGAACTGCCTGGAAAAAGGGACGATCCGGGAAGAAACACAAGAGTAAAAAGTCTATCTGTTCAAGCTGATAAATTGACAAACTAGGGGTCCACCGAACGTCCTAATCGTGGAAGGCCTTAGAAAGGAGGGAATTGATGAAGAGATTTCGATGATGAGTGGCATAGTGTTGGGAGTCTCTTAAAGCGGAAAGAGGGCCAAGACAGACGGGAGGACTTCAGGCGAAACAACCAAGAGCCAAACTAATGGAAATCTAAAATCATCTCCAGAGGTTCAATGAAGAAGGAGAAGAGCCCAATCACCCATAGCAACATCCTTACAGAGGGCCCAGTAGAATCAAAAATCGGAAAAAAGAGGGGGGGGAGGAAAATAGAATATTAACCCATGATTGAAAGTCCAGGATGGGTTGGGATTTTGGAGGGGGTAGCTCTTCATTGAACTAGGTGACTGAGGAGGCGAAAGAGTAGGCTGATCAGGGTGAGGGTGGTCATAAAAAGTGGCCTCCCTCGGTGAGGGGACGGAGTAGCAGAAAAACAGAAGCAAGCAGATCGAAATCTGTATTCATTTAGCCGTAAAACCTTAAAGAAGAGGAAAGACATGGGTGGTTGATTTCGGTAGGACTGACTCTCGCGAAGAGGGGGAGAGGCGGGTGACATCACGATCGTCACAGGGGGAGACGGATTACATGTCGGATTTGCTAGGGAGTGCAGCATTACTGGGGAAATCACTTGGCTTGAAGAGACGCTCTTGTGTTGAGGGAAAGCACGGGTACCCTTAATGATAGCTCCGATGGGAGCACACGGCCAGATCACAAAAAAAAGAAATAAGGGGAGATAGTGGGGGTGGTGTCTCGGAACCCGTGGAAAAATCTTCTGGGGAGCCAGGGGTACGGGAGGAGGAAGGAATCAGGATCATGTGAGGTTAACACCGAGGCAAAGACGGGGGTGTCAGGCTCAAGACCGAGGGGGTCCAAAGAAACTTAAGGAGCCTAGGGGAAAAGAAGTTGAATGCGAGAGTCCCTATAACAAGTAAGGGGAAACAAGAGAAGGACCTTCAAGCCCAGCGAGTGAATGTGTATTCTACTTTGCAGTCGGAGCATAAAATTTAAGGGGGGGGAAAACCGCAGAGGGGGGGGGGCGGGAGCCGAAAGACTGGGAAGCGTAGGAAAGTCCTACGTTCCGCTCATTTGGGGTATGTAGAAGGGAAAATAGAGGTGATAGGGAGGTTACGCCTTTTGGTGGGTCTGGTGTTCAACAAAAGGGGCGGGCTGAGCGGGAATACGGCAGAGTTTTTTGGGGGGCGGGAGACTTAGTTTTGGGTTAATAATGTTAAATGACTGCCTATATACTTACTCACTATTGACTCAAATAGTTCAAAAAAGGTTCAAAAATGGTTGAGAGAGGTATGATTTGGGGTATTCAAAGGGGGCCTCTAGGGAATCACATATTGGGTAGGGGGTGGGTTCTCGGGCGTACCACGAGCGAATGGTGTTGTGGGATAGGTGCGGGCGAGAAAAAGTTTCAAGGTCAACTCTTAAGTCTGCACGAAAGATATGTGGGTATTTGGGGGGAACATCGAAGGGGTGACTGTGCATAGGACGCGGGAGTTTTGGGTCAAGAAGGGTGGAGTAACTGTGTGGGTTGCAATTAAACCGAGGTACAGAAGACATCAACAAGCCAGGCCTAGAAGGGACCTCACTACGTGTGGGACGGAAGGAGAAAAGGATTGTTCGGGTGCAAGGGGGACGGGAAGTGAAGTCAGGGACTCGGGTGTGGACGAAGTGTCCTAAAATCATGACGGAGTCAGCTCGAAGAGACAAAATCGTAGCGGAGTAGAGCTGAGGTAACCGGGTAGACTGAGGATTTTTGATAAGGGGAGCGCCGTGGGCGATAAAGAACGGTAAGATTTGGGGGTTGCCTAAAAATTAAAAAAGGTGATGGTCTCAAAACGCACGGAGCAAGGAGTGATGTGGGGAGAGGTGGGGGTAGGGGGGGGTGGGGAGGGGGGGGGTCTGGGAGGGGGAAGGTGCTGTAGGGGGTGGAAGGGGGGGATGGGAGAGCGTAGGGGAGCGGCTGAGTTGGAAGGGGACGGGGGGAGGGGCTGGAGGGGGGGGGGGTGGGGGGGGGGTGGGGGGGGGGAGGTTGGGTGGGGGGGGTGGGTGTGGGGGGGTAGGAGGGGTGGAGTGGTGGGAGGGGGGGGAAGGTGGTGGGCAGTGGGGGGGGGGGGAGGGATGAGGAGGAGGTGAGGAGAGCAAGTGGTGAGGGGGGGAGAAGGGTGTGGGTGTGTCGAGTGATTGAGGGGGAGGGCGGTAGGGGAGGAGGGGCGTGGGGGAGGGGAGAGAGAAAGGGGTGGGGAGGAGGGGGAGGGGAGTGGGGAGGGGGGGGGGGGGAATGAGAGGGAGTCGTGGGTGGTGGATCAGGGGGGGGAGGGGGGGGTGGGTGGGGGACGGAAAGGTAGTGCATGGGTGAGAGGGGGCGAGGGGGCATAGTTAGGGAAGGGGGAGGAGTGGAGGGGGAGGAAAATGGAGGGGGTGGGGTGAGGAACGAGAGACCGTGGAGGGTGTGGAGAGAGGATGTGGTGTGGCGAAGTAGGTGGAGGTGAAGGGGTGTACAGACAGGTGGGTGTGAGGGGAAGGGGGTGTGGGTGCGGAAAGTTGTCGGGGGTTGGGGGAGGGAAAGGGAGGGAGGGGTTGGACGCGGAGGAGGTCCGGAAGAACGGGGGGGTTTGAGGGGTTAGGGATGGGGGGGGGGGGGGGGGGGGGGGGGCAGAGGGGGTGGAAGAGGGGGGGGGGGGGGGGGGGGGGTGGGGAAAGGGGGATACAGGTGGTGTTAGTGGGGTGGGGGAGGGAGGGGGTGGTTGGTGGGGCGGGCTGGTAGGGGGGGGCGGGGAGGGCAGAGTTTGCAAGGGGGGCGAGTGGAGCATCGGGGATGCAGGGGGTGTGGATGGAGAGGGGGGAGGCGGTGTGTGGTACGGGGGGGTGGAGGAGGAGGGGGGAGGGGGAGGGGGAAGGTCGGGGGAAGGTGTATGGAGGTTGAATGGTATGCGGGGGGTGAGGTGGGGAGGTGGGGGGTTGGGAGAAGGGAGTGGGAAGGATAGGAAGGGGTGTGGGGGATATGCGCGTAGGAGGGGATGGGGGGGGAGAAAAACCGGGGGGGGTAGAGAAAGGGAGAGGGGGAGACTTGGGGGGGTGGGGGGTAAGGGAAGAAAAGTGAGCATGGGGGTGGAGGGGGGGTGGGGGGGTGGGGGGGGTGGATCATTGAGGTGAAGGGGGGGGTGGGGGGAAGATGGAGGGGGGGTGGTTGGTGAGTGTGGGGGAGGGTCGAGAGGGGGAAGAGGAGTGGGGTGGGAGGGAAGCATGAGAGATGGGGTGGGAGAGGGGAGGAGGGGGGCGGTCGAGGGGGGGGGGGCGGTGGACGGGGAGAAAGGGGGAGGGAGGTGGGCGGGCGGGGGGATGGAAGAGGGGTGGGTGGGGGGGAAGAGAGGGGTAGTTGGGGGGGGGGTGGGGGAGTGGGGACGGGGGATGTGGGTGTTAGAAGGGGGGGGGAGGGGGGTGGGGGGGGAAGTAAGGAGGAAGAGAGGGGGTGGGATAGGGGGGTGTGGTGGGGGGGGGGAGGGGTTGAAGAGAAAGAGAGGGGGATGAAGAGGGGGGGGAAATTGGAGGAGTGGTGCAAAGGTGAGATGATGTTTAGAGGGGGGGAAGAGAGTGGGGGGGGGTGTAGGTGATGGGATGGGATTGGGGGGTTACGCGTATGGAGGAGGAGAGTGGGGGGTGATGGGGTGTGGGCGCGTTGGTTGGGTGGGTATTTGAGGGAGGGGGGGAGGGGGGAGGGGGATATCGGGGCGGGGGGGGGGGGAGGAGGGGTGCAAGGGGTAAAAGGGGCGGGGGATGTTGGCGTGTGGAGTAGGTAGGGAGAGGGGGGTGGGGGAGTGTTGAGGTGTGGGAGAATGGCGTGTTAGAGCTAATGAATGTACAGATGGTGATAGTAGTAACTGGGGGTGGGAAGTCGGAGGGGGGGGGGGGGGGGGGGGGGATGCGGGGAGGCTGTAAGGTATGGGATGGGGTATGGGGGGGGGGGGGGGGGGAGGGGGGGGTAGAGGTGGGACGGTGATAATGGCATTTCTGTATTGTGAGCTCCTCGTCGTGGAAGATTCATCACAAAAAAACTCGGCGCCCCGCGGACCCCTTTGGGTATAGTAAGATGCATCATTGGAGGTCTGTCTCTGAGAAAAGAGCTTACGGGAGCTTGCGGAGGAGCGACTCAGGCAAACGGGGGCTATACTGGGCAGAAAGTCAGAATCTCACGAGGAGGTTTCGAGTTTCCTTCAGTTACTCAAAGTTTCAAAAACGCAAAGTTACCTATACCCGTATTAAAAAAAACAAAAAGAGGGCAAAAGAAGGTAGGAGTGCTTTCTGGTTTGAAAACAAGAAGATTTGGGGGAGACGGGGGTTGCTCTTGTGGGGGGGGGAGGGCTGGAAGGTCGGTCCAAAACGATGACAGGGGTCCAAGGGGAACTAGGAATTGAAGGAATATCTGCCTTGCTGTAGAGGACATTTGGCGCCCCGTTGAAGAATCAAAAAGGTGAGGGGGGTATAAACCGGGGGGAGAGGGGGGTCAATGAGCATCGTCCGCGGGAAAAGAGGAAAAGGATAGAGTGGGGGCTGTAAATGTGAATGGCCAAGTCGCGGCACGCGAGACCCTCTCATCGGGGTGGGGGAAAGGGGGGTAAAACGCAATGTAAAACTTTACCCGAAATAAACAGTGGAGAAAGGCTTGGAAACGTAAGATCGTGTGAATAGTGAAGGAACCGGTAAGAAGGTTTGGGAGGTGTGGAGGAAAATTTTGCCGAATTTGCAAGTGCCAAGAGGCAGCATAGTCGGCGAAATAGGAAATCTGTGGCGAAAAGAAGCGGTGGCGAGAGGGAAAGTTAAGGGTAAAAAGAGCAGGTTAGAGAAGTACATAATGAGACGGGCTTGAACTCAAGGGGATTCATTGGAAGTCCAGGTGAGAGGCTACTTGAGGGATTTTTGTCAGTCAGGGCGTTGGGGGTGGGGAAAAAATAATTGAAACGAACGGGGAGGTGGGAAAGACTTTGGAACAGGAGCGGATTGGAGAAGAACGGGGTTAGGGATAATTGGGAGATGAGGTCCACTTCGTTTCAACCGGAGGGGAGTCGGCCTGAAAAGATCGCAACCAAAAGGTACATCTCGAGGAAGAAAATTGGTGGAGAGGATAGAGATGTGGAGTCAACGTGGAAGGTCGAAGCAAGGGGGGCAGTAAAGCGTAAGCGGGGAGAACCATCGCTTAGGAGGTTTGCGAAGGGGCGGGGGCTTGGAACGAAGAGGGGAGACGACCCCGGGGGGTAAAAGACCCATTCGTGTACGATAGTTCCTTTAAAAGAGTATGGACAATAAACAATCAAAGAGGCAGTGGCGAGGGAAATGATGGAAGGGACAAATTTTTTGGTCCGGGACTGGATAAAGGAGAGCGGGGAAGTAAGCCAAGCAGTGAGATTAGAAAGTGGGTGAAATCAGTGTTACTGAACATGAACAGAAGGAAAGCCTTGTATCAAACGGAGGAGCGGGGAACCGGACAATGGAAGGGGACCAGCTGGGGGGAAGAACGCAAAAGATTTGCTCATTGCGTGTTACCAGACGGAAAAGGGGCTAAAAAGGTGGGGAATAGGGTTTCGATTGACGGGTTCTGGGTCAAAGAGTTCTGGGAAACCTGGGGGGGAAAAAACAGAGAGGGGAGGAAATCAGAGAGTACCTCTTTCTGAGGCGGAGACGAAAAGGTTAAAATTTTGATGCAAGACCTAAAGAAAAAAACGCCGAGATTGGTCTTTCGGGATTTAAACCTAGGAAGGAAGGTGTGGGCTCTAGGGCAAAAAGAAAAACAACGGGGGGGAGAGAGATGAAATAAGAGCAAAAAAAAGTAAGAAACTTGGAGACGCCTTCATTTGAGGCGAGATTAGGGGATATTATGTAAGGAGACCAAATTGAAAAAAAGAAACATTTCGAGGAAAAGACGAAAAGGAGGAGCTTCGAGGGAAGGGAAACTGTCGGGGGTGGGTGTTGATCAAAGGGAATGAAAAGAGGGTTACCCGACCTCCACGGCGCGGAAAGGGAACCAGGGGAAAAGTCTGTGAGCCGTGGAAAGCACTGGGGAAGGGGAAAGTGGGATGGAGGGGAAAAAAACTCGGGCATATTGCTGGAAGTCCTAGAAAAGTTTATGAGGGACATAGGGGGTGAAAACTTTTCTGAAAAAGGAAGAAAGGGGGGTCTCCAGATGGACAAGGCGGTGGACGGAGAGCTAGGAAACAGTGAAAGACAAGGTGTGGGAACCTCTTTCCTTCAACCTAAAAACAGGGAAAAAAAAGGTGATATGTCAATACAGCTGGCCGGAGGCAACAACTTAGGGAAGACTAAGGGGAGGGGAAGAAAAGAGCATTGAAAACGGGAGATAAATATCCCGTATAATATGGGATACAAACATAGCAGGGGTTGTCCGAGAAAGGGAAAGATTAGAATAAAAAGCATAAAGAAGTAAGAAGCGAGCGCTAAAAATCTTCCAGCTAACAAGGGACCTGTAGCTATCTGGACACAAAATTGAACTTAACGGAAAAGAGGGGAACTCACTAAAGAGCAAATCAGAGAAACAGGGATGACAAGAATCCGAACTAATACTAAAAACAAAAGGGTCAGTATTCAAAAGGATTTGGTCTACACAAACTAAAGGAACTAAAAAAAAAAAAAGGCGCAGGACAGAGAAAGAAAAATGATTTTGACAAAGGTAGGACGGACGGGAGGAAAGACCGTTATTCTCGGGTCAAAAACGCAAAGGGGCGGTTCAGGAAGGTCTTCACGAATAAGACAGACCTCGAGAAGGAGGGGAAGGTTTTAGGTCGCAACCGTATGGGCCGATTACGGGAGGGCAAGAGTGTCGGTCCCCAGAGAGAAAAGTAGAGAAAAAAACTAGCAAAGGAGAAAAAAACATATGAAACACAGGGGAGGGGGGTTAGGGGCACAGAGGCTGTCTTCGCAAAGGGGGGGGGCTTAGTTGTGCCAAAGAGGCCACGAGTTTTGCAAAAAACGGGCAATCAAAAGAAGAGGAAAGGATGGGCAGAAGGGTAATATGAGAGGAGGACAAAGGGGGCCAAGGGCTCACTGAGTTTTTAGTACTCTCATCAATAAAAGATTAAAGATATAGGAATATATTTCACAAAAAAAGGAGAAAAGAATTGCTGGAAAGGAAGAAAAAAGTTCGCCAAAAGGGACTAAGGTTCATCCTTCCCATTCCTATATCAGCAAAAAGAAGAAATAAAAAAAAAACGGGAGTGATGGGGGTATGTAAATAAGAAAACGAAACCAAACTCGAAAAAAAAATCGAGAGGGAGATGAACCGAAGAATGATCAAGAGTTGTCAGACTAAATAATGCGGCTAGCTACGGGAAATATAGCACATCTTACACGAATTAAAGCAAACGTCCAGAAGAATTCGGCAGAGAAAGAGTTGAAAAGTAGCAATAACACCTAAAAAGAAAGACTTAAGTTCTAGGAGACTACTACAGTACAAGAAACTCTGAAGAGAAGAAAAAAGAAGAGTCGTGAAAGAACGTTACATCTGGATCATATTCAAGAGAAATAGAGTAACCTCTCAAGTTAGCCGTAGGAAAAGGGAACTTTCTCTATGCAATAAATTAAAGAGAAAGGATCAGGGGTCGAAACGGAGGTCTACATCTCTCAAAGAAAGAGGGGTTGCCTCTAAGAGATGCTCGAAGAAGATGAAGGTTGCTGAGTTGAGGAGGAGTCGTTTGGGAGGGCAAGACAAAACGGAGAACCTCGCGTAAACTAAAATGAAAAAAAGAGGGGCTACTGCAAGAAAAAAGGACATTGTCCTGAGTGCTTCCTGTCTCTTGGGAAGTGAAGTTAAATAATGGGATCCCCGGGGTATTTGAGAAGAACGGATCCAGAAATCTCCCTCGCTAACGGGCAAAGGCACAAATCGAAAGTCAAAGGAAAAAAAAAATCGGAAGTGAGAGAGGAATTACAGGATTTCAACAAAAGACAGAAAACAATGGGCAAGCAGGTAAAAAAAAAGGTGAGACAGGTGGGCATGCAAGAGCCAGACCCGGAAATCAACAAAAAGGGGGAATAAAAGAGCCGAGAGAGTCAAGAAGAAGGGAAAAAAAAAATAGCGAAAAAAACACTGAAGTCTGGCCCTATGGGGATGAAAAGAGTCGCTCGAAATCTATCTATTCCAGTTGAAAACCACGAAAAACAAAAAACATTCGAAATAAAAAGAAAAAAGACAAGATTGAAACCCGATTTTCACAAGGTTGGTTACAAAGGCCACAAAAAAAGGGCCGCCGTAAAAAAGGAAGAGTAGGGGGGCGGGAAATGGGATGAGCGATTCCCAGAGGAAAAAAAAACCAAGGAGCGCAGGAGTAAGGGAATAGCCTAATGGCAGTGTAGTCTAAATCCCCCAACTTGCTGGGATGGGAAAAAAACTACAGGAAAGGGTTCGTAAGACAAATAGAGAAAAAAAACCAGTAACATCAAAAAGAAAGTGATTTTAAGGTACTGTCGGTTAATTCTCGCCACCAGGGTCGAGTATAAGCCAAGAAAAGTCATGTTTCCCGGGGAATAAGGAGGGTGAGCAAAGAAAAAGGTGGTAGAAAAGACTGGGAAGAAGTTTCCACAGCATCATTAGGCAAGACGGAGATTCAAAGGATCCGTCAGGGGGGGCAAAGAAGGTGGAACAAGTGACTTTCTAAGGGGGCAAAAACCTATCAGAAGGGGCGGGCGTTATGTAGACGTCAGGGGGGAAAACTCGGGCTAAGGGGGTGACATGGATCATTGTAACAGGAAAACACATCAAAAAGAATGAGCACGTCGAGGGAGAAGGGATTTTGAAGCATAGTAAGTCATGAAACGCAGAACTAGGAATACATAAAGAAAGGATGCCACAGGGAAGATACCTGACACAGCCGCAAAGAAATCTGGGGAGAAAAAGATCGGCGGAAAACTATTGCACTAAAACAAAAATGCCTTCCATATCTTTATAATTAATGAGGATGAAAGGCAGGAAGAATATGAAGAGAGGTCTTCGCCGGGGGAATCGCAGGAAATCAAGGAAGAACAGAAGGAGGAAGAGTGGAGAAAAACCCATTGACCGCAACGTCCTTTCTCCTATATAGCACAGCTCAACTCGTTCAACGAAAATCAGGAGAAAAGACATCACAAACCTAGCAAGGAAAAGGTGACTATCGAAGAAAACAACCAACAAACGTGAGAGGAAAAGGGAAAGATGGGAAATAGGTAAGGCCATTTTGATATTGTTTGGGGGGTGCTGGAGCTCGTCGCAGGGTGGGAAGATTTGATTAAAAATAGTTAACGGAGCAAGGCGTGGCATGAAAAATTTGGGTTTCAAGGTGACCCGATGGGAGGGACGCGGAGGGGAAGAACAAGAAAAGTCTGGATATTGCATTTTGGTTTATGTTCTCCTTCTGTAAAGTTTCAGCGAAGGTAATTCAGGGTTTTTTGAGAGCAGGGTAAAGGGGGGAAAGACCTCGCCCGTAGAATTGGACTAGGGGGCCGAACCAGGAGCGTCACCGTGGGCAGGGGGGGGAACTGTAAAAAGTTGCAAGATAAAAAGGAGACGTAACTAAGCGGAAAAGCAAGGAGGAGGACCTCTCCGAGCGGGATGGAGGGGAGGAAAAAGGTAAACTGCAAACTGAGCTGATACCGAGTGTCCCCCTTCGAGAACATCCAATAGGTTGGTTTACAGGGTCGCGAAGAAAAAATTTAAAAAAAAAGAGGATGTAGGAATTCAACTTGGAAAACAAATTACTTCGCAGTCGGGACGAAGGAGGACGGGGGGTGGGCACGACGGCAAAGAGGGGGAAGAAGCGAAGTTCAGGGGTCAGAAAAAGAAAAGTCTAATAAAAGAGGGGAAAAAGATGATGGCGATAAATGTTTCTATAGAAACTCGACATGCCGAAGCCAAGCGGGCGGTTGGAAGGAAAAAATGTGGTGAAAAAAAATGGGGTGATTCGAAGAAGAATGGGGTTGGGTTAAAGAAGAACTTGGGACAAAGGGGGGGGGTTTTTTAGCCGACCTGCAGGATTGATGAAACAATTCAAAAGCTGGACGCCCGGTGTTTCCGGAAGAATACCTTTTCAGCAAAGATTTTGGGGAGAAGTGGTTATGTTGGTGGAATTGGGGCAACAACTGGGGGAGGGGGAGTGAGAGGGGCAAAAGGTATTTGGGGTTTGAGGCGGGAGTACTTTTGTGGTTGGGGGGTAGAGGGTCAACTCAGGGTACCCTGCCTGGGGGGGAGGAGAGAAAAAAGGGGGGAAAAAGAGGGACAGATAGTCACGAGGGGGACTCACCGAGGGTGGGGATATGTACCGCGGATAGTTTGCTTCAAGGGGGGAGGCGGAGTTGCATGGGGTTGCTCGGCCGGAAGGTAAAAGGGGGGGGTGTTGCGGGAAACAGGACGGGAGCAAGTGGGGAAGGTCTGACCTAAGGAAGGCGATTGAGAATTCGGCGATCTTTTGGGGGAAGGGGAGGGAGGGGTGAAGGTGAGATAGACGAGATAAGGGGGGGGTGAAGAAAGGGGTTCGGGGGCCTCAAGTTGAAGAAAAAGATCTCCCATCACAGAGAAGCCGGAAGAAAACTAAGGAGGACAGTACCAGCGGGAACTTTGGAGCCTGACGTGAGTTGAAGTCTAGGGGGTTTTCTTCATTGCCGAAAATACTCAGAAGCGTCGAGACAACGGCAAATGAGGTCGTGGCCTAGAGGGAAAAAATATCTTTGGGAATCGAGTGAAAGGACCGGTGGTAGAAAGGGAAACGAAAAGAAAGTATATTGTGTTTGGGCATTGAGGACGATATAGGGGAAGGTCTTGGGGGATCGAGGTCGGGGGGGGGATTAGGGCGATAAGACGAGGGGTAGGGGAAACGAAAAGGAAAGGCTTCCTAAAAGGGTTTAGATAGAAGGGAGTAGTAGAAATGGAGTGTAGCTCTGGAATAGGGTAAGACCAGATTGAATGGGTCGGGGGTAGTTATAAAGGAAACGGGATCTGTTCAGAAGTTGAGCGAGTATCGTGTTTAGAGCCTGGGGGGACTCCGGGGGGAATTAATCCAAGCTAGAAAGCGGGGGTGCAAAGAGGAGCGTCGAGGGAAAGTCTTGATGTGAACCCGGGGGGGGTTGACGACGAAAGGAGGGGGATCGGGGGGAAGGGGTGGGTTTTGACCTGGGACGTCGGGAAGGAAGAAAAAAGGAAGAGAAAAAGGGGCTGGAGGTGAAGGAAAAAAGAGCAGATGGGTATTCTTATAGCTTGGGCCTGGGGAACGAAGAAGGTGTGCGCCCCGGGTAGAGGGATTGTCGCATTGGGTTAACGAGAAACTCCGATTAGAGGGAAGGGGGAGAAAGAAGGAGCCTGAGAAAACGAAGGGTGGAGAGAAAAGGGGACATGTAAACTAAAATAGGGCGACGTGCTATCAAAAAAGACAGATAAAAAGGAGGGCTTTTGGGGGGAAACACAGGGGAAAAAGAGAAGATTGAATGGGACAAAAGGTGGAAAGATCTGGTGAAAAGACTTAAAAGGAAGTGTAAAAAAAGTCGCCGGGGGGGAGATTTGGGTCGTTGTTTATCAGCAAAAAAACGGTTGCCGCTGGGGTTGACATTGACCAAAAGCGACAGGGGAGCGCGGGAAAAAGATGAAGAATGAATAACGAAGATGACGAAAGAGTTGACGAAGGGCGGAGAAAGTGGAGAGGAAAAAACCCGGGTCGAAAAAGTCCGAAGCAAAAGTCGGAATCAAACAAGCGGTCCAAGGACTGGGGGGCAATAACGGGTGGCGAAGGACGACGGGGGAGGTAAGTGGTGCGTAAGGAGCGTTGGGTGGAGAGAAACCAAAGAATTAAGCTTGAATAGGGGAATGGAGGTTTACTACTTGAACAGTTCAAACGGACGTGAGAAAGTGGTGGGGGGGGGCGGGAAGGCATAGGGGGGGCTAAAGAGGAGTGTGCACTTACGTGAAGGGGTTCAAAGTAAAGCGGGGTAAAGGAAAACGAAATCAAGGTACCTTGTTCTCAAATAAGTTTGGGGGGGGGGGTGTTAGAAGAGCTCTAGATTAAAGAGTGGAAAAACGAGGGCTTAGGAAAGCCTACTGATGAAAGAAAAAGAGGGGCGGGAGTTTATGTTGTTGAAAAGAAGAAGAGGTCATTTCTGTCGCGCCATAGTCGTTGAAGAAGGGATTAACAAGAATGACCCAAGAATCATAAGGAAGGGAGGGTAGAGAACTGAAGGAGGGGGGAAAAGGGAATTTCCGCAGAAAAAAGGGAAAGGGGTTCGCGGTGTCAAGATTTGGAAAATGGTTCCAAGGAAGGCACTTGAATAGAGAGAATTCAGAGAGTGACGTATCACCGTCTTAGCGGGGTCGAACAAGGAGAAACCTCCACTTCCCTCGGGGGAAAAAGCATACGGAAAGAAATGGAATTCCAGAGCTTGGGGGGTAAGAAACAAAAATTCGTTGGGAAACGTATAAAGGGTTCAAGGGGTGTGGTAAGGTCTGTTGAAAGGAATCCCAATTTCTGCACTTGGGTCAACACGTTAAGGAAAGAGAAGAGAAGGATAAGGGGAGGAGGCGGAAGAGTAAAAAAACGGGGGGGATTGGAAAAGAAAGAAGAGAGTCCATCAGACAAGAGAAAAGGGGGATGCTGGTCAAAAAAAAAACTAAATAACGATTAAGGGGGGGGCTAGGGGGAGGAGGAGATCACAAAATGAGGAAGGAAAAAAAAGAGGAAAGGAAATAAGGAAAAAAAAAAGGAAGCATCTAGATCTGGGTGGAAGTCTTTTCAATCCTCAATCTTTTGAGGAGGCAGAAAAATATTATTGGATTTG
>Ga0179591_1485935_pt1 | contig 15390 bp, 23 predicted proteins | sample CZOMad2_1_08_16f_FD_182891 | JGI IMG/M metagenome (GOLD analysis project Ga0179591, IMG submission 182891) | Vadose zone soil fungal communities from Angelo Coast Range Reserve, California, USA - CZOMad2_1_08_16fungal (PacBio error correction) | ecosystem: Environmental > Terrestrial > Soil >...
GCCGATAACATCTTCGTCCACGAGCTACAGAGCGCTATCATCCGATCAAAGCAACGAAACCGGAATAGAAAGAGAAAAAAAAGAAAAAGGAGCTTTTGAGCGGTCCTCCGCCTCCTTCCGTCCGACGCCGAGGCGAAGGTGGAGGGGGGAAAGGGGAAGAAAGGAAAAAAGGAAAAGCTCTCGTCAATCCGGCGAAGCCGACGATCCACCGCCTTGCGCCTCGAAGGCCGCCCGCAACGCCACAAGCACAGAAAAAAGGGGGAAGAAAGGAAGGAAAAAAAAAGGAACGCCCGCGCCAATGCGATCGAATCGATGTTGAAGTCCCCTCCACCCGAAGGGAAAAAAAAAGAAAAAGAAAGAAAAAAGGCTCCGAGGTCCATCGCCTGTTGCCGCTCTTTGAACACGAATTAATGGAAGGACGAGGGGAAAAAAAGCCGCATGAGCAACTGGCCGACTGGTCTCTCAGAAACCCTGAAGCGCTCTGGTGGGAAAAGGGAAAAAGGATAAAAGGAGGAAAAATAAACGAAGCCTTGTCAAGGTCTTCCGCAAACGATGCCGAGACATGGGAGGAAAGAGTGAGGGAAGCCGGCCATGCTAGTCGACGTGGACAAGCTTCGGCTTGAACTCGACCGGGAGGAGGAGAGGAGAGGAGGAAGGGGAAGGGGGCGATCTATTGCGCTTATTCTGTCGAGTTTACAGCGTGTCGCCGGTCAGTGGGGAAGGGAGGAAAAGAAAAAGGGGGGAAAGCGCCATGCTGTATTAAGGAAATCGTAGCACCCTGGTCCCGTTACGCGTATCTGTCCATTGCTGAAGGAGAGAAAAGGAGAAAGAGGGGCAATCCGCGAAAACTCTTGACACGGTCCCACCATGCGCCAGAGGACCGCCAAGGAAGAGGGAGAGGGGAGAAAGAATGGTCTTTTTTCTTTATTGCTCAAACCCGTTTACTATCATGCCGGCCCGCGGGGAAAAAAGGGGGGGAAGGAGGGGAAGAGGGAAAAAAAAGGAAAAATCTTTAGGTAAGCTCATCTCGCCTCTTCGGTCTATCAGTTCCAGGGAAAGGAATTAGGGAGGGGGAAGGGGGAGGTCCTTTTCACCTACTTCTTAATACACTTCGCGCTCACTAACCGACATGTAGAGGGAGAGAGGGGGGTGAAGGAAAAAGGCATCGACTACCTTTCGCGCGATCCGTTTCTAAAGCGCACTATACCGAGAAATGGGAGGGAAAAAAAAAGAAAAATGGACTGCTCAACTGTTCGTAAGAGGAGGGAGGGGAAAAAAAAAAGGACATATCTCCTCCCACTTCTCAACGACTCAGGTGACAGAAAGGAAAAGATAGATATCTCATAGCTCTTTTATCTCACCCCTTGAGGTGCACATGAGGGGAGAAGGGAAGAAAAAAAATCACCGCCGAGTCCTAACATTTTCTCCGTCCATTCCGCGATATTGTCGACATCGGGGGGGGTAAGGAAAGGAGAAAGGGGAAAGAAAAAAGAGCCCTCAAAATTTTTTATATTCGCTGCCCTCTTCGCCCGCGACATGCTGGTTAGTGAGCGAAGTGTACGAAGAAGGGGTGGAAAAAGAAAAAAAAGGGGGGGAAACTGATAGCCACGATTCTCTCTTCGCTTCCTCCCAGAGGCTAGCCTGAAAGAAATAGGGGGGGGGGAAAAAAGGAAAAAAAGGGATGTCCGCTTTTTTTATCCTCCCACTCCCTCGAAAAGAAAAGGAAAGGATAGAAGGGGACGCTTTTTTTTTTCCCGCTCCTCCCGCGCGGCTGCGTCACAAGCGGAGAAGTAGGGAAAGGAGGAAAAAGGAGGGGGGGAAAAAAAAGATATGAACATTTTAAGCTTCCCTCTCTTCGAGCAGGTACAGAAATGGAAAGGGACGCGGACAGAAAAGGGAAAGGGGGAGAAAAGGGTAGGTTTGTTTTTGTTACAAACGGGGAAATGCTTCCTCTCTCACAAAATGACTCGGCCGCACAGGGGGGGGGGAAAGGAAAGGGGGGGGAGAAAAAAGAGAGAAAAGAAAACGGAGTGCGATTCAAGCCGAACTTGTCCCCGTCGAAGCGAATGGAGGGAAAAGGAAAAAAAAAAGGAAGATCAAAGGAAAAGTTGCGCCGACCTTACAGGCCTTCCGCGCTTCTGGTTCCGGCTCAGGTGCTGGAGAAAAAAAGAAAAGGGGGAACAGGGGAAGAAAGATTAGATCCCTTCGGCCAGTTGCTTCAATGCTTCGGTACAGCCCCTTGATGCGGCGGCACGGAAAGAGAAGAAGGAAAAAAAGCGAAAGTCGATTGACTCGGAGCTAGGCACCATAACGATCCCTTAAATGGCAGGGTGAAAGGACGAGACGGGAGGAAGAGGGAGAAGAGAACAAAAAGGAGGCGGCTTCGAGGTAAATATCCTCGATCAGCTTGATCCGCCGCGCGTCCCGACGGCGGAGGGGAGGAAAGAGGGGGAAAAAAAAGGAGGGAAAAGGCGCCGCATTTTACTCTATCGTCTTCCCCGTCGCGGCAGGCGGAAGTTAACGTAGAATAGAGAGGAAGAAAAAAAGAAAAAAAGAGAGGAGAGCACTTCGATTGTTTCTCGTCTTCCTCGTCGTAAAGCTCATAAATGTCGAACGGCTCGGGGCGAGGGGAGGATGAGGGGAAGTGAGTAGGAGGAAGGAGGAGAGAAGAAGAGCTACAGAGCGCTATCCTCCAGATCAAGGCCAAGCAGCCGCCCTCTCTCCCGAGCGTTTCGCCATTTTTTTGAGCTGTAAGCCGAGAAAGAAGGAAAGGGAGGGGAAAAGGGGGGAGAAAAAAAAGGAAAAGAAGGGGGCGAGTTTTCGGAACGATACGTCTCTAGCGCATTCGCGACCGCTTGTCGATAGACGGGCACACGCGCGATCAAAAGAAAAACAAAGAACAGAAGAGAAGCCTCCGCAACTCCCCACTCTAGTAGCGATCTGGCGCTGTGGTACTCTCGCGTCCACCAAAAAAAAAAAAGGGCGATCGTAATCTATGTTTGAAGTCCCTCCACCCTCGCTTCAGAAATACATGCCGGAGCATCTAGACGATCCCGACCCGGAGGGAAGAAAGAAAGAAGGGAGGAAGGACGATGTCCGTTTCTGTCTACGTCTGGCCTGTGCCGCGAGATTGGGAGGAAAGAAGAAAAGGGAAAAAAAAAACGCCTCTGGTGCCCCTGCACGCGATCATCGCTCTGCTGCGCAGACTGAAAAGGGAGAGGAAAAAAAAAAAAAGTGGCGGAAGCGGCACAAGAAAAATAATAAAATGTCAAGGAAAAAAAACCAAGACCCCTTCTATTCGAACGGTACAAGCTCGGCTGACTCGCAAGCCGGGTCAGACGGAATAGGAGAAGAGAAATCTATCTCTCGCATGTCTGTCGATTTTCATCGTGCGCCGGTCTTGTTGGAGGAGAGAAGGGAGGGGAGGAAAAGGAAAAAAGAAAGGAGGAATCCGTGCCACTGTGGCTTCCTCTTCTCTGTTCCTTGCTGACTCTGCCGAAGCGAGGGGACTAAAAGTTGGAAGAGAAGAGGAGAAAGGGAAAAAAAGAACCGAAAACGACTGTACTACTTTTCACTACCATGCGCCCGCTGACGCCCGCCGCAGGGGAAGTGAGGAAAAAAAGAGGAAAAAAATCAAACCCGCGGACCTATCATGTCATTCCGCCGCGGTGAAGGGCACAGTAGGGAAGAAGGAAAAATAAAAACAAAAGGGAAAAGCAGTTCAGGCATTTAACTTTATTGGGGGGGAAAGAGGGGAAGGGAAAGGCGTAAGACACTTCGCTCTCACTAACCATCATGTCGCGGGCGGAGCGGGAAGCGGGAAGAAGAAAGAGGAAAGGCGGAAGGAAGAGAAAAAGAAAAAATGTCAACCTTATGCCTTTCTTATCGATGTTGCATACATAGAGGAAGGGGAGGAGAAGAAAAAAAAAAGAAAAAGAAGGATCTTTACTTCATTAATCGCCGCCCAAAGGCGCAAACTCAGGTAAAGAAAGGGGGAGGAAAAAAGGGGAAGAGTTTGCTCCGTTGTCGTCGATCTTCGTACCGATCCAGCGAGAATAGCCTGTACCGAAGGGAAGGAAAAAGGAAAAAAAAAGGAAGGTTTACGCCTTGGTGTAAAGCCTTTATATAGCTTTTCGACGCTCGCGGAGAAGGAAGAGAGAAAAAAAAAAAAAGCAAGTTTCTTACTGGCGTCATGTGCCAGCATCCCACCCCGGGAAAAAAAAAAAAAAAAAAAGGGAAGGGAAAAGAGAAAAACGACTCAGAGCTAGCCTGAAATCACTCAGGTGTGGGACGCTGCCATCCGGCAAGTGAAGGAAAAGGGGAAAGACCAGGGAAGGAAAAAAAAAAAGGGGGGATTTTCCCTCTTCCCTTGGCTCCGCTTTTTTCCCCGAGCTCCCACGAGCGGCGTCAGGGGAGCGGGGGGGGGGAAAGGGAAAGGGAAAAAGAGGAAAAGGGGACGAGCCTCGTACGCCCTTGTACGGAGTCTTAATCCAGCATGGCGAGATAACCTCCGTGACCTTGAGGAGGGGGACGGTGAAAGAAAAAAGGGGGGGGGGGGGGGAAAAAAGGGTACGCACACGCACAAAAGAAATTTGAAATCGGTTTAAAGACGAAGATGGAGCCCGCCGACCCGGGACGTCCGGGGCGGAAGAAAGGGGGGGAAAAAAAAACAAAAAAGGGGGGGACATTTCTTATATTTCTTGCCGCGTACGCAAGGAAAGGGGGGGGGGAAGAGGAAGAAGAAAAAAAGTTTCCAATTCTCTCACATGAAGCAGCTGGATAGATGCCTGGGGAAAAAGAAGGAGGAAGGAAGAGATTTATTCTTCTGTTCCCAATATCCGCCGGCACAGCCATGAGCGTATGCCATGAATAGGAAAAAAAGAAAAAGGGAAGGCACCCCCTTCATTTCCTTTTTCACTTACTATCTTTTCGGATCGTCGAGATGCTCACAGTAAGGGGAGGAGAAGAATCGTATCACTTCCGCTCCTCCTCTTCGACTTCGAGAGGAAGCGAGGCTAACCCAAAGAGCAGAGAAATAAGAGAGAGGGGGGAGAAAAAAAGGGAAGTCTGCGACAAGTCGGTCGCGAATGGCGCTAGAAGCCCGTCCTCGTTAAGAAAAATAAGGCGGGGAAGGGAAAAAGGAAGAAAAGAAAAAATGTCTAACGGCTCCGTGAGCGATTTGCGTCTGCTTGGCCTTATCTTGATGATAGCGACTTATGTAGCGCAGTGACCGAAGAGGGGGAGGGGAGAGAGAAAAAAAAGACGGCCCATCGCTCCCCGAGCCGTTCTACAGTTTTGAGCTTTACTGCCGAAGGAAGCCGGGCCCAATTTCGAAAGTGCCAGAAAGAGGAAAAAAAAGGGGGAAAAGGAGAGAACCGCTTGTCGCATACTCCCACTCTCGACCCGACGCAAAGAAAAGGAAGGGAGGAAAAAAAGAAAAAAGAAAAAAAGCGTCCCCGCAACTCCCCACTCTAGAGCTGATCGCGCTTGTGGTATATACTCGCGTGACGACTCCCGAGAGACGAGAGAAAAGAGAATCCACCCTCGCTCAAGAAATACATGCAGGAGAAGCTCGGAAGATCCAGACAAGAGGTGAAGAAGCTCTTTTGAAGACGACGACTTCCGTCACCGAATGACAGGGGGCAGGCCAGACGCATAGGGGAGAAGGAGAGAGGGGAGGAAAAAAAAGAAAAGAAAAAAAGAGAAAGGCTGCGCACTTGGAACCGGTCTTCTAGGTTAAGACAAAACCGGAGCCGGAACCAGAAGAGAGAAGGGGAAGGGAAAAGGGAAAAAAAAAAGGGAAGGGAAGGGGGAGGCTACTTTTACAATCCTTCGTCTTTAACTCGAAGCCGGCGGGCGGAGCTTCATCACGTAGAGGGAAAAATGAGAAAGGGGGGGGGGGAGAATAAGAGTGCGCCTGTCATTTGTGAGAGATGAAGCATTTTCTCCCGTTTGTACAAAAACACAGAAAGGGGGGAGAAAAAAAACAGAGAAAAAATTGCTGACCCTTCTCGAAGCGATGTAAAGCTTACCCATGGAATCTCAATGGAGGGAAAAGGAGGGAAAAAAAGAAAGAAAAGACTTGACTCACGTCCCTAACCAGTCGCCCAGAGGGACAAGGGGGGAAAGGAGAAATAAAGAAAGAGTTCTACTGGTCCTTTTGTGGGAGTGGGATAAAAAACCAGACGGAAGGAAAGAAAAAGAAAGAAGATGGGCGCTTCATCCCCACTGCGGATTCAGGAATAGCCTCTGGTAGGGGGGAAAGGAGGGGAAAGAAGGAAGGAAAACAATTTTAAAGGAAGGAACAGGGGGGGAGGGGGGGGTCTTTCCCCTACTTCTTAATACACTGAAAGGAGAAAAAAAGGATCTCAACTTATTGGAGGGAGAGGCGCGGCGGAAAGGGGGAGAGGAGGGGGGGAAAGAAAAGCTTTCCCTGTCCCGTCAACCCGTTGCAAACGGGGAAGGGAGGAAAAGGTTCGACCTCGTCTTGTTCTTTGTCCGCCTTGTGGAGTAGTATGAGGAAAAGGGAGAAGGGAGAGCACACTCCTGTCCTCAAGGTGAGCTCAAAGACGCTCTTCAGAAAAGGAGAGAGAAAAAAAGGGGAAGGGGTGTGCGCCGTTGGCTTCTATCTGCGTACCGATCCATTCAGCCTCAGCTGGGTGAGCGCGGAAGGGAAGAAAAGAGGAAAAAAAAAAAGTAAAAGGGGTCCCGCGAATTGTCAAGAGAGAAAGAGATTGCCTAAGCGCCTATTCTCCTCTATCTCCCTTCAAAAGTGTGAAGAATAGATGAAAAGGGATGAAAAGAGAAGAAAAAAAATAGGTGACCATACTACAACCTAACCCACATGTTCATGAAATGAAAAAGGGGGGAAAGAGGAGAAAAAAATGATAAAGGCCTGAATCACCAGGTGGGGATACCCCAGGGACATCCGCAAAGGGGAGAAGCCGCGGGTTTGAGCCACTCCCTCACAAAGACACGTACCACGGCCAAGGACCGGGGGGGGGGGAAGGAAAAAAATCTTTTTCTCTATTCTTTAGCCTACCTATGTCGTTTGGACGAGACATTCTACCATCAAGCGGAGGAAGGAAGGAGGAAAAGGGGAAAAAAAAAAAGGAAAAAAGGGAATGTTTCTCACAAATTGAGGTTGTTTTTGTTACAAACTGGAGCAATGCTTCGCCGCTACACACGGGGAACAGGAGAAAAGAGGGAAAACGAAAAAAAAAGAAAGAAATTTGAAAATCTGTTCATACGAAGATGGAAGCTCCGCCGCCCGGGTCATTCGAGTAAAGCAGGGGGGGAGAGGGGAAAAGAGGAAAAGAAAAAAAAAAAAGGGCTGCCGACCTTGACCGGCTTCCGCGCTTCTGGTTCCGCTCAGTTCGGGTAGAAAATAAAAAGGGGAAAAAGAAAAAAAAATGGCTCATGCTGCGTACAGCCCCTTTATGCCGGCGGCGCACGAAAAAAAAGAGAAGGGGGAAGGGAAAAAAGGAAAAAACCAGTCTATGGACCCTGTAGTCGAGCCAAAATAACCGATCCCTTAATTGGCTGGTGACGTACAAGACGGGGAGGGACGAGAAAAAGGAAAAAAAGAGCCTCGATCAGCGGAAGCTCCGCCTCGTCGCTTCTTGAGGCGGAACAGCGAAGCTAACACAAAAATAAAAAAAGTAAGGTGGAAGTGGTGAGCTATCGCTTCCCATTGCTTGCCGCGGAACGTTAGCGACGGGATCGAATGTAGTGAGAGGAAAAAAAAAAGAGGAAGGAAAAAAAGAGGAAAAATGAAAGGCTTCCTCTTCTCAAGCTCAAACATGTCGAACGGCTCGGAGCGATGGCTTGCTGGCTTGACCTGATCGGGAGGATAAGAGATAATGAGAAAAAGAGGGAAGAGAGAGAAAAAAGGGCTAAAAACAAAAAGAGATCCGCTAGCCTTTCGACATTTTTGAGCTTTACGCCTGAGAAGCCGGAATACAATTTAGAAGGTGATCGAAGAGAGGAAAAAGAGAGAGGGGACGAAAAAAAAGAATAGTAGAAAAAAGAAAAAGGGGCGGACCGTCTTTTCGCATACTCCACTCTCTATCCCGACCGCTAAAGTCCGCGGCCGGAGAAGGGGAAAGAGAAGGGAGAAGGGGTGAAGCTATATCTGATCTTCGCTGTGGGTAAGCTACTCGCGTCCGCCTAAGGAAGGTAAAGGAAAAAGGAAGTGAAAAGATGAAAAAGGAAGCTCCAATTCTATCGAATCGATGTGGAAGTCCCTCCACCAGCTGAAAGGGGGGAAGATATATACATACTTTTAAGACTACTACTTTCCTTCCCTCTGCATTGCTGGCAAGAACTTATGGATGTGAGACGATGGGGGGGAAGAAAAAAAAAATTTAAAGTCCTGCGCGACTTGGTAACGGTCTTCGCGTTCGACCAGAAACCTGAAGAGAAAACCAGAGAAGAGGGAAAGGGAAAGAAAAAAAAAAAAAGGTCCGTAAGACTTTCCAGGCGCGCCGTTTGCCTTCTTCTGTTCCGAAAGGCAGCGAACGGGGAAAAGAGGGAGGGAGGGGGGGGAGAGGAAAGCTGGGGGGGGGGGAAGGCTCTTTCTATGCGGTCTAGTTTCCAGCGTGCGCCGGTCATTGTGAGAGGAGGAAGAAGTGGTGTTGCGCAAGGTGGGGGACAAAAAAGAGGGTTTTAACGGGGCGTTTACGCGTCTCTTCTTGGTCCATTGCGAAACCGATAGACGAAAGAGCGGGAGGAAGGGGAAAAGAGAAGCAATCCGCGAAACGAACTTGGACTAAAACGGACTAAAATGGCTCCAACCTGAACAACGAAAAAAATTGTGAGTGTAGTGTGCCTCAAACCCGCGTACTCATGCCCGACGGGAGGGAGAAAAGGGGAAAAGAAAAAAAAGAAAGCATAAAAAGAGCTCGCCTCTTCGCTCTCAGTTCATCAGGGAACGGATGGAGGAGTTAGAACGAGGAAAAAAAAGAAGAAAAGAAAGTAGCTCTCACTAACCATCAGCCCAAAAAAGTGGGTTGAAAAAAAGGGGGAATAAGAGAAGAGGGGAGAGCAAGCCTGCCCAAAAACCGGCGTAGGAGGGGGGGGAGAATCTTCTCTCGCTTCGGCACTGACAAATGCACCGCGAAGAGAAATGGTGGAAGGAAAGAATGACGGGGGGGAGTACAAAAAAGCGGACATTTCTTCTACGAGGAGATTATGCCGTTCTTATCCGGAGGAAAAAGAGAAAAAAACACGATTCTCGACTGGATCGGTACGCAGGATCTCCGCGCACGGCGCACACTACAGCGAACAATAGTCTCTCCTCTCTCTTTTATCTCACCCTTGAGGTCCACCTGGGGAAAGCAAAAGAAAAAAAGGGGAGGTAAACAATCTTACCAATGCACTCCGTATTCCGACAGTTTGCCCGTACCAGTGAGGAGGGAGTGGGAAAAAAAAGAAGAAGAGGAGAGCTTTTCGAACTTCTCGCTGCGCAAGGATCGTCAGGGGCCGGAGAGAAGATGACAGAAGAAGAGAAAGGAAAGGAAAAAGTGTCTTACGCCGTCGGTGACCAGACATCCTAGAAAAAAAAAAAAAAAAAAAGAAAAATCCTATCCTTTCCCTCTGAACTGATAGCCGCCGAGGCGCAGGGAGAGGAAAAAAAAAAGAGAGAAGAAAAAAAGGGCAAAAAAAAAATGATAGTCCGCGGTTTGATCCACTCCCTAAAAAGAAAAAAAGGGAAAAAAAAAAAGGTCTCCTCTCTCACCGCGCCGCGGCGTCAGCGGGGCTGGTGTGAACGGAATTACAAAAGTAGGAGAGGGGGAAGGAAAACGGGGAAAAAGGGAGGGTAGGTCATGTCAGCAATGGAACATATACTCGTAACTCCCCGTGTACGGATCCTTAATCACAGAATGGAGAAAAGAAGAAAAAAGAAGGAGGGAGGGGGGAGAGGGAAAAAAAACAGCCTGCACGCTGGAAACTCGACTCTCGAGCGCATCGAGGTCGGCTAGGTTCGACCACAACTCAAAAAGTGGGAGCAGGGTGGGAGAGGAAGTCTACTCTCATTTCTTCCTAAGCCTCAAACGGCCTCCTGCCATTCTTACTGCAGTACATTTATTAAGAGGAGAAAATAAGAAAAAAAAAAAAACAAGTCGCGCACATTATCCGCTGATCGATTGCCTGTTCCACAGAGCACATTCGTTCCGAAGAAGAAGAGGAAAGAGAAAGAAAAAGAAAAAAAGGAATGCGTCGTCTTCAAAGAGTCGGCACCATCTATGTACCTCGGCAGAAGACAAAATAAAACGATAAGAAGGGGGAAAAGGGGGGGAAAAAAAAAAAAAAAAAAAAAGAAGAGGGAAGATTCGAGGTACATATCTCGATCAGCGGAAGCGCCCGCTCGTCGACTTCGGAAGCGGAACGAGAGAACAAATAAAGAAAGAAAAAAGAAAAAAAGAAGAAAGGGAAGAGGACGTTAGCTTCGGGATCGAGCGTTGCCGTCTGCGACAAGCGGTCGCGAAAGGCGAGAGAGAAAGAAGCAGGGAAGAAAGAAAGGAAAGAAAAGGTGGGAAAAGAAGAAGCTCAAAATGTCGATGTTTTTTGGGGGGTGGGGGGGGGGGAGGGGGTGGGGGGTCTCGTCTGAGTTATTGGCTGGCTGTCTTGGGATGGGTAGGGAGTGTAAGAGAGGGAAAGAGGAAAAGAGAAAAAAAAAAGAAAAGAAGCTATCCTCCTATCAATCAATCAGCTCCCATCTTCTCCCTAGCCTTTTCTACATTTGTGACATTCCCGAGGAAGAAGGAAAGGGAAGTCAGAAAGAAAAACCGCCGTCCTTTCTTTCGTACTCCGTGCGAGTTTTACCGGAACGAAGAAAGAGAGCAGAAAGAAAGGAAGGAAAAGCGAACCGAAAGAATCCACCTCTTCTCCTCGAAGCGCCCTCACGAACGACCTAAATAGAGGAAAGAGGAAGGGAAGGGAGATAGAAAAAAAAGGAAAAAAGGAATCCACCCTCTCTTCAATAAATACATTCCGGAGCAGTCTCGACGTATACCAGACCCTAGAGGAGAAAGAAAGGAGGGGGAAGACTACTACTTCCCTTCACATTCATTGCTGCCTACTCTCTGGACTGGACCCGGAGGGAGATTGGCAAGAAAGAAGGGGGAGAAAAACGGAAAGACTTGGAACCGGTCTTCGAGTTTAGACCATAACCTGAGCCGGACCCAGAAGCGCGGAAGCCGTGAAGTCAGGGAAAAGGCAAGAAAGGGGGGGGAAGAAGAAAAAAAAGCGCAGTCGACGGGGACCAGCTTCGGCTTTAACTCGAATCCGGCGTGCGTATTCTTGCAGCGCGGCTTGAAAAGGGGAGGAAGGGGGAGGGACCAGTCGATGCCGCGAGGGGGGGGGGAGGAGAAGGGAAAAAAAAGGAACAAAAAAAAAAAAGCAAATTAGTTTATCTCGCCATGCTGGATTTAGAATCCGAACACGAGGCGGCCCGGATAGGGGGGGGGAAGGGGAGGGAAGGAAAAAGCCATCGCTTGTCCCACCGAAGAAGGAAAAAAGGAAAAAGAAAGAAAAAAAAACGGCTGGGAGCTCGGACCCAAGCGGAGCCACTGACTATTGAAAATAAATTGGGTGTTAAAAAAGGAAAGGGGGGAAAGAATGGAAAGTCCTCGCTCTTGTTAGTGCCATGTCGTTTCCTCCTTTCCTTCACTTTGGAAAGGAAGGGGGGGGCAAAAAAAAGGATTCAGCTAGCCTCTTTTAGTACTCATCGCTCCCTCGTCCGCGTAACAGGTCGCAGGGAAAAAGGGGAAGGGGGAGGGAAGAAGGAAAAAAAAGAGGGAAAGGGACGCTCCCTACCCACATTTCATTCCTCTTTCAAAGATGGCGAGAGAGATGAAAGGGGGGGAAGAAAAAAAGAACATGCTTTCCCCCTTGCCCTTCACCCGTGCAACATTGGGTGAACAGGTAGAAGTAGGAGGGGAAAAGAAGGAAAACTTGTCCGCTTGTTGAGTTCAAGGCGCGAAAAAAGCGAAGGAGAGGACAGGGGAGGAAGGAAGAAAAAAAAACGGAGGATGAGGAAAGAGAGAGATAGAGAGCGCGGTGGAAGCGAAAAGGAGGGAAGAGGGGAAAGAAGGAGAAAAGCGTAACCCATCACTCCGCGCCGTAACAGGTGTGCAAGGGGAAAGGAAAGAGGAAGACGGTTAACGTGCCGTTTAGAGGCGTTGAGGGGGAAAAGGCAAAAAAAAAAAAAAAAAGCGCCCTGCTAAATGTGAGGATCTCGATGACCGGAGAAGGGGGGAAAAAACGGAAAAACAAACCGACCCCACATTTTCCTTCCCGTGAACGGGTAACGACGGATAAAAAAGAAGGAGGGGGAAAGAGAGGAGAGAAAAAAGGGTTTATGACGCGGCCATCCGGCAAGTGCAGGAAAGGAGACAAAGGAAGGAAAAAGGAGAAGAGGGAGGGGTGGGGAAAAAAGAACGCTTTTTTCCCGGCTCTCCGCGCGTCGGTCGTCACCCGGGACCAATGGGGAAAAAGGGGAAACGAGAAGAGGGAAAAAAAAAAAAAGGAAAATCTCAGTTCGCAATGTCAGCGACGCGTAACGCAAAGGGGAGGGGGAATGAGAGAAAAGAAGGAAAAAGAAAAAATTGGGTGTTTTTTTCCCACGTACTACATTCGTCCTCCTCTCACAATGACCGGCGCCGCTGGAACGCGAAAGGGGGAGAGGAAGAAGGAGGAAAACAAAAAAGACGAGTTCACTCCGAATCTTGTCCCCGTCGACTCGCAATGGCGGAAAGAGCAGGAAAAAGAGACAGACAGGGAAGAGGGGAAGGGAAAACAAAGGGGAGAAAAAGGGAACGCAGGTTCTGGTCTAACTCGAAGACCGTTTCCAATTCGAGCACATTGAAGCGGAGAGAAGGGAAGAAAAAAAAAAAAGGAAGGGGGAAGAGAAGAAGAAGAGAAGAGCGTAGGCCAGCATGCATCGTGACGGAAGTCTTCGTCTTAAAGCGGAACAAAAGAAAGAAAAAAAAAAGGGGGGGGAAGGAAGGGGGGGGAGGGACTTCCACATCGCTTCGATCGCCTTGTCGCGGCGCGCTTCGGGGTAAAGAGCTCGGTAAAAGATGGAAGAGAGAGAAGGAAGGTTTCGTCCTCATTTTACTCTATCTCTTCCCCTTCTCTTCCTCGGACGTAGCGTCGGATCGAGCGTGACGGAGAGAAAGAAAGGAGGAGGAAAAAGAAAGAAAGAAGGAAGGGAAGCGCTTATCTCAAAAATTTCGAACGGCTCGGGAGCGATGGGTCGGCTGCTTGCCCTGGATCAGGGAAGGAAGAGGAGATGAGAGGGAAAGGAGGAAGAGAAAAAGGAAAGAAAAAAAAAACTACCCGAGCCGTTCGACATTTTTGACTTTACGCCGAGAAGCCGTACCAAATTGCGAAAGTGGCTACTCGCCAGGAAAAGAAGGAAGGGGAGGAGAGAAGAAAGGAGGGCGACCGCTTGTCTCCTGATGCCACGCTCGCTCCCGACTCTAAACTCACGCGAAGGGAAGGGGGAGGGGAAGAAAGGAAGGAAAAAAAAAAAAAAAAAGAGGCGGCGCTTCCGCTGATCGAGGCTCTTTACTCGAAGACGACGCCCGCACCAGGCGGTCGAGCGATTGTGGGAACAAGAAAAAAAAGAGGAAGAAGAAAAGAACTGTGCCCTCTTTTCATACGACGACTTTCCGTCCCTATGCAAATGGCTGCCGAACGATATGGGCGGAAACGGAAGGGGGGGGAAAGAAAAACAAAGAAATGCAGCGTCTCTTCTTCTCTACTTGGAACCGGTCTCGAGGTTAGAACAGAAAAGGGACAGGAAACAAAGGGAAGAAGAAAAAGGGGGAAGCCATAAACTGGCCAGGCGCCCGTTTGCCGGAGCCGGTCCAGAAGGAAGGAAAAGGAAAAAACAAAAAAAGTCTCCTTTTAACAGTTTTCAATTTCTTTGTGCGTGTGGCGAACATAGCGACCAAAAAAGAAGGGGAAAAGGGGCGACGGTCATTTGTGAGAGGAGGAAGCAGTTCAGCAACGGGGGGAAAAACAAAAGAAAAAGGGGGGGGGAAAGAACGGGGCGTTACCCGTCTCTGTCCATTGTCTGCAGATACGGAAGGAGGGAGGGGGGGAAAGAAACGAGAAAAAAAGAAAAAGAGGGGACTACGGTCAGCTACCATGCGCCCGGCTGAAAACGGGAGGGAAGAGGGAAAAGGGGAGGGGGAAAAAAGAGGGTTGTGAGGGAGTGGCCAACCCAGCGGAAGACGAAGGAAGAAAAAAACAACACCTGTCGTAGATTGTCAGAGACCGCATGGGGGGGAGAGAGAAGGAGGGAAAAAGAAGAGGGAAAGAAAAAGGGGAAATGTTTAAGGGAAGACATTTGGTTCCGGGGGGGGGAGGTATGGGGAAAAGGGGGAGGGAGGGGAAAAGATTCACACTTTTGCAGGGCGATGCGGCGAAGGGAGGAAGAGGGGAAGGGGAAAAAGCTTTCCCGTCCGTCACCCAGTGGCAACAGTGGAATGGACGGGGGGGGGAGGAGAAGGGGAATTGTTGGTTCAATCCGCGTACAGCGAGTCACTTACGGCGGGGGAGAGGGAGAAAAAAAACAGGTGGACCTCAATGGTGAATCAAAAGCGCGAGTCTAGCATACGAAAAAAAAAGAGGAAAGAAGAAGAAAAGAAGGGTACAGTCGATACTCGCTGTACCGAATTGAACTAAAAAAAAAGAAGGAAAGGGGAAACCTATTCCCGAACATTTGAGGACAGGAAGGAAAGGAAAGAAAAAGAGGTTCGAACTTGCGCGCTTCGCAAGGATCGTCCGTGCCGACCGCAGAAGGCGAAAAAGTAAAAGGAGGAGAAAAGAAGACAAGACCTCCCACCTAAACCCACATTTTCCTTCTTGAACATTGGTAACGACGGAGACCTAATAAGATAGGGAAAAGGAGGGAGAAAAAAAAAAAGGGGGTGAACTACCTTGCCTTCACCGCGGCGGCAATGATAGTCCGCGGTTTGTGACCGACACAAAGTAAAGGAAGAAAAAAAAAAAAAACAAATGGTCTTGCGGCGTATTCCCACATCGTTTTCGTCGAGCGTTACAAGAAAACAGGAGGGGAAAAAAGAAAAAAGAAAGAAAAACGGCATTCCTTACATCCACATGGCGAGATAACCTCCTTGCTTCAGGAGGGGAAAGGGGTGAAGGGGAAGAGAGGAGGGGGGAAAAGGAAAGGGAAAAGGGCAGCCCACGCACAAAAGAATTTTAAAAGCTGTTAAAGAATAGTGTAAGCTACGAAGAAAGGACCAGGCAGGAGGAAAGGGAAAGAAAAGGGAAAAGAAAGGAAAAGGCCGCAGGGCATTAATGGGGAAAAAGGAAAAAAAAAATGTTCCCCAGATCGCTTCATGTTCTGAGAGC
>Ga0179591_1212054_pt1 | contig 15387 bp, 20 predicted proteins | sample CZOMad2_1_08_16f_FD_182891 | JGI IMG/M metagenome (GOLD analysis project Ga0179591, IMG submission 182891) | Vadose zone soil fungal communities from Angelo Coast Range Reserve, California, USA - CZOMad2_1_08_16fungal (PacBio error correction) | ecosystem: Environmental > Terrestrial > Soil >...
CTTGGGAAGAAGTCATTAGAATCAGTATTCAGCGACCCATCCGGGAGGGAATGACGAGAATACCATCAAACAACCGTAAAGATCAAAAAAGAGGAAAGCAGATCTAACTAAACGAGGCAGCTATTAAAGGACAGAAGCGAGTAGGGAAAGTCCTATCCATGTCGTCACCAAGGGGGAACAGGCATACTAACTCAACTACCACGATACAGAAAAAAACCATCTGACGGCAGGCGGAAGGAGGGGTGAACCACTAATGAAAGAAGCGCCTAAAGGAAAGGCCGTCTAATCCTTCTGCCTAAATAAATATCTCAAACATCAGCACATGGGCACCAGGAGGGTCAAAAAATTGGTGGTTTACTGGGAATAGCGTAAGAGATCCGAAGGAAGGGGGGAGTTTTGATTCGTCGTGGATAAGAAAACCGAACCAGAGAGAGGCAAGAGTTCAGGGGGAACGTAGTGTAGGTCCATCATCTCATTGAGGTCTAGATGAAAATCAGAGACCACAGACGAGGAAGAGATACCATCGTTGTAGTTGACAACGGGGGAAGAAGAGAAAGGGAGCATCGAAACGGGGGGAGCCAAGGAGGGGAGAGGAAGTTTGAGCTCGGAAAAAGGGTGGCCTTCTAGAGGATTGGGAGGTGCGCAGACTTCTTAGAGTCAGGGGCATAGGGAGAGAGGAGGAAAAGGGCACTTAACCAGAAACTTGGGAAAAAATCGGTCAGGGAATGACAAGCGGAAAAAAGATCTTCATTCCTATCTCGAGAGAGGCCGAACTTGACAAGGCGCGGCAAAAGACGCAATGACATCTCTGGGAGTGAGCAGAGGGCATCTTGAAAGCAAGAAAAGTACCTAGATTTTTGAGTCAACCTGGTCAATTATATTACGGGGGGGGGATCACCTCATGAAGGAGGTACGGGAAAAATTCAGTCAGGACCTCCTGGGAAGCGAAAAGGGTAGCAAATAGAGCGAACCAACAGGGGAACGATTCAGTAAAAACGGTGGTAAAAGAAAAGGAAAAGATCTGCCTTTTCGGGGGGGAGCGGGGACGCAATACAGCGAAATTGAAGGGGGTGGTACAAAAAAAAACGGTTCAGAGTTGAAAAAATCCGAAAAAAAAAAAAAAAAAAGGAAAAGCCCTTTGGTTTCCTGAGGCAGGGATGAAAGCTCGAAATGCCGAAGGAAGTGGAAGATCCCCGCTATGTTACTTAAAAAGTAAAGTGTAACACTACTAGGGGGAAGGTTTGTCAAGGGGGAAATCAGATTTCAGAGGTCAGACAGAAGAGCCGTTGTCGTCTCGAAGATGTATAGCGGTTGAGGAAATAAAAATTGGGAACCCGCCGGTGGCACTTTCTTTTGAATCGGGGGGGGAAGGAAATGCTGGTGAGGGGGCGAAAGGGAAAAAGGCTAACATCGAAGAGAGGGATTGATTTGGGGGTTCAGGTAAGCACGCAACGGATTGAAGGATCCTCGCAAAGATGGAAAAGGGGCCTTAGGAAAAACCCTGGGACTCGGTAAAATGATCTCGCTACACAAAAAAACGGCGGAAAGAGAGGAGAAATAAAGGGGTTAAATCAAAACCCCCACAAACAAAAGGCCGCCATCCCGGCCAGAAAGGAGATGCCTGCCATACGACGTTAGCTGAAGTCAAAAGCAAAGAGAGTCGGGAGCTCATCGGAAAGGATCAAAAGAAAGCGCAAAGCACCAAGAATAAAGCATATAGGAACAACGAGGATTCTCAACACCTAACCATGCAGTGAAGAAGACCAGAAACGTGATGCCGCAGGAAAGAGAGTTCAGCTACAAAGGAAAAAAAAAGAGGAGTAAAATAAGGAATTGAAACTTCCCGAATTAGATGAGGAAAGAGGCCCGCAGAAAGAGTCAGCAGAGGACATCTCATACTACGCAGGAAAAGGGAAAGAAAAAGGGAGACAAAGCAGTATGCGACATCTACCGTGGCTTGTTCATGGGAACAAATCCCACTGAACTGGAGAGGGAGAGGTCCGAACAAGAAAAGGAGAAGAAGGGAGGCATGGTAAGTAGAAGAAGTCATCGGGTGAAAAGTATCTTTTCGCTATGGGAGAGAAAAAAGCCTTAACCTTAGGGGTCAGACGGAAGGAAAATTGATATCAGCCTTCAGGGGGAGACCACAACTCGGAACAGAAAATAGGGGTCTCTGGGGAACGCCAAAAATCAAGAAGAACTGTCTGCAGAAATGAAAAGGAAAAACGCGATAAGCCAAGACGTGGAGGCAGGGAACGGATGAGTTCTCTGGCGATCGCGCTAGGAGGCCGCAGGGGGGGAAAGGATCCTAATTAAAAAGAGAAAGGGTTGGACGGTACCTTGAAAAAGAGGTCAAGTATAAAGAAAAAGGCAGTAAGAAGAGATTCTGGACGGGGGGAATCCAAACTTCAGCATTAAAGATAACTAAAGCAAGGAGGAAAGGTGTTAGACTAGGAGACTGGAACCTTGGTGCAAATGAAAAGGGAGGGGCGAAGAAGAGCTTTGAGTAGTTATCAAAGGAGCTACTGAAATTGCTGGGGACCAAAAACGACACATTACAAATCATTCGCTAAAAAAGGCTGGTAGGCGGCGTAAAGCCGAAAGAAAAAAAAAAGAACCTAGGCGGCTCGGGAATAGATACCAAAAGAATTAAACGTCAACACGAAGGGAAAAAATTGGCCGTTATTTCGAGGGGGATCACAATGGGGACCATCCATTCTGTAGAGAGGGTCTTGAGGCAGGGAGAGGGCAAAAACTGAAGAAGACATAATGCCTGAAAAAAATGGCGCTAGAGGGGGGGGGGATGGGAAGAAAAGGGTCGGCTTCGGATAAGGAAAGGCTGCAAGCTGGGTTGAAGATTTTAAGAGACTCGAACTCGGGATTGCGTCCACTTCATCTTAGGCATATGGGAGGAACGCTCGGAAAGGAGACTTGGAAAGAAGGTCCTGCCCTACTGTGGTTGCTGGTTATAAGAGAACTAAAAAAGATTAAGCAAGTCAAGGAAGAGAACTTCAAACGGAATGCAGATGAGCTCCCAACTCGGGGGACGTTAGAAAAAAAAGGGGGTTGTCTGAGTCCGAGGAGATCCTCTACAGGTGGTGGAAATGGAAGAACGGAACTGCGCAGGAAACGCGAAAAGGAGGAAGGACCGACGGCCCGAGAAAAAGAAGGAAGTCCAGGCGAAGAAAATGGAAAGAAAAAAATGTATTCGGTCAAGAAGGAAAACGGGGGCGTTTGTTCCTGGGGGTGTGACATCCAACAAGGAAAAGGGGGACCGCATGAAGGACCTTTTTTAAGAAAGAGATGGAGCACCCTTTATTGGTGGGGGAAAACAACGTTTAAATATAAAGAAACGCCACGATCGGGGAAAAAGAAAGGGAAAAGAAAAAATGTAGTACGCCAGCAACTCTAAGGAGGGGAGGGGCAAATGAAAGAGAACGAGGATGGAAGAATGAGGGGCAGCAGGAGGAATGGAATGCAGGGGAAAAAAAGTGCGCCTGAAAACATGGGAGGGGAATGGAAGGATGAGGGACTCAAGCCATCCTACTCATGAGATACTACAAAAACAAGAAAATATATAGATACGGACATGCGGAAGGAGGGAGAGCCGTCTGACAGCAAGCCGAACAGGGTTAGGCGCAAAAAAAAATGGACTTGCATTAGGATGGGAAGGGGGGGACTCCGCCATCTCAGGGAGGCCAAGAAAAGGAGGAGACTTGGCAGCAATCAAAAAAAAGGGAAAACGAGTTTCATGGCGAGAGAAAGGTGGGAAAACAGAATGCGGACGGAAGACCTCTCAAGAGGGATGTTGTATGGCCAGGTGGGCAATCGTTGAAGAAAAGAAATGGAGGAAAAGGGCAGAGGAGAAAAAAGAAGTCAGCATTTATTTTATGTGAAAGAAAAGGAGGGGGGGTGGGGTCTAAAGAAAGAACGTGTCCCTGGACCTCATCAAAGAAGGCATGTAGAAATCGTTTGTGTTCTCGTTGACTCGCGAGGAAGGAAAAAAAAATATCTAAGGGGGAGGAGAGAGACGTTCAGGAAATCACCTTTTAGAAGGGGGGGGGAGCCGACGAAAGCCACACCATAGGGGGGGGGGAGCAAAAAAAAAAAAAGGATCCTCGGAAAAAAAAGTAAGTAGTAGGAAACATGAAGGCGGGTGTAGTGGGGAGAAACAAAAAATTAAAAAAGGACAGTCAGAGAGCAAAAGGGGAAATAAGTGAAAGGTTTAAAATGAAAAAGCCGGTAGGAGTCAATCCGAAAAAAGTTTCATAATAAACAAACGATCACAGAAAAAATGGGGCCGATCGAACCATCTGTACAAGTTATCTCCGGCATGACGAGGGAAAAACGAGCAGGAAAACCTAATCACCTAGGACAGATACAAGCCAAAGCACCATGCATGCCCCTTACGAAAAAGGAAGAGGAATCAAACAGAAAAAAAGAATCTGCGTTGCAAAAAGGGGGGGTCAGCGAGGCAGCATCGTGCATCCGGGAAGGCGCGAGGGCCGTTGGCCGGAAAAGAAAATACACAAAGATCATGGGATTGGTCAGAAAAGGAGGCATCAAAACTGGGAGGTAGCCAGATCTCTTAGCACCACAGGAAGGACTCTACAATCTTTGAGGGGAAAAAGCCGAAAACACCTCCTTCTGAGTAGAAAACCCGGAGGGGAAAAGTCCAGAAGGGAGGAAAAAGGGGGGTCGTCGAAGTGGCCAAAGAGGAAAAAGGGCACCTTCAGCATCTGAGGGAGAAGGAAGTTTGAGGATTAATTTATCGTAAGGGAAGGGCCTACCTACAACTGGGAGAAAGGGAAAGGTAAAATAAGCGACACCCATGAATAGAAGAGCTTCGATCGCAAAAAAAAAAAGCAGTCGCGAAAAAACTTCTAGAACACTAACGGAGGGGGAGAGCCTGAAAGGTCAAGGGGAAAGATAAATGGTCCGTAGTGGTGGGAACACCAAGTTAGGAATCAAGTCGAGGGGGGTGATTCCCATAAAAAGAGGGGGGAGAGAAAGGCCGAGAAGTTCAGGGACGGGGGGGGACTGTAAATAAGAGGAGGCAAGACTCCAGGCAGGCAGTAATGCAGAATTGGGGGGATATCAGGAGAAGAATTTCTTGAAAACGAGAGCCAGAAACCTCGCAAAAGGGGCCACAACGAACCAGAAAGGGTAGATCCTCACCAGGATTTTTAAAAAGACTTGAAGGTCTTGTCGGATAGGGAACGTCAAAGCGAGAAAGGACTAGGGAAAAAAGTAAAAAGATATAAAGAACAAGTCATTGGATGTACCGAGGGGGGGGTATGTTTTTAATCGCGAGGAAACATCCCCGGCGCACGGTGCTTATTAGGGGAGAAAGGGGGACGAGGGGGATGAAGAAGGAATCGGGGAAGGGGGAGAGGGAGAGAGGGCTTAAGCCTGTTTTAGGGAATGGTAAAGGGGATGACCCGAAAAAGGCGACGAGGAAGAAAGAGGAATTGAGCGGGAAGAAGAAAATCAATAAAGGGAAAAAAAGGTAGCGAGGGAAGGGATTATATCCTTTCTGTGGGGCGAAGAATTGGGGGAAGGTCACCGGGGAAAATCTCTCTCAAAAAAAAAAGGATAGAGGAGAAATTTCGGGAGGAAAATTTGGTCACAGAGGAATAAAATCTATAGGTCTGGCGTCCGAAGAAAAGGGAATCACGGCAAAAGGGAAAAGAATACGTATGGCTCTTTTAATCGAGGAGAACAAGCGAACCCATCCAACAGGGAAAACCGAATACGCGAAGGAGATAACGTAAAAAAACCATCCATCAGCGGTAACAGAAAGGTTAGCAGATGGACTGCCCGACGGGAACCGAAAAATGAAGAAACCGAAAGCCGAAGAAAAGAGGACTTAAAAGAACAGAAAGTCTTAACTGTGCGGAAAAATAAGGCGCCTTTTCTGAAGGGCGAAAGAGGAAACTAGAAAATAACCTCAAAAAAGGGGGCACAAAGCTTTGAGAGGGGATCCCGCTGTTGCTGGGGAAAAAAAATAACCACGAGAAAGTTTCGAATTCGGAAAAACAAGTCCTCTCAAATAAAATTCAAGAGGGAAGGAAGGGAGTCAGCACCGGGTACGCATAGTGGAGCATGATCTTGGAGATATTGCTAAACAGGCAGAAGGAAAAGTGGAAAAAGTCATCGGTCTCTTCTCTAAACCGTAGGGGGGATCAAAACCTCCTCTAAGAGGAGGCTCAGGGGGGGGCAAAAACATAGAGGAAAGGCGAGTCTGCTTCCAGAGAAATTCGCGCGGGATCAACAAAACTCTGATTGTCAAAAGGGAAGAGAAAGGGGGGAAAAAAGCGGCTAGAGATCTCTTAATTGAAAAAAAAAAAGGGGGTCGCCGGATTCAAAAAAATCGAAGGCGCAAATGTCTTGTCTGACACGAACCGTAAGGATCCATGATTCGAGAGGGAGGAACGCAGATCTTAAGGTTAGAAGCCGGAGGAGCAGGCCAATCAGGCTGGTCCACGCAAGAGAAAAGCAAGGATCTCGGGCTACGACTGAGCAAAGCTAAATTGGGAACAGAGAAGTTATCATCCTTAAGGGGAGACCTGATCGCAATCGCGGGTGAGCGACGTCAAGCAGAATGCCCCGCAACGAGGACCAAAGAAGACGCTTTCTATGTCGGCTGGTTAGGAGGGAAAAAGGAACACAACGAAAAAGTGCCTATGCCTCTCAATGCCACTCAGGAACGGGGAACCTAGAGGGCTGGAGGGGGGGGGGGTAGGGCAAGGAGTAAAAATGGGACAAGTCTTTGAGATGGCTCGTGGAAAAGGGGAAGTCTCGTAGGGTCACCGGAAAAGAGGTCCGGTCCTAGGTGTCTCTATAGATAGGGCAGAGGGAAAAACGGCTGTCAACCTGGAGGAGCAAAAGTGGTGAATAGGCTCGGCTATGAAGAAAAAGAAGTGTTCGAGACACTTCAGAGGCAGTCCATAGCGGCAAGGAGGAAATGAAGAACTTTTAAACGGAAAGAGGGGATACAACCCCAGCGGACTACCTCGCTGACGACTATGTCAGGGCAGCAAGTCGCGGGAGGGAAAGGGATTATCTCCTCAGAGATTTGCGTCAGGACCACCGGGGAAGCGTCATCACTGGAGAAAATAAACAAAAAGGGGGGATTAAGTCGGAAGGAAGAAGTCGAGAGTGAGTAAGGCATCAGACGTAACGCACACAAAGAAAAAATACCACAGTAAGGGAGGAACGAGGAAAAAAAGGTTTTTCAGGGGGTAAAGAACAAAAAAAAAATACCCGGAAAAAATGAAAGGAAAAGCGAAAGTGGAGCCGACCCACCCCAAAAAAAAAACAAAACCCCTGGGCTTGGGGAAAAAAAAAATTTGATTAAGAGGGAAAGAAAAAAGACGGAAGACGGCAAAGGAGAAGCTGGAAATGGAGGACAGAATTCTCTCATCGGGGAGGGGGAAAGCGCTTCAAAAATGGGTCGTCCAGTTGAAATGGACGTGAATGCATTACTCGGCGAGGAGCGGGGTGAGGGGAGAGGACTGTCAGCGGCTGAAGCAAAATATAGAAAACAAGACCTTGGGGTAGAAGTAGAGGAGAGATGAAGAGACCGGATATTTGAATCAGAGAGGAAAGAAGCCACGAACCTTCGACGCCGAAAAGGGGACAGTAAACCTGGTGGAGTCGCAGCCCTCATCAATTCTCTCCCTCGCTTAAAAAGGGGGGGGGGGGAAGTACTAGCGTAAAAGACGAGTGTGCAGGGCTTGAAAAAAGGGGGGGGCCCACTTCAGAACGCGTCTGGAGGGGGAAAAGATCGCGGGGTCAATAGGGCTCAGTGAACAAGTGGGGAGCTTGAGCCCCTCAAAAGGACTGACGGGGTGCCAGGGAACCTGAAAGGTGTTAAACAGAACGACTAGGTGGGGGGGGGGCCCGAGAATCAAGGGAGAAAAGTACATGTTCAGTGGTGCTCGTTACGTCGAAAAGGACACGCTCGCAGGAAGGTGAACTCGCAGAAAAGCACGGCAAAAAAAGGATCGAACGACAAACCCCACAAACGAAAAAAAAAAACTGGGCTCAAACATACTTTTATCACCTCTAAAGTAGGTAGTCAAAAGAGGCCGGGGGAGATGAATACCATGCACCAAAGACAACAAGGGGCCAGTGACCGATCTCGTCAGGGGAAATGAAAGAAGAGGAAAAGGGGTGGAATTAACACGTCGAGAGAGGCAACTGAAAAGTCTTCAAAAGGGAAAAGACCTAAGTCCTACCAACGAGGATCACGAAGCTCACTCGGACCGAAGAGAAGAGGCAAAGGTGCCCGCCACGAGGCCTCCACCTCGGCAACGAAAAAGGAAAACGATTCACCGGAGAGGGGACTTAGAAACGCCGCGAACTCCAGGGTCCAGTGAGAAGCTGAGGGGGGAAAGGGAGTAGGGTTGGTCAAAGAGGGAGAGCAGTATGACGGGAGAGGGAGGGATCCTTCGGAAAAGAGAAAAAACAAAAACAGATCAAAGAGAATATAAATTTTCTGGAAGGTGGGGTGGTGAAGAAGGAATGTGCCACTGCGCGCTGGGAAACTATCATGATCAGCCGAAGGATGAGATAAACAAAAGGGATGGAACAAGGGGAAGAAATGGCTAATGAGAGCTCACAATGATGGGGGGGAACAGACTTAAAGTGTTGGGACTTCTAATAACGCTTTTTTTGAAAGCCGCAGCATAGCGCGAGGAGTTCATCCTGTATCGGGGGTATAAGGGAATTACCCATGAAAAAAAGGAGAGATCGGGAGGAAAGAGAAGAAACCAATTTCTAATTAAGGCTGAGAAATCACCAGAATTCTTCGCCTAGGAACGACGACAGCCGGTGCTGTCAGGAAAGGGGTCAGAGGGGGAAAAGAACTTCAAATGGTGGGAAGGGAACAAACGAGAGTCCGCTGCCTGAGATCGGGTGGTGATGCACACATCATTTCGAGAAAATCCAGCAAAGACGGCCGAAGGGGGGATCGATTGGATGGGGAAAAGACACAACAAGGGGAAAAATTGCCGAAGAGGTTTAGGACCAAGAGGAAGACTAGAGCATGTTCTTTGAGCGAGAAAAAAAAACAGCGCCAGGAAGGGGAAACAAAAAGGTAACGATGTCATCAAAACATTACTTGGGAGCAGGGGGGGACTCTGAGTATAAGAGGGTCGCCGAAGGACTGAGAGGGAATAACGGGAGGAGGATTGACGTTTAAAAGGGGGGGAGGGGGCTCCTGGGGAAGGTTTGAAAAAGAGAGAAGGCACCTCACGCAGGAGAGGTATGCGTACCTCATTGGTGGGATACGAGGGTCCTTCTAAGAAGGAAGGTAGGGGGGGAAAGATGTGTGGAAGCCGAGTCGTGTCGAATAAAAAAACACAGAGGGGGGGGGGGGGGGAAAGAGCGCTTGAGAAGGGGGGGGCAAAAAGAACTGCTAGAATCCAAGAGGGGGAAGGGGTCCCTTGAATGGCAAAAAAGAATGGGAATGTCCGTCAAAACCTTAGAGGTCTAAAAAAAAAACGAGAGGGAGGAAAAAGAAAGTAGAAGGAAGGGACAGAAAGGTTATGGAATCCCAACCATAAGGAAAGCGGAGGAAATAAAAATACCTTAGGAGAATTCAAAGACATAAGGGATGGGAGTCTAAGAGTAGATTCTACAAGAAAAGAGAAAAGAAACCAGCTTAAAGACGAAGATCCTGCTACGGCAGATCCTTCGGCAGAAATAAATGCTTACGAAGAAACCGGCAGGGTAGGAACGCACCAAAAGGGGAAGAGAAAAACCGTACCACTCATGATTACAAAGAATTACTTTAAACGGAAGAGAAAGGACGGCCTCGCAGGAAAGGTATACCCAACGCGAAAGGCGCAAGGAAAAAACGGGATACAAGTTCGAAACTGGAGGAGGGTACGCGGGGGGCCCGGGGCGGAGGGGGGGAAAATACAGAAAAGAGCTTTTCTATGCGTTACTGAGGTCCCAAAAAGAATGAAGTCCGGGGAAGGATTGCATGTAGGGCTAAAGAACTGAATAGGGGAACACTTCTAGGAAAAGGGGGAGAAGGAAACATAGCCGGGCACCAGTGAACTTCCGTTCTCGACACAAGGGTGGGAAATAAAAGAAGCGAAGGAAAGAACAAGACATCGAGGGGGGGGGGGATTGTCCAGTTACTCCTCTGAAACCGCGGAGAAAAGGAAAAAGACGGGTGGACCAAAATTTAAGAGCATAATACTTTCTCGGGCAAAAAGAAACTTCAGTCCACTTCTGGGGGGTAACTCTGTCAAAACCCGATCAGAAAAAAGGAGGGGGCTGCCAGTACCAAAAGACAGGGAAGGGAAGGGGAAGCTCAAGCTGAGAGTGCCTGAAAAAATACCGATCGTCAAACTCTACCGAAGATCAAGCCAAAGGATGTATAAGAAAAGAAAATTTTGCTAGATGAAAAGGAAAAAGGACACAGGGTGCAAATCACTAGGAAGACAGATCAGATGGGATCTCTTAGAAACTAGGGAGGAGAGAGGCTTGCCCGCACATGCTTACCTGACCATTAATCGTTCTCAAAGGAAACTGAAAAAAAAAGGTCGTTCTTGGGAAAGAAAAAGCCGGATTAAAAGGAAGAAGACTGCTTGATCGGAAAAGAAAAATCCAGAGGGAAAAAACAGTGAAGCTTAAATGGATGGGGAGTTGCAGGCCTCATCGTTTGATCGAGAGGTTGTCGGGAATCATGGGATTGCCTAGGAACCCGGCATCCTAAACCTAAGGAAAATTGCAAAGGGTCTGAGGTCTTCTTCTTATTCTTAAAAGAAAAGGAGCTCGGACGAGGAAGAATCAAACGGAAAGAGGGGGAACGTTTTATTCATTCCCAGAAGAAAAAAAACGAAACTTCGCAAAGGAAAAGAACTTCATCCTGTTGAGAGGCCAGAGTGGGTCTGGTATAAATCTACGAAGCCGAAGGAAAGGGAAGTCCAAAAGAATCTTCGGAAAGGGAGAAAAGGAATGGGTAAGAACAATTGGGGGGGAGGGAAAACGGAAAACGGCAAATAAAAGGTTTTTGACTAGGGGGGGGAGTAAATACGCGAGTCGAGCCGAGCGTTAATAACGAAGAACTAGCCGGCGCAAGAACATAGTCTCCACTGGATGCGGGCAAAAAAGGAGCGTTGCCTGCCACAACTAAAGGTTCGGGCGAAAAATAAACGTGGAAAAGAGGGGGAAAAGGGTGGAGCCCCTTAGGTTTTTTCCAGAGAAGAGGCAAGGAAACTCCACGATCGAGCGCAAACCTGATCATTGCAAGGAAAAGAAGGAAGGCTATTGCGGCAAAGGGGAGAAAGAGCACATGATGGAGGAGTCAGTGCCACTGCCGGGAAGGGCCGGGTGAGAGCGGGAGCGGCCGAACAGGCTTGGAGAATTTAAGGCTGCAAACGGAAGACGAGCTTATCTCTAGAACAACAACCTTAGAGAAGAAGGGGGGGGAATTGGAGGGACTGCTTTAGGGAAAACAACGGCAGCAAACGAACATGTGCTTCAGAGACGGCCGAAGAGATAAGAAAATTCAAGCACTGTCCGCCAGTCAGATCGGATAAAGTACGTCTACTTTTCGACAGAAGACGAGGGAAGTCGTCAAGAAAAATGGGGCCCAAGAGGAGGGGGGTCAATTTTGCGCTAGAGGGGAGAAAGGCCCTTCAGAGTCTCAAAGGGGTGAAAAAAGAAAGGGAAAATTAAAATTAAAAGGCACAGTCAGGGGAGGGCAGGGGGGACAAAAAAGGGGGGGCTCCAAAAACAAAAAGACTATATACCCGGGAGACAGAAACAGGGGGAGGTCGGTGGGTGAGAGGGGAAAGGGCGATGCCGTCAAAATCTTCGAAGGAAACCAGAGCAAAAGGGGAAAAGTAGATATAACTGGGGGACAGGCGCCCTGACACACCATCATTGTGGGAGAAACAGTGAGATAATAGCTCAAAAAGCGTGGGAAGGGGTCGCAAAAAAGTATCAGGGGAAGGGAGGGAGAGGACATAACAAAAGAAGGATTAAACCGAATGACTATCGCAAAAAAGGACCGACTATTCGTGGATAAAAACAAAGGGAAGGGAGTCTTCAGGGAAACCATCTTAATCCAAGAAAAAAGACAGGCAAAGAGGACAGCCCCCGGACGATCGACAAGCAAGTCATATCACAAGAAAGCGGAAAAACGGCCGTGAAAAGTAGGGGACCGACAACGAGACAGACACGGGGAAGGGCCTTTGAGAAATCAGCCAAGAAAAGAAAGGGAAATTCAAGAGAAAGTTCAAGAGGGGGTCATGGCGCGGCAGCAAAAGGGAGAAGATAAAATTGAATCATAAAACGACAAAGGACCTGAAGACGGTACGGATTTCAAGGGAGTTATAAAGATCCTGAAAGGGAAGACCGCTTGGGGGGGGGAAGATCAGGAGGGACCAACAGGGAGGAAAGTGACGGGGGGCAGGAAATGGGATGTAAAAATGGGGAATCCGGCGAAGGGTCGCTCGGGGGGACCCTGAGGAAGACGCTCTAGTGAACGCGGGAAGGGCGCCTCGGTTCGGTTGGGGAAGAACCGTAAGCGCGGAGGGAAGCGTCAATCACTGGATCGAGTAAACGTAAAAGGCCAGCCAAGTTTCTCTACTCAGAAGCCGTCAAACATATCTGGGGGAAAAGGGATCTAGGAAAGAAGGAAGACTAAAAGCGTGGGTCAAATTAACACAATCAGCGAGGGGCGGCTCGCCTCGAATGACTTACAGAAAAGTGACCATGGACGGTTGGGGAGACAAGGTATTCAAGAATTAAAATAGGCGGGGGGGGGGGGTGGGAGAACCAACAAATTCTTTTTAATCCAATGGGAAGACAACTGGGTCCGGGAAGGAGAGAGGAGCCATAGGACCCTAAAATTTGGGAACTCTTCAGACGTGTAGGAGAAAAAAAGGAAATATAGATGGGGAGGGGAGAGCCTGACATATAAAAGAGACCGGAAAGATGGGCATCAAAAAAATCGATTAGAAAAGCCAGAGGGTTTCGCCCTGGTGCGGCGGGAAAGGTAGTCCGGTCGGCGTCGAAAGAAAGCAGGGCCTAAAGCAGAGCTAGAGTGCGGGAAAAAAAGACCGGAATTGATGTGAAATCTGAGTGTAGGTTTTGAGCTCGGATCAGAGACCAGGGGCTACAAAACGGAGGATGCAAGTAACAAGAGGGAGAGGTGGAGGAAGAAAGGGGGAAAGGCGAGGGTACAGGTGGCTAGGGGGATGCGTCGATGGGCAGGGGGGGGGACCGGGAGCCGAGGGAAAAAAACAACGATCTTGATAAGTGCATAAGAGTCACGCTTCGCACGGGGCATAGAGGGAAGGAAGTGCGGAAACGTGGCTGCGAACCTTACGCCTTCCAAATTGATATCTCGAGAAAAAAAAAACGAGAGGAGGAAAAGAAAAGTCTCACGTTAAGGGATCAATTTGAGGCCAAAAGGGGGGGTAGGCCGAAAAAAGACAGGCAGGTGTAGCCGGGAAATCTCCGGGAATTCATCAAAAAATCGTGGGGTAATTGTCTCCTAGGGAGAGACAAAAATCAAAAAGACAAACATTCAGGAATAAAGGCATCGAAAAAATGGTAATCAACTCGACCATAAAGGACCATAAAAGCGAAGTATGCCGCTGGGCCCAGCCTGAGGGCGTCAACAACAAAAAAAATTGCTGACAAAAGGAGGGGGGAAAAAGGAAAAGCGGAACTAGGGGCATGCGAATCAGTCAAGTCTGCAATACTCTACAGACAGGGGGCAACAATGGTCGAAAAAAACAAGCAGTGGGAGAGAAAGCTGACGTATTTTATGTGGGGCAAAGACCTTTCTGCTGGCGGGGAGAGGGACATAGAAAGAGAAGAAATAGTTCAAAAAGATCGCCCCCTTCGGAAAATCGGTGTACCCTTCCTGGAAGATCGATGTCAAGCAGAAAGGCACAGAAGGTTACTTCAGGAAATGAGTCTCGAAAGAAGACTTCAGAGCACACAGAAACTCTAGGAACGACCGCTAGGGGCGCCATCTAGGAAAGTTCGGGCGGTGAAAATACAACTGCTAGGGGAAAGAAGCCAAACAAAAAAGTGGGACGGCGCCTTGAGCTCAGCAGGTCTCGGCGGCGAAAAGGAAGGAAAACGCAATAAATCTGATCTAAAGGGGAAAACGCAAACATGAAGGTACTGTCACTCAGGTCAGAAAAAGAGAAGGGGCAAAAGGCTCTGCAAGGGGGAAGCGTGACGTGTCAAGACCGGCGACAGGCAAGCAGAAGAGGATCAACAAAAGGCCCAGTAGTTGAGAAAAGAGGCAGGAAGAAAGCCTACTCAGTGGGGAGAAAGTGGGTATAGCAGGGGAATCTTCGTAAAACTCTTAACGGATCTGGAGGGATTCTCGAAGGACAGGAACTGATTTGCACTCAAGGGGGAAAAGTGAGAGGAGGGAGGCGCTTCAGGGGAAGGGGTTTTGGTTGGGGGGGGGGGGGGGGGGGGGGGGTTGGGGGGGGGGGGGGGGGGTTTGTTTCGGGGCACAAAAAGGAAACCGACGAAAAAAGGAAGAAAAAGAACCATAAAAAAAAGGCCTTCGTTTCAAGGAAAAAAACTAAGTGGGGACCATTGGGAGGGAGAGATCGTCAAGTACCATCCTAGGGAAAAGGCGTGTGACGAGGAGGCAGGAAGAGGGTCACTAAGGGTCAGAGGAAGCCAAACGTGGCGCGTAGGAGCGGGAGCTTGGATGGCGTCGGCGGAAGGGCCTAAAAAGGAAGGGGGGGAAGAAGGGGGAGAGGGGGCTTGACACATGCTAAGGGGGGGGATGCTTCAACGGACGGCGTCTCATCGTAGGCCATCTGTAGGGGGTCGCTGGGAAGAAGGCCTCTTTTGCGGGGAGAAAAAGAAGACACCGAATTACGCAAGCCTCCTACTACTTCTCGAAGAGCGACAAAACAGAGGTGTTTCAGGGAAGCCAAGGGGGTGGTGATTGGGAGAGGATCGGAGAAGCTAAAGGTTTGGGAGGAGAGCGTCCGTCTTCAATTCGAGAAGAAAGTGGAAGGCTGAAAAGGAAAATACACACACTGAAGAAGAAGGGAGTGCAAAGGAGTCCCGGGGAAAAAGTCTTCTTTTTCCGGGGAATGGCAAAAGACGGGTCGGGGAACAACAGGAAAAAGACGTGAGTCTCCACGCAGTGAGCAAAGGGGGGGGGACCCGGAGAAGGAGGTTCCAATTGGCAGAAAAGGAGACAACCGAGCCAAGGCAAAAAAGTTATTGAACAAGATGAAACGAAAATGCTAGCTTGGAAAGCCCAAGAGATGGAGTAGACAAAGGGCCGGATATATATCCTAGGGAGGCGCTCAGGGGAGGGAGGCGATGCAGGAAAAAAAGGAATAGAAACTCAAGAAGAAGGAAGAGAAA
>Ga0179591_1301461_pt1 | contig 15387 bp, 24 predicted proteins | sample CZOMad2_1_08_16f_FD_182891 | JGI IMG/M metagenome (GOLD analysis project Ga0179591, IMG submission 182891) | Vadose zone soil fungal communities from Angelo Coast Range Reserve, California, USA - CZOMad2_1_08_16fungal (PacBio error correction) | ecosystem: Environmental > Terrestrial > Soil >...
TGATTGGAGGGGAATTACTACCTCCTTTTGGGTCAGGACCAGAAAAAAAGACGTTCTGGTGTTAATAACGGGATAAAGTGGCTGTGAGGACATCCTTTAATTAAATTGGGGGGGGGGGGGACAGTGGTCCGACCAAGGGGAGGGAAACAACAGGGACAACTAAAAAGGCGACATTCGGCAAAAAAAAGTTCACCTCCAAACAACCCCAATCTTGCAGAAGGCCGATCGAAAGAGAGAGAGCGCAGCCGAAAAGAAAAAAGTCGCTGATTCACAGGGAAAGAGGGGAGATGTCGGACGAAGTGGCCCCGGTTTGGGGGAGAAAGGAGCAAATTTTATTACCAGCTGGTGACAGCGGGAAACCTGGATGAACCGAGCACTACGGAAGAATGCGAGGAGTCGACAAAAGGGTCCCATACGGTGGGAGGAAAGCCTTGAAATTGAAAAGAAAAAGCCAGTCGTGTCCATCCCTACGGGCCGGAGGAGTTTAAAACTTAAAGGTGGGCGGGACAGGTGTTGGCAAGGACGCACATTGAAAAAACGAGGGGTTAAACGGGCCAGAACGCCGCGTAAAAAAAACCCCTTTCAATGACCACCGCTTTTGCCTGGACGGGAAAAAAACAAGGAAATCAAAAAGAATAAGGTGAAGGTCGCTTGAAAGCCAGGTGAAAAAAGACGTAGTGTGCTCTGCATCAACGCCCTTGCCGCGAGAGGGCCCTACAGGAAAAAAGAGATTGGACTGGCACAGACCCTCCCCTAAAAGTCAAATAGAAAGCAAATACCACCAAAAGGAAGACTTCAAGGAAGCAACAAATAGAAAAAGAAAGGAATCCGTGCGCCGTCAATCAACACGAAATATTTGAAGCCAAGCTTAGGAACACAATGAGAAAAAAACAGATGATGGGGGCCCGCAGTTCCGCACCGTCGATGTCAGCAGGCGGTTCGAAAAAAATGGGGAAAACTCCGGAAAAAAGCAAAAAAGGTAAGGGAAGATAGGTGTGAAAACGGACATCAGGTGGCGCTGGAGGGGGGTAAAAAAAAGATGGGTAAAAAAGGGCAAAAAACATTTTCACTGGGAGGAGGGGGGGACCACCAAACCAAGGTTGGGGACGAAGGAAAGGAAAAAAACCGTTTCGGGGAGGAACAAACCTGGTAAAAGGGGGCAAAACACAGTTTGTCGTAACTTTACAGGAGAACAGAGGGTGGGAAGGAGACGCAAGAAGACAAAGTTCAAGAGATACGGGCAACGGAAAATCGGGTTCACCTTAAAAGACGTTAACCCTTTCTCGACCGGGGGTACCCACACACCAAAAAAAAAGAGAAAAAAAAACTAAAAGGGGGGAGGGGAAGAGCGCAAACTCCAAAAGGACGGACCTGCTTTCCGGCCTGTAGTCGGGTCTTCGCTTGCCAAGGGAGTTCCCGTGAGGGGGGGTAATGCTTGTTGGAAAGAGAAAAATATCAAAACCCATCGCAGGGGGGTGAAGTGTAATCGCTTCAGCCGCACGGAGAGGTTCTACACACTGAAGCAGGCCCCGAAACCACCGGGGGGGGGGGGAACGGAAGGGGTCAACCAAAGGAAATAAAAATCCTGGCAGAAGCTGGACGCAAAAAATACAATCACAAAAAGTGGGACTGGGGAAAAAAAAAAAAAGTCGAACCATCAAAAGGAAAAGAACAAAAAGGGGAAAGCCAAGGAACCACACAATGGTGAGGGTTCTTGGCTGGACCGGAAAAAAACGAGTGACCCTTCAAAAGGAAGTGGGCACAAAAAAAAAAACAAAGGACGAAGAGTTTGAAGGAGAAAGAAAATTCTGGCGAATCAAAGTTCAATTGCCCCAGGGGGCTGCCAGAGCAAAAACAAACCAGGGTATCCAAAGAATGGTGTTTAAGGGAGATATTGCGAAAAACTCGAACCGGTGTCGCGCATGTCCTATCCGGCGCCGAAGATGCCGGTCCAAGCCCGAATCTACCAAAACTGGGGCGACTTGGTGAAAAGGGACAAAAAAAAAACACGGAATCCTTGGCCCCCAAAAAAAAATTTTTTCAACACAAACAAAAAGCACGAACGGCCCCAGGGCGCCCCGCCGATGGTCTCCACATCGAACCAAACCCGGCGCCCACCAGACAAATCCGGCCAAAAAGAAGATGGAGCCCGGCCAACAAAAGTCGCGCCGCGACCCGCGGCGAAGGAACAACGATGACCGCGGGTGGAAGCGAGCTGGAGGCACTGACGCCAAAATTACAACAAAGGAATTCCCCTTTTCTCAGAAGACGCTTGGCGCGCCGGTGAGATGGGACGAAAGAGAGGCAGACAAAGCGATCCAAACCCACCTGATCGGATTTGGCAAGAGCAAAAAAAGACGAAGGGAACTGACTCGCACGTTGGGAAGAAAGGGGAAGAAGGGAAATATACGGCGAGGAAGGCGACGTAAAAACTGGCAGAACAGACAGGGGTCACCACGATATTGAAACCCTGGGCCGAGGGTGAGGGAGCAAAAAAACTATAAAATCTAAGACGGAAAACAAAAAAACGCAAAATATGCATTACTTCAAAACCGGCCAAGCCCGGGGCGGAGCCCCGGAGGGCAATGGAAACCGTTCCTGTAACACGCTGGGTCTGGGCAGAGAAAAGAGGCAATTCAAAAAAACAAAAAAAATCGAAAAAACAAAATCAAGGGTCCGTGCTGCAGGGGACGCCGCCGACGACCGCGTTATTCTTCATCCACGGGCGGTGAAGCAAAACAACCGCTCCTCCTACTCGTTAACTGATGGGTCCCAAAAATGTTAAAAATCGAAGAGAAAAAATCAAAAACACAAATGAAGGAAAAAAAAGATCAAATGAAACGAAAGGGGGGTGGTGAGAAAAAAACCGTTGACAGAAGAGAACCCATGAGGCGTTTTGCAACGTTCACACAAACGCAAAAAAACCCTTGCGAAGATACCTCAGGGGGAGAACAAACACCTAACAACAAAAAATTATCTTGTAGGTGAGGCCGAGTGGGGTTGCCCTTTGCCGAAGAACGCTGGGAGAAAAATACGAAAGAGTGGGGGTTCAGAGAACCGGTTTCCAAACACACATTGCCCGCCAACTGGGAATCGCACGCCCCTGCCCGAAGTAAGCCGATATCATGAGGAAGGGGAAAAAGTGTAATAGGCTGGTCAGAAGTTCTCAGAAAGAGGCCCTACCCTCCCCGTTGGTAGCCAGTTGCGAAACATTTATCGTGACCACTGGGGGCCCCAACAACATTGGAAAAAGGTCGCCGGCATTGTCCGCCCAGTAAATCACGGGAAATAACCAGGCTTCCACAAAGTCGGACGGACGCGTCAAGATCGAGCAGGATCCGCCGACGCCCATCAAAAACTGAAATGTGGGAGTGCAGTAGCTCGGTTCTCAAGGGCGTTAGCCGAGAAAGATATTCCAGGCCGCGCAGGATCAAGTGACAATGGGAGGCAAAAAAAAAACGCCGGGCCCAAAAGCTGGTGCAAGGGAGGGTCAAACAACTAAGCAACACCAGCGGTAAAGTAGAAGTTTTTGGGAAGGTGAAATTGAGACTAGGAGGCTGCGGCGTGTTGCAGGCGGGAGCTGGATTGACGGCGTCGAAGGATGGACGGAGAGAGGACGTGAATCGGAATAAAAGCATCTGCCGGGCCCCTGAACAGGCTTGAAATTAAAATAACCGGTCGAAGAGCGAACAAACAAAAAGATCTGAACAGAGCTCGACACTGACCGCATCACAGCCGTTAGAGCAAGGGCCGAAAAAGAAAAAAAAAAAACAAGTGAAATTTTGCCCATCAAAGACAAGAAGGACGAACAGTGGGACCAAAATTCAACAGACTTTAGTGGAGGAGGGGTCGGGGGGATCATTTCATCAAAAGGTTCAATGAAACTGGAATCCGACAGAAGGGAACCCAGTCAGAAAGTCAGTGGCTGGGGGTTGATGAAAAAGCAGGCCCCGCGAAGGGGGGGAAGTTTGAAGGAGGAAATAAAAAACAGCAAATCCAATCGTGGGGAAAGGGAACTCTGGGCTGGGGTGGGGGGGAGTAGTGGGGGGGAGAAGGGAATCTACAAAATCACCAATGGATAAGGCCCCAGCAGGCGAGGTCGGGGACGCAGCAAAGGGTGAAATTCACCGGAAAAGACCAGGGAAAAAGCCAGGGCAATGTTGTGTAATGGCCTGAAGAGTCAGAAAAACAGCCCCGCCAAACGGGGGGATAGTGAAAGAGGTTCAACCAACTCCCTTAAAGAACAACGGAACGAATGGCAGAAAAAGAAGGAAAAGGGAGGAGGCAAAAGGGGGGAAGAAAAAGGGGGGGGAAACTTTCTGCGAGTCCCTAAAAACGAAAAATCCCCCGAAACCAGCTCAAGAGTCACATCCAAAACTCAATCAAATTTTCCTTCAACCCTCCGGTAGAACAAGGCCAGTCCGGCTGACGAAAACAAAAGATCTGAAACAAAAAAAAAATCGTTCAAAAGGTGTAGTCGTCGGGGCGGAAAAAAATTGGACGGAAGAACAGTACGAACAGGGACCGTCGCGGAAACCCTGGGAACTCAATAACTCAGAAACTAGAAAACAAAAGGGTTCACCAAAAACGAAAACCCACATGGGGGGGGGGGTAGAAAAGACGACCCAATGTTTTGCCCCTGCCAGCACTAAAAAGATAGACCTGTTTCCCGCGCCTGAATAAAACCGAGATGCACCTGAAAATACAAGGTCGACGCCTGAACGGAAGAGGACAGGGGGGGAGGAAAAAAACATACAGAACAAAAGGTCTTAGGGAGAAAAGATCACGGGACGGAAACCGTGGCAGAACTGGGGGAATAAAAAAACTTGGAAGAGTCTCAGTCAACTTTCCACGTCAATTAAAGAGCCTTAGTGGTGGGGAGAGAGAGTGCTCGAAAAGGGGACGGCCGAACAGAAAAAAGGGGGTAAAAGTGGCTTTGGATTCGGGGGGGGGATGGTCGGAGGGAGGATAAGACGAGAGTGGGGTCAAACCGATTTGCTTTCCAATCGGGGAAGCAACTGACCCCGAGTGATGGCTTTGGGTCAGAAACAGAAAAAAATTAAAAGACTTCTTTGTAGAATCCCCCGCGTTGGAGGTCCAGCCGCGACAACCAATTAGAAACCAACGCAAAGAAAAAAGGGAAAAAGTCTGGAAAACTCGACAGAAGAGCGAAACCTAGGGACTTGTCAAAAAAAAATATGTGGGGGAGAGGGGTACAAAAAGGGGTGAAAAGGGGGTGGGAAACAAAAAACCAAAACAAAGAAAAAAAGGGGTCACAGCAAGTTTAGTCGTAAATCTTCGGAAAGCAAATCTTTCTCACTGGGGAAAAAGAGGAAGGGTATACGGATGGGTTGGAGGAGTCAGGCAACACGGTCCAGGTCGTCCTGCCCAAGACACTGTTTAGTGGGAAAAGGGTGAAGAACCGGAGTTCGGTCCTTCAAACGGGGGGGGTTAACCATCAGAAAAATCCTCGAAATGATCTGTTCCAGAACAGGAACCCGACCATTGGGGGGTTGGGGAAAGTTCGCTCCACGCTTTGAGTTCATAAAACCGTGGCAAAAAATTGTACAAACTTGGTCCCACAACAAATGAAATCTTGAACGGGAAAAGTAAGGCGGACAAACAAACTGAAGACGGCGCACAAGAGAAAAAAACCGCGGGAAGGAAACTGTAACGAAGGTGGGAAGAAGATGCGAAGTGAAATCTCTTCTCCTGTCAAAAAAAAAAAGAAAAAAAAACTTAGGGGGGAGAAAAAAGATGAGAGGGGAGAAAAAGAAAGCGCCCAAAGGGGGTCGAGAAACCTGAAGTTGGAGGGAAAAAAAACCCCCTAAAAAGAAACAGGAACGCGGGGTTTTCCCGGGTGACGCAGAAAAACGGGGGGTGGGGGTGTTGACGACATGACACTAGAGGGCGTCAAAGTACATTGTTGAAAGGCACTTGGGTGGGTAAAAAGGGGGGTCAACCTCCATTTCAAAGACATGGAGAAAAGAGCAAGAGAAGAAAAAAGAAAAGGCGAAGCCCGAACAAAACTAGAAGCAAGGCGAAAAGACGCTGTAAAATGACCACATTCCCGAACTCCGAAGAAAAAAAAAAAAAAGAACTGGGGACCACATGTTTCACGAACAGTGGCCTGGGACGGAAGGACATGGGGAAACCGGGGAGGCAGAATGAACAAACACAAACCAAAAGGAAGGAAAGACTTTCCTAAAAAAAGCACTAGTTTTTACCAAAGGGAACGCTTGAGGGTACGCCGAGCAACGAATACGGGGTGGGTGGGGGAAGTAGCATGTGCAAGACGCTGTACAGACCAGGGCAGACCCTAGTGAGTTTAGAAAGGGAGCCCTACGGTGCTCGCGTTGGTGTGTAAAGTAATTAGAAGACTGGGCTTTAAAGGGGCTCGAAAAAAAACAGGGCGCTCTTGCAGAAAAAACGCGGGCTTTTCACGAAAAAAAAAAAGAAGGGCTGTCAACCTGGAGGGGGGGGAAAAAAAACTAACACTCAAAAAGACGCCGTTGATGAGAAAAAAAAAAGGCATAAAGGGGAAAAAACTTGGACCTTGCGGGACGAGGCAACTGTCCAAAAAGAAGGAACATCACTACGTAGGAAAAAGCCACGACGCCCGCAAATCGAACCCGACAAAAAACTGCAAAATGGACACCAAGCAAAACAGAATTCTTAGAGGGGGGAAAAAAAACTGCCTAAACAATATGGAAAGACCTCGCGTCGGGGACGGGAGAAAAAACGAAAAAAGAACGCGACTGGGGGGGGAGGAAGGGCCAGCCACCAGGGAAGGGGAACATGCCTGGTCCAGGAAAGGGAAACAACGGGTCATCTGAAAAGGAAACTCACGGCGGCGGGTGTGAACAAAAAGGAGGAAAGGGGTGGGACGGAACAAAAGCACCATTGAAAAAGGGAAAAAAGGAGTGGGGGGGGAAAAAAATTTCCGGTGGACCAAAAAAGGAAATGATGAGGCAAAAAACCCAGGTTAACAACAGGGTGCAGGAATGGGACAAACAAAAAGGGGCAAAAGAACAAGCGTTGCACAACAACAACACTACTACCAAAGAGCGGCGTCGAAAAGACGGGGCGTCCATCTCGGACCGCCGTAGCTACCGAAAGTAAACCAAGGGTGGAGAAAAAGTATTGGTAAAAAGGGGGAATCTCTAAAAGGAAAAAAATCTGGGAAAGAAAACCCGGGGGGGCGAAAAACGCCCTGCGGGGCACGTTTGAGGAAGAGTTGGGGGAAAAAGGGCAAAAAATATAAAAAAGGGTACAGGAGAGGCAAAGAAAAAAAGCACTGTAATAAAAAAAAAAAAGCCAAGCCGGGGGGGGACGACCGTCCAATACGAGGAAGGATTAATGCGGAAAGGGGCACGTAGCATCAAAACTCCAGGGGGGTCGTCAGAAGGAAAAGAAAAAAAGATGAAAGAAAGCGTGACCGCCCAAGAAAAAAAAGAAAAGGGGGGGGGCTTGGCCAAAAAAGTTGGACACGAGAAACAGGGAACCTAAAAAAAAACTGCCTGTTCCAAAAAGGCACGGGGTCGACTGGGTCGACGGGACAGTCCGGTGGTAAGATAAGTTACATGTGACCTATTGTCTGAAAAGGAAAGACAAAATGGGAGAAAAAAAAAAAAGGGAGGGGCGTGCCGCACGAGGGCAGAAAGAGCTGGGCCAAAAAGGGAGGAAACAAATCTACAGGGGAAGAAAATACTTACAAGCCGAATAGAGAAAGGAGGGGCCCCCCAGGGTGTCGAAAATGAAGGTTTTGCAAGGGGGAAAAAAAAAACCCGCAAAAAACAGACGGCGGGACAAGAAAAAACGAGGGGCCGACACGAACGGGATCAAACAAAAGAGAAAAAATAGGACGCAGGGAAAAACAAGGGGGAGATCGGTCGCCTTACAAAAAGGAAAAAACGCCCAGCAACAAAGTCGAAGCCGAAAGTGAAAAGGGGTGGGGGGAGACGCACAGGGGGGGGGGAAACAGAAGCCAGGACAAAGAACCACCAGGTTTCCCATGTCCTCCCTTGGGAAGGAAAGCCGAAATGGGTCGCAACCGGTGGGAATATAGTTGAGATGGGCAGAGAAAAAACAAACAAGAATAACGACAAAGGGGGGCTGGGGCGTCCCTGGAGAGGAAGTGCGAATAGTGGAAAAAGAAAAGACACACCGGGGGAGGAATCGGCGAAAGGAAGGAACGGGTGTTACAAAGGCGGGACCAAAAAAGGGGCCACAAACACCGAGGCAAGGCAACCCTTGGCGAAAGAATGACGAACACCACAAAGAAGGGGAAAGTCTAAGACAAAGTACGCCAAAAAGCGCATCGAATAAGGAGCTGAGAATAACAAGGAAGCAATGAAAGACAAGGAACAAACCGACTGGTCTTGGGGGACATCTATACTGGGAAAGGGGGGAAACCCAACAAAGTCAAGAAAAAACCGTTTAGTGATGGAAAAAGGGGAGTAAGGCGGGGGACGGCAAAAAAACTGCACAAAAAGAACGGAGAGGCACAAAAAGAAAAGAAGGGAAAACAAAATCCTCCAGGGGGATGAGAGAGGGGGTAAACTTAGGGTGGAGAAAAAAAAAAAAAAAAATATAAAAAAAAAAAAAAAAAAACCGAAGGAGGAGGGAGCATAAAACAAAAGGGTGTTGGGGGGGAACCCATCAAAGGGGAACAAAGAGAAACCAAAAAGGGGCGGTTGGACGGAAAAGGGGACCAGGAGGACAAAGAAAGGAAAAGTAAAGGGGGTCCGCACGGAAAAAAAAGAAAGCAAGAAACGGATCGGGGGAAAGAAGTGGGGGTGAACACACCATTGGGCCAGAAGAAAAAGAAGGAAACCAGGAAGAACCAGACGTTGTTGGGTGGGAACATGACGGGAAAGGGAAAAAAGAAAAGAAGAATCGCAGAAAAATGGAAACCAATGGAAAGTAGGCAGGAGGCTCCATGAAGGGGCAGGGTACCATTAGGAAATAGAGGGGATGGAACGGAGGCCTAACCTGCGAGGGGTAAACCAAAAGGTGAAGAAAATAGGGGGAAAACCCCTGCGTGAAAAAAAAAACCAAGGGGGGAAAAAAGGAGAAGATCGGGGGGAGAAGGAGATATTCAAAAGGCAAATCCAAACGAGAATGGGAGAAAAAAAAAAATCAAAGGGCAAAGCGAGAAATCAAAAACAGAATTCAAAAGACTTGTTCACATGGGGGGAAAAGGGAAAAGGGGGGCACAAAAAAAGAGGGCGTAACCAGAGATGAAAAGGAGACCTCAAAAAAAGTAGGACTTGGGAGCACAGGAAACGGCAGGGGGAAGATAGGGGGGGCAAGGCGGGAAAAAAAAAAAAAAAATGACTCAAAAAAATAAAACAGCGGTAAGATGCAATGAAAATATGGGCAAGGAGGACGGGGTCGAAGAGGGAAGGGGGAGCCGCACCAAAAAAAAAGAGGAGTTTGGGGACGAGGGTCAAACCCAGAACGGCCTTTTAAGGTGGGGAGCAAGCCCCTTTCCGGGGGAAAGAAAGAAGAGAGGAAAAAAAACAGGAGGGAGGAAAAAAGGGCGACAGGTTCAGGTGAAAAAAAAATATCACGTCAGAACAAGGCGGGAAAGGAAAAGGAGAAATATAGGAAAAAGGACCGGGAGAGTCAAAAAATACGGTGGGAGACCCAGAGTGGACACATGTCGCTAAAAAAACCGGAGGATGGAAGCCCTCTCTGAAAAGACAAAACTCCCAGGGGGGGGAAAAAAAGAACTGGAAAAAAAATGCCACATGAAAAAATGTAAATACCTAAGGAAACTGCACCCAATTCCAACAAAAAAAAGAGGAGGGGGAATGGCGGGGGGGCAGAACTCAGGGGGAAACATAAGGAAAAATTGGATCGCTGAAAAACAATCAAAAATAAAGAAAAAAATTTTTGGAGGAAGTGCTACGTGAGGGATGTGGGGACAAGTGGTGGGAAGGACCTCTAACTAATAAAAAAAAAACTTGGGGGGGGCAGAAAAAAAGAGTCGCCCTGATAAAAACTCGGGATATTGAACGTCAAAAACGGGGGAACAAAGGGAGCTTGAAAATCAGGTTGTGGAGAAACAGAAATGGGCACGGGAAAGAATCAAAAACAGAAACGCAAGGGGGATGTTAGAAGGGAACAACCCGACCAACTTCCAAAGGGAAAGAAAAACGGAAAAAGGGACAGGGGAATCGGAAGAAAAGAAGTCCAAAAAGGCAAACTGCCCAAAAGAAGAAAAGGGTTCCAGGGTAGGTGCTATGAATAAAAAAAAAAAGGACAGGAGGGGGGGGTCCATCAATTTTTTGTTGTTGTTCGTGTCACGAAAAAAAACTGGCCATAAGGGGTATCGGAAAGGAGGTCACCAAAGGAGGAGTAACCATATGCATAAAACTAGAAAATTTGTGTAGTACAATTCTTGAGCACGGAAACAGGGTTTGGTAGGAACGTGGCAAGGAAAAATGCGGAAGTAAAAGGGGAACAACTGGGGGTGCTTTAGACAAAAGGAAAAGAAATAACTCAGGGACCACATGGTGACCACGAAAGGGGACACCTCACCGTTTTTGAGGGAAAAATAAAAAGTGGGATAAAAAAAAAAGACCAAGACAAACGGGGAGCCCAGGGGGGGTTTGAAAAAAGGAACGAAAATAACTTCGTGGTGGAGGGCAGTTGACAAAAAAAAAAAAAAAGCTGTAAAACGAAAAAAAAAAAGGACTGACAAGGGACGAGGGTACACTTGGGGAAAAAGCCCATAAGAGGGGGGTTCTACGAAGACAAAACAAGAGCCGGGATGCAAAAACAATCTTGTGGCAACAAGCTCAAAACCGGGAATCTACAGACGGAGATGGGGGAGAAAACAATGGAAATCGAGGGGGGAGGGGGGTTTAGATAACGGGCCAAAAGTGTATGAGGTGTACTTCACAAAAAAAGGAAGAAGATATTGGGGGGTGGGGCAAGAAATGTATTTTCGGGGCAGTTCTGTCTGCATCTTGGCGCATAAAGTAAAGGAAAAAGGGAAAAATGAGGGAACCGCCTATGAGACAGGGGATGGAGGAGCTTTGGTGGGTGCAGGTGCTGTGGTTCCAAACCGACAATTAAGCAAAAAAAGGAAGGGGGGTACATAAAGCAAAAAAAAAAAAAAAAGAAAACGGGGCCCGGGGCAAACATAAAAAGAAAAAAGTCGGTCGGCCGCAAAAAAACCCAAAAACACCCAAGAACGGAAAAAAAAAAAAAAAGGGAAGGAAAAAAGAAAGACCTGACCAAAAACGTAAGAACCTGTAAAACGAAAAAGAAGAGGGCCATCGGAGAAATAGGAGCCAACAGGGAAAAAAAACAGGTCAACAAACCAAAAAAAAAAGGACGGTGGACCGGGGGGAAAAGAATCTGCACAAAGGGGGAGGAAGGGTGGTTCATAGACGGGGAAAACAGCGGACGGCGGCAGGACCTTGGGAATAAAAAGAAAACGGGGGAACTGACTTAAGAGGAGACACAACAAATTTCGTAAACAGTCACCTCGGACAAGGTTCGGAATGAAAAAAAACAGTAAGCAAAAACGTCACGGCAGGGGGGGGAGCGGGGAGGGGAAAGGAAAAAAAAAGCACTTGGTGGGCAAAGGTCCCAGCAGGTGGATATGTTACGGGGAGGGTCAACAAAAAGTTCTGTAAGCCGACTGCAGAGGGGGAAAAAACAGAAATTGGGTAGGGTTGACCCTGGGGAAAAAAAACAAAAAGAGAAGGGTCAAGGGAGGGGGGAAGCGCAATATAGGGTAGTTTGAGGAAAAAAAACAACTTCCCTCCTCTCGCACGGGCAGACCACGAAAACGAAGGGGTCTGGGGTAAAAGGCCACTGCGAATGCACTAAACTTTTTTTTTACAGAAGAAAAGTCTTTTACGGGAAAAGGGGGAAAGAAAATCTACTGATCAAACCACCACCACCTGATGGAAATGATCAAAAGATATCTACGCCTGTGCCTCCCAAGGTGAGAGAACAAAAACGGGCGGGGAAACTTGGTTCAAACGCTCCCAGTCAGGTTTCGGGGGGGCTGAAGAAGGGGGGCACCATTGGGGGGGTGACGTGAAAAAAAGGGGTACGAGCTGAAAAGGGAAAGCCCCTTTCAGGAGGGGGGTGGGGGGGGGGGGGGAAGGTGAAACCAAACAAGGGCTGCCAAGAAGCAAAGGAACGCGCAAGAAAACCAAAGTAGACATAATCAAAAAGAAGAAAAAGACAAGAAAAACGCACAAAAAGGCACTGAAAAAAAAAACTGGACGAATGCCGCTCTAAACAGAAGTAAAGGAGAAGAGGTTCAAAGGGGAAAAAACATTGGTGGGCCTTTGACTGGACGTAGACTGAGCCGTGATGTCAGAAAAAAAACAAAAAAAGACTTTAGCAAAAAATTCAAGAGAGGAAAAGGTGTGGGGAAAAAGAAGCACGGGAAAGGAAAAAAAAACAAGGACGCTTTTGCACGTCCCATCCAAGGGGGTGTGGGAAAGAATCAGGAAAAAAAAAGGGGGGGGTCAAGGGGAAAAGGGGGGGGATGGAAAAGACGACCTATGGCGTTGGTCAATTAAACACAACCATAAAGAGGTTGACTGCCGTGAGTGGGGGCATGAAAAAGTGAGTCCTAAGAACTCTTGGACGGAAATGGTGGACTTGTCTGACTAATCAAGCGATGGGGGGGGGGGGGGGGGGGGGGGGGGGGGGGGGGGGGGGGGGGGGGGGGGGGGGGGGGGGAGGGGGGGGGGGGGGGGGGGGGGGGGGGGGGGGGGGGGGGGGGGGGGGGGGGGGGGGGGGGGGGGGGGGGGGGGGGGGGGGGGTGGGGGGGGGGGGGGGGGGGGGGGGGGGGGGGGGGGGGGGGGGGGGGGGGGGGGGGGGTGGGGGGGGGGGGTGGGGGGGGGGGGGGGATTTCCCAAAAATAGAAAAAAAAAAAAAAAAAAACAACGAGCCTGGGGGGATGGGGGCTACAACAAGAAGAGTGGGTGCCGTTTCGGTTCACAATGACCCCAACAAAATCAAAAAGAGGACAGGGGAAAGAACCACGGATGGAAGGGGTAAGCAGGTTTAAAAAAAAAAAGCTTTTCCAAAAAAAAATTTGGTAACTTCGCGACATTTGGCTGAAGACTGACAGGGAAAAGAACTAACCGAGGAAATGCAAAGGGAATAGTGAACCCACCTAGTCGAAAGGAGCAAGCACATGCAAGTATGTCCCAACATAAAATCCTGCGGTCATGAAGGAAAATCACGAAAGTAATCATCCTTTCTTCAGGGGAAGGGAAGAACCAACAAAAGGAGTGAGGGGGGGTTAGAAGGGGAAAAAAAAAAAAAAAAAAAAAAAATCGGGCTGACAAAGGCTCAAAAGACTACTCTCCTTGGTAGCGGGGACCTACCGGGGGGTCAGGGGGGGAAAAATGGAGGGGGACCAAGTGAGATAAACATGGGAACGGAAAGAACCAACGCACAACAGGAAAGGGCTACGGCCGCGGCTTTCACAAGGCCGCGTTTTCTGTGGTCTGGAAAATCATGGAGGGGGGAAAGCAACGCAGGAGGGTGGACTCTGTGCAAAAACAAGGTTCGGATTGTATGCTCAAAAAAAAAGAACCGTCAGGGGGGGAGCCTCAAAGAAGGGGAGGACGGGAGAAAGAAAAAAATAAAAACGCGTAACCCTCGCCGCCTACTAAACCTGTTCTACAAACCACAAAAACAAAAACGAAAAATAACCAAAAAAAAAAAAACGAATCCTGGATCGGTGGGGAAATGTTCGTCATCGGGGGAAGACCGGGGAGACATCAACCGCAGGTCCACCATAAACGAAATTTAGAGGTCGATAGAGGGACGAAAGGACAGTCTGGGAAGAAGAAGCCACTGGGGAAGGGAGACCGGGCGCCTTCGGAAAACGTTGCCTGGGGAGGGAACGGGGGTTCCAACCGAGAAAGAAACTATCACAAAGGGGAGGGGGGGAGGGGGTTGTAGAAAGGCAAAACTCCATACTAAACGTTAAACAACAACTGCAAGCCAAAAAAAGAACCCGGGGAACGAAAAAGGTTAAAAAAAGGGGAGGTATATCAACGGCGGAAGACGGAGAAGTAATCAATCAAAAAATGGTTATAACGTCGGACAAGCCTCAAACCAATAAGAAAAAACATCTCTGGGGGGGAAAAAAACCCAAAAAAGAGGATTCTGAAAACAAAATCGAAAAAGAAAAAAAGTGAACTTCACGGTGCAAAACAGGGAACAAAAGAAAAAAAAAGAAAAAAGGCGATACGACAGGGGGGAACAAAAGGGACTTCGTCAGGAGCAGGTTAAATTGTGACCAATGCAGCCCTAACCCAAAGGGGAGAACAACTCTTGTATTGTTGGGGGGGAGGGGACAGACAAGAGGGTAGGTGCAAAGAGGACCGGTCGCGCAATGATATAATCGGCGGGGGAACGAGACGGTCTCATCCAAAAAAGAAAAGAAAGAGGGAGAAAGGGGGGAGGCACAAGGAGGGGAGGGAAAAAAAGTGCCCGAGGTTTGAAAAAGGGTAAAAAAAAGAAAAACCTAACAAAAAAAGAGTCCGCCAGGAAAGGGGGTCTCTAGCAGGGAAAGAGGAGAAAAAAATCATGGATGGGGGAAAGAACCGGGGTCAACAAAAAGAGGGATCCGCAACAATCCGACCAACAAACAAAGAGCGAATAAAAAAAGAAAAGCAATACTTGAAAAAAAACACCGCGTTTAAACCAAGGACTGGTAGCATAACAGGGAAAAAAAAAAAAACAGGGGAACAAAAAATGATGGAACCATAAAAACCTGTGGGTGCGACCACCCGAAAAAGCTTGGGACGCCACAAGGTGCAAAAGGTGACGAAGGAAAGAACTCCATCTCACGGGAACAACAAAAACAGTTGAGAGGGATAGGAATGGCAAAAAGGATGGAAAGAGGAAAAAGAGTACAGAGTGATGAGCCCTGGAAGGGACGATACGGCAGACAAAAAGGAAAAACGGTACACCTGGCTGGCCAAAAGGAATTGTCACAACTATATTTTGAAAAAAAGGGGAGACAGGCGGAAATTAAAAAAAGGCCAAATAGAAAAAAATACATCTACCTGGTAACGCAGAAGCAATCGCGTTACTGGCCGAAAAAAAAAAAACTGAAAAGACGATCAACTTAGGGGGACAAGTGGGAAAAAGACTGGCACACAACTTGTCGCTGGGAGCACAGAGAGGACAAAGGGGCCCAAAACAATCCGAAAAGAATCAAAAAGGCCGGTGGAGTTTCAGGGGGAGGGAAGGGCGGCAACAAGGAAAAGGAAGGGGTATCTGCAAAAGTACCAGGGGGGGGGGGGGGCAGGAAAAAAAACACGAAGACGGGTCGCTAATCTGTTTAAAACTTGATGGGCAAAAAAAAACACAAAACCAGACCTT
>Ga0179591_1306353_pt1 | contig 15384 bp, 15 predicted proteins | sample CZOMad2_1_08_16f_FD_182891 | JGI IMG/M metagenome (GOLD analysis project Ga0179591, IMG submission 182891) | Vadose zone soil fungal communities from Angelo Coast Range Reserve, California, USA - CZOMad2_1_08_16fungal (PacBio error correction) | ecosystem: Environmental > Terrestrial > Soil >...
TCGCCCTTAGAAAATCCGCAAAAACGTCCCAACATCTTTCCAAAAACACGTTGGGGGGGAAGGACCGCCATGAGGACTTGGTAAATTCTTGAGAGGGGTCAGCGGACGTATGCTAAAAGGGTTGTACCCTGGACGAAAGAAAAAAGAACAGTGATTCTAGTGAGGCACGGTTGTTTCTGTTCACGAGGCAAAAAAACAGGACAAGGAGCAAAAAACCCATCGGGGGGGGTCAGGGGGGTTGTAAAGAGAAAAGAAACATCTCCGTCGATGAGCCAAGAAAGACCAAGAACAACCGCGCCCGGGAAAGGCAAGGGGGAAACATCTGCCATTCTTAACTGGTGGCGGGACGGACCCAGCCTGTCCGCGAAAGGGGAAGTTGGGGGAAGGAGAAAAAAAAACAAAAATTTGGTCGAGTGAAAAAGGTGACCGTTGCACCGCGACAAGGAAATAAAAAACCAACTTGACCAGGGGCGGACTAAAAAGACATGGGAAACAGCGGTTCATCATTTTCCAGCGTGCAGCGTAAAGGTCGGGGTGACATGGGGGGGTGGGTTGATCAGCCGGGGAAGTGGGGACAACAGGGGAGAGAAAGGGAGCTTAGGACATTGATTGCGGGGAGCAACCTTTGCCCGAAAGGAAGACAAGGTTGTTGTTCAACACAAAAGTGATCGTCAGTCAAAAAACCAATTGGGCAAATGCAAAAAAAAACGGGACTCGAAATGCGATGGTGCGCATTGGAGTACCGGACAGGGACGGGCAACACAAACAGGGATGTGGTAATTGGGAAATGACTACGAGAACAGGGGGGGTCAAGGCTAAATTGGAGGGCGATCATCTTCGGGAAACAAACCAGACTACAGAAAAAAAAACCAAGGGGGGGAAGCAAGTCCTTTCGATAGGTGGTACGAAAAAAATGGGATGGCTGTTGGAAAAGGTTCTTGGAACTCCTATTCGGGGGCCTGCAGGCATGAAAGTGGGGTCGTGTTGGCCAGACTTCGGTCCCAAGCCAAGGAAGGAAAAAGGTGTCCAAGGTTTACCACTAACTCACGGGACAACCGGTTTACCCGAGGGGGGTGGAGAGAAAGGTGTTCATGGGGAACACCATTGATTGGAAAGGGGAAAGGAAAAACCACGGCAAACAAAGGGACGGGATTCCTGTGCAGACCCGACCAGGGGTGGCCGGGACCCTCGAAGAAAAAAAAACACTGAAAGCTCCCCGCAGCACTCGGAAATATGACAAAAAACCTCAGCGAGGCCCACACCGGGGAGAACCTGGAAGTTCACAGAAAGGGGCAAAACCAACGAAAAAGTATTAAAAAACTAAATCTCAAAAGGGAACCACAAAAAACGTGGAGAGGGTGGGTAATCCAAACTCCGACCGGTTACCAAGAATCCCTCAAAACCCGGGCTGTTTTCAAAATTGAGAAATCAGAAATCTTTTAGCACGGAAAGGAGACGAACAACTCATACGCTGACTCGGCCACGTCCAACAGAAATTGGAAACACAGGCAAAACGAGTTAGCCAGTGTCATATTGAGCACAAAAATTGCAGGTTGGGAATCTTACTGAGGGGGTGGGGGGATAAGGATTTAGTATGGAAAACCAAAGAGCAATACAAACTTTCCCCCATGTTCGGAAGGGGAAATTTCTTATGTAATCGAACAACAGCGAAGGCAGTCCTGTTCCCACTGCGGCTAGCGACTGGTGCGAAAGTGCTCCTCCCTCTGACCAGCAGGTGGCACCTCCCCAAGAACAATGAACGCATAGACTTTCGTGCAAAAAAAAAGTTTTTCCAAAACAGGGCCTCGACACCTCCTATGGACCGCTAAAGGGGGGGGGGTGGGAGAGTGGGGGGCCACTCAAAACAGCAAATGCACAAAAAAAAAAACGTGACCACGCCCTGGCCAAGAAAAGAAGGGCAAGAAGACTGGAATCCTCGACGAACAAAATTTACGCGCACCATTCCGTTACTAAGAAAACAATTGGTAACAAAAGCATACCCTCCCCACTGTCTCACAAGAGAAGGGGGGGCTTGCAACGTGAAGCGACCAAAAACCACTATCCAGGACAAAAAATAACGAAAAATGCCGCTCTTTACACACCGTAATTAGTCAGGGTAGAACCGGCGCTTCCAGGGTTTAAGACCGGGGGAAAAAACCCGGAGTGTGAATGGGGGGATTAGAAAGAAAGCCCTTCCATGACGGCTTAAACAATGCCAAAGAGAGGGTCCAACGAAAATACACAGTAACTCCCAAGTTAAACCCAACCAACCGAGACCAAAAACGCTATCTAGGAACAACATCGGGTCAACAAAAAATGTGATTGGAAGGTTTTGGGGTACAGAACATACAAGTGTAAAAACCAAAAATGAGTACGGCCTGCCCTGACCCGCGTCTGGAAGGAACTAGAAAAGGACAAACTTAAATACAAAAATAAAGGACCATCGACAGGAGGGGGGCAATTAAAAGTCTTGAACTACCAAGCAAGGAAGCGTGAATCCAGTCAGGGGGAAAAGAAAACAGAAATACAGGACAATCCAACAGACGCAATCGCCGGGAAGTCACTGTACCAACATCCAGAGGATAAATCAGGACTGAAACGTTATGGTGGGGAAAAAAAAGAAGGTTGTCATAAAAGGGGTCATCAGAACATTGCCGGAAAGCGGGGGGGGTTACATAACCACTGGGCATAAGGTCCTGCCAGGGGTGGAGTCTGCTAGACAGGGGGAAAAAAAGCAATTTGTACGGCCGAGGCTGTAACAGGGGGTGTTGTCGAAATGTATCATGAGCAACTCACGTAGAAACCAGTTAGCTCGGACTCACAACACAACAAGTGGGATGGAAATTGATAGGAAAATAGTTCTAACTAAAAACAATCTTAACCTAATGACCGCCATATCTGGGGGAAGAACAAAGGCAGGTGGTTTGGGCGATCTCGATAGCAATCCAGAAAAAAGGTACTTTGGTATGGGGAGGGCACAAACTTTACTCGGGGAAGCTCCCAACTTAAACATTGAGGAAAAACTGAGGACCAATCGAAGCATTCTCAAAGATTCCCGTGCTGGTAAATCGGCCGGATACGAAACTGTCAGATCCGTGCCGCCGGGACGCCAATTGGGGGGGCTCGAACGGGGGTGTCGGGCAAGTAAAAAACCCCGATCGTAAGAAAACAGAAGCGCCTGAGCGAGGGGAGGGTGGGACAAATACTGCATCACAGGAAAAGAAGCGGGTGGTCACTGGACCGTTCCAAGTGTTACATGTCGGAAAAAACAAGCGGGGAATTCCTTTGGGAGAACGATGGGAAGGGGTCATGGAGTGGGTTCGTGGTGGGAAGGGGAAAAGGGGTTGGGGTGATCCCGACGCCGGTACATGGGTCATTGTTCTATGGGTTGTCCACCCGCAGGTGAACTAGCAACTACTGGCAGAAATTGCTACGGGCGGACTAGAATCAAAAAAACATGAAGCTGCAAAATCTAACCTGGACCCACCGAGACCCATGGGGGACGTGGGAAGGTAAATTAACGGGGGGGGGGTGAAGTCATCAAGTTTCTTTTGAGTAGTGGGGGGGGGGGTTCAAAAAAGCCGCAACAAAGGGGAGGGGGCGGCCCTCTTGGAGAAAACTAAAAACTGTTGGGGGTTACAGGCAGAAAAGCAAGAAGGACGTGTCCGGGGGCGGATGCGAAGGCCCGAGCCATTGCGTGGAAAAAACGCCTTATCACAATTTGATGGAAAGTGTTAAGAAAAGAAAAGCGCACGGCATTAAGTCACGGAATCAGGGACGCGGACCACTATTTGTACAAACGTGAAAACCAAGGCACGTCAAGGGAAGAGACTTCGGGCATCCGGAGTGTTTTAAACGCAGGAAGTACAAAAAAAATAAAAAATGTCACGGCTGCGAGGGGGGTGGTTTAAAGAACGATGATACCTCCTGGGGCAACTGAAAAATAAATCAAAGATGGGGGAAAAGACTAAGGGGGGGTGGGCGACGCGGTTGGGCGTGGGACGACCCAGACAAAGGGAAGAGGAAGAAGCAAAAAAATGTGCCGCCCTTGCCCCAATAAAACCGGATTGTGTCTGACCAAGGGGGGCAGGGCGGACGGGAAAAGGTAGGAGAGGGGTAAGCTGAACTCTTTCCCCTACCAGGTCTTCGACAGGTGGGGGGCTTACCGACGGGCGTGATCCCTGGGCCAACTCTAAGAGGGGCAGAGGGAGAAAAAGAACCATGACCGGGGGGAGAGCACTGACACAAAAGGAAAGGTACGGCCCCCCCGTGTCGGTGGATCCAAGTGAAAAGTGTCTACACGACAAGGTGTAATGAAACAAAGAAAACACAGGAAAAAAAAGAGGGGGAAGGTTGTGTAGGAACCGGAATGGGAACATGGAGGAAAACAAATGGGTACATCCAAGAGAAACGTGAAAAAAAAAAAGAAACCAGGAGGAGACAGCATCATACACCTGTCGAATGCTCCCAACAGGGAAAAAGGACACTGTCTTTTTTTTTAGATAGTACGAATCGAATTCCTTGTACACTAGCTTACTAAAATTGAAACGACTGTGGGGCACCCAGGACTGGTCGCCTTCGATGAAAAAGTGAGGAGGTGGGGCCAAGGGATTGCCCCAATGTTGTGAAATACTAAAAAACTGAGTTGGGGGGGGGCACCCTTTAGCTAACAGGTCCACGGCTCAAAATCAATATCATCTCCACTTAAAAATGACCATAGACCTGGGGGGTCAAAATACACTCGATCAAAAAAACAAGGGACCGGGGCTCGATCCTTAACCATATTACCAAAAAGGGGAGTGGAGGCAGCAGGAAAAGGTGGAATGGTGGGAAAGGGCTACGAGAACCACTCCAAATAAGTGGGGTCGACAGCAAGGGGTTGGGGCGTGAAAAAATCCCGAAGGTAAACGGTTTCCGGGATGGCCTGCTGGGACCGGGCCGAAAAGGGCCGCAGGGGCGAAAGAGAAGGGCAGAGGATGCGACAAAAAACGAGGGTCGTGAGACGAGAAGGCGGCAAACGCCCTCATTTAACAAGAAGGGGGACACCGGAAAGGACAGCCCGAGCAACTTTCGACGCACGAATCGCAAGCCGACGTTCACCGAGTGACCGATAATCTGGGAAATCCGCAGGAACTGAAGGGGAAGCAGAGACGCTAAACCAAAAACGAGGGGGGGGGGGGAGAAAAGGATAAAGAACCAACTTCAAACAGCAGCGGACAAAACACACGGGGTAACACGGAGTCAAAAATCGGTACAATCTTGGGGAAAGAACTTCACGGCCAAATGAGCTTGTTTCAATGGTCGAAGCTTGGGCGAGTCTACACGGGTGGAACGCCCACGGGTAGACGAAGTTGGGGAAGTATTCGGGCCCGAAGTTTCAGCAAACGGACCAAGGCTTTAACCAAAGGGAAAAAAACCAGGGGCGCCGAATCACAGCAAACACTTGGAGATCACCGCATCGTTGGCCGACAAGTGAAAAGGGGAAGGGTGCACCGGGAAAAGCGCCGACCGGGGTAAAACTTCGGGCAGGTAAGGAGCCCGTGGGCAGAAGTACTTGCCAGAACCCCATCGAAACCTAAAATTTTGAAAAAAGAGAACAAAGACATAGGGACCTCTGGGCAAATTCAAGGTGTCACCCGGTGAACCCTGGAGTTTGTAGAGGTGGGGAAGGGAAGGTGACAAACCAAGGTCACTCATTGGTCGGAGCTGTCGTGCAGGAGGTGGCACCACGAAACGAAAACTGGGGTGGACCATATCCTTGGTTCACCAAGCCAGGAAAGTCAAAACAGTCAAACCTTAAAAGAAACCACAAATTGTGGGTAACTTCACAAATACGCAAAGGAGAGTTGGGGGGTGAGCGACCGGGCAGTGGTGACCCACACAGAAGAACGTTGCAATTTCGACTAAGTATACCTTTTCAGACATCCATCCTGGCTGCTCGGATTACAGATCATCAAAAGACGGGGTGACGGCTGAGGTGATCCCTGGCGGCGCCGGGACCCGCGAACGATGCGTGGCTGCGATAGTCAGGGGCAATGAGAGGGGGGAGAGGGGAGGGCACCCTAGAGAACCGACAGTCTGACGCCGATTCCTTCCTAGCCAATTCTTGAGAGTGTTGGGGGAGTGAAGTTGAGAGTGAGAGGGGTGTTGAGAGAAATCAATGTCTGTCCTCCTGCATTCAAAATGAGATTGTGTGTGGCAATGATTGACCAGAAAAACCGCGGAGCACGTCGTGGCACACTGGGTCAGACCCAGTGTACCAACTAACTCCAGAAAACGAGGAAAGATACATGTAAAAAAAAAAACACAAGTCGGGGCCGGGGAGAAAATATGGCGTTCATCAATTTCAGAGTGGGGGGCCACAAAAGGAGATAAAAAAAAAAACCGCAATCTCAAACCCTTTGCGAATCTGAGAAAGCCCCGGGAAACGAAACCTGTTCCACCCTTAAAAATCAAGGACCTTAAAAGCACGTAACGTAAAAAAAAAATTACACAAACCACGGAAGATCTATTTGTATCCTGAAATACAGGAAAACTTTAACACCCCTGTCAAAGCGGGGGGAGCAAAACGTCCTCCGCCCTGGCCCACATCGATCCGCAAACCATTTTTTGGTGTTTATGGAGCAATTCAAAACCTCGACCACCCTGGAGCACGGAACAAACTACGGATCATCCGGTTCTCCGCTACCTGCGTCTAGGGCAGTGGGGCAGGTGAAACAATACACAGCAGGGGGAGCCCAGGTGTGAAAGCCCAAATCAGAAGAAGCACTTGTCACCAAAATCTGAGAGGGGAGTAGAGGGGCGGGAAAAAAACAGGCATAAGCACAAGAACACGAGAGAAGTGGGGTAGGGGGACTGTCTGGATGACGCCAAGTAACATAGAATCGATGGAACTGCCAATTCCGTTCCCGGATTCTTGTGTTAGAAGTAAACCTTAAAAGTCCCCTCTAAGAACTTCACCAAAAAGTCCTCCGGTCAGGGGAACTGTGACCGAGGTAAGGAGCGTAACAGAACTCGGACACGGAAAAAAATACCTCGGCGATAATCTGTGGTGTTGCCAGCCCAGCTCACGGGGTGACAAGAGAACGCCCTGGAAACGGGCCACAACTGGCCAAGAGAGAAATCAGCTTGCAAGGGAAAACCCGTTGTCAGGGAGAGCGGAAACAAAAACAAGGCCAACTCCCGTCTCGAATTTAGACCAACGAAGAAAGAAATACCTAGATAACGGGGTGAGGGTGTGACACAGCTTCAGAAAAAAGACTATCCCAATAGAATGAAAAAATGCGTCGCCAGTTCACTTACAAATACCCCAAAAAGAGCACCTTCGCAAATTACAGTCACAGAGTAATTTTTGGCAGCAAAAATTCCCGATAGGCAGCAAACTTTGTACCAACAAATCCCGGTCCTTGTTTCACGGGGCTGCGGGAGATACTAATCAAAAAAACAAACCATCTAAATGCATAACGGTAAAGTACTAACGGGTACCATCTGAACGTCCACTGAAAACAGCCACCGGCCTGGCCAAAGTGGCAAACAAACAAAAAAGATCACTCAATAATAAAAAAAGAAGTATCCACGTAAGACCGGGGAAAGGGGGAAAAGACTGGTTCAAAAACACCAGTGTCACACCAAATTACTTGTATTAAGGGGGAACTGCAATGAACGCGCACTGGGGGAAACCGCTTGATAGGCCACCATTTATACCAACTCCCGCCCTAGCTCCACCACAAGGGGGGAATGGGGACAACAGACGAAACAGGACTTCTTTAGCCTTGGGGAAGAAACGCCTCCACGGAAAGGTAAACCATCTAAATATATCGTTCTCATTTTGGGGGTAAGGAAAAAAACTTGTGGGCCCGCCGCGTGGAAAAGGCGGAAAAGGGGAAGGAAAACTGCAGTCATCGGGTTCAAACCTCAGTTCAAAACCAGGGGGTTTTGTGCAAAGGAAAGACTGGAACAAAGGGGGGGCTGAAAGGGGGGGGGGAAAAGAAACCAACCCCGGCATCCCCGTAACAGAAGTCAAATGGCTCCGGGGGGGGGATGTGGGGATTCGCCGAGCGGGGTACAAGCGCCCTGGGGTCTACCAGGGATGGAAAAGTTGAGCACGGTGGGGGTGTAAACTGCCAAAAAATAACCCGGTATAACCTTTGTGGACGATATGCATCAAAAAAAAAAACCAACTGAGGATGAAAAGTAAATGGATATATATATGGGGAGGACACCGAGGGGGGAAAGACTCCCGGAAGAAACTCAGAGACTTACGTCCATAATCGCCAACAAGGTGTCTGGGGGTTGCGCGAACGAAAGCAAAGGGGCATGTCAATCAAACATTACCAGGCACAGGTATGAAGTTTTTGGAAACAAAAAAGGGCACGTCCGAAAACGGTTAATTGCCCCTGGGAAAAAAAAGGGGGGCTGACTGAGGGTGTCGAAAAAACTCTCGCCAGTCCGAGTTATTGGGCATCCTTCAAAACGCAATACGCGGGAAAAACAAAAGGGAAAAAATTGATAGTCGAATCGGGGAACTCTCGGCCCCTGAGGGACGAAAGTTTTGCTCCGGGGGGGGTGCCAAGAAAAGAAATGGAGGGGAGGTCCGGACCATACATGGAAAGGGCTCTAACTATTGAGGACGGGATATGGGTGGGAGGAAGTACTCTGAAATCCAGCTTTAAATCATGGCGGACGTGGGAAGTCTTCTGGGTTTTAAAAAGACACGAGGGTAAAGACATAACTGGATCTGGGGGTGAAGAGTTGGAGAAATGGTATCGGTCACCCGGTGTTATATTTACCATTGTCAGGTGGTGGGTGTTATCGGGGACTCGGGCACCTGTCAGATAAAAAATGGTTGAAAAACCTGTGGAAATCACTAAATAAGCACGACTTAAAGAAATGCAGGACTTGAGGAGAGAACCAAGACATCATCTCTTATCGAAAAAACCGGGGCAAAGGGGGTAGAATATTAACCAGGCCCATAAGTTGCGCCTGTCAAATTACAGAATTTGGGTTGGGGAAAATTCGGTGATTAATAGGTGGTGGACCCCGTCAAGTCCCCCCAGGACAGAGTAGGCTTGTTTTTCGGGAAAAAACCGAAATGGTGGGGTGTAAAAAAGACACGACCTGGGTTTCACCAGGGAAAAGCCCAGCAGGAATAATGGGAAAACCCGTGGGGGGGTTATACAAGGCGCTGTGCCAAACTTTAGCGCAAGGGGACAAAAAAACGAAGTGGGGATCGCCTAGATTGTTCTGCTGAAATGACTGTAGTTACTAAAAAAATGGAAACAAAAGTCCACATTAGCTCAAAAGTTGAAGAACGGAGGGGGGTCAAATCGGGACAAGGGCCTTGCGCACAAAAAAAAGTCGGCTAAAAACATTCAATGCAGAATCACTGTTCGCCGGGAGGCATCGGGGTGACTAATCCAAAAGCAATGGTAACCCATTCAATATCGGTCACTTGAGAAGATGGTTTTTGGGGTCCGTACTCAGCCCGACTTATCAAAAACAATCCGTCAGAAGGGGGGAAAAAAAAAAAGGATGCATGATTTGCGGCACAATGAAACCATGGCGGGGCATGGGAATGCCCCAGCAGGAGGGCGGGCACCCAAGGAAAAAGCCGGAAAGGAAAGACCATGCTCCATCTGAGTGTTGGAAGCTTAACAAAAGGGGATGGCGCGAAAGGGGGCAACGGATCTTAGATCAGAACGCGGGGGGGGGGGGAAAAAAAACGGCCCGGGACAGAGGGGAAGGGTGTCCGGTACATAGAGGCGAGGAAAGGGTGGACCCTCAGTGACACCACCGAGAAAGAAAGGGAGACAGGGGTGGCCTGAGAGGGGTTGACTAAAGGATGAAAGGGGGAGAGCACTGCCGGGGTACCTAGGCAAACAAAGGGAAAAAAAAAATGGAACGGGAATCATAAACATCCCGTGGGAGAAAAAACACGAAACAGGGTGAAAGGGAACACCGGGGGTAACAAAGAGGGATCTAAGTTGCTTTCACAGACCAAACAGGGAAGTGTCATACGTCAAGGGTCGGAAAACACAGGGTAAATGATTGGAAAGAAACTCAATCAGTGTCTTCACCGCACACAAAGGGAAATTGAGGACAGAACATCGGAAGAAAACAAGGAAAGAAGAAGCTAATTCTGTTGTCAAGAAAGACCCAAAGGGTCAGAGTCTATTACCTGAAAATGTTAAGCTGCTTCTAATAAAGGACCAACATAGTTTTTGTTCCAGCAGGAACTCCCTTGCGCCATCAAAAAAAAAAAGTGAGGAACAGGGGGGAAAAATGTGACAAGAACATTTTTGGTACTGATACGTATCCTGGATTGGGGCCCATTTATATTGGAGGGGGGGGAAGGGCAAATGGAAAGGAAGCAGATCCCTTGACCTACGGTGGGTCAACCTCGAAATCAGAAAGGAAAGGACGTTGAAAAGAAGAAAAGTGAAAAAGAAAAGGGGGCCGATGTATATGGTCTCGTTCGCAACCTTGATGTTTAAGCCTAAAAGGGGAGTCATTCAAACAGCGGGTGAGAACATCATTACAAAGCTATATCCTCTGGAAAGTTTCATAATGAAAGATGGGAATACTACGAAGGGTCTGGGGGAGGGTGGAGGAAAAACGCGACGGTGACGGAGGGTATCTGAAACCAACAAACCGTAGGGCAACTTTTGGGGGTCGTTGAACCTTGGAAAAAAGGAGGAAAATCAGAACTGGATTAACGGTGGTTTAAACCGGGGCCAGGTACAAAAGAAAATCACGAAAAACACCAACTACGATCCCCCCCACTTCGGCCCAGATTGTTAACAATTAAATGTGACGAGGACAAACAAGATGAAAGATGAGGTGGGGTAGAAAGGGGGTGATTACAGAGTCTTCAGGGTGAATTTGTTCTCATAGCACAATCAACAAAAGAAACAGAAGGGGAAGAGGGGTATTGGGGGGAAAATAATAGGAACAAACAAGTCCGATGCAGGACGGCAAGTAAAGGATCATCTGGTAATATTGTGGGGGGAAAAGTCAAAAGACCAAAAAAGAGGGGACTGGGGGGGAAGCGGCGTCGGTTTATCTACCGAATTTCGAAAAAATTAAAAGGAAGGGTCCATAACTGGGACTTCAAAAGATTAACGAACTTGAAGCAATCAAAAATAAAACACAAGGACCATAAAGCTTCTGTGTCGAACAACGTAAAGAATAGCCGTACGCGGGGGAAAACCAGAGACAGGGAAAGGACTAGACATCACGGTCAAGGATTGAGGAACTTGTCCCTGATCGCACAAGAAAGGTGGCCTTCCGACGTCGGTTTTGAGGGGGAGAAAAATTTTTCTAGTAACCCTAAGACGGAATAGGACATAATTTTAAAGGGCGGAAAAAAAGAAACATACTTGAACGCTGTACGGGTGAAAGAGGGGGGGTGGAAGCGCCGTTTATTGGGGAAAAAAAAAGGGGGGAAATAGCAGGGACGGGTTGTACCAATGAAGGACGAGGGCTGGCTCTTCTGGGCGCCAGACAGTGGGGAAAAAACAAAGAAGACAAAGGTTGACCACCACAAATGTTCCCCTTCAAACATGGGGCAAAAAATGCAAAACCCGGGACACCGGCCGTCTAATTGGACTGCTACCTAAAAACTTCGGAAAAAAAACACCGAGTTGAAGGGGGTTATACAGAAAAGGAGAAAAAGTGTAACACTCCATCGACGCGATACAATCGTGAACACACAAAAGAGACCAGCAGACGGGTATGCCACAGTAAAAAGTTGTGGTCTTACTGGAAGGAAGAGGGGGGGGAGGGGTACCTCCCGTCTTGTCAACCTAGAGACAATTACCAAGAGGGTGGTGTGGACACACTAAAGGTCGTCAGGACGAACGGTCCTCTCTGTTAAAACACTGTCCGGGGGGACAGGGGTTTGTGGTACCGCGGTTGAGAGGGCTGTACACAATTGACGGTAACAGGGTCCGACAAAGACGGAAAAAGGGGAGGGTGAGGTAAACCAGAACGAGGGGGCCGGTCGGGTACGAAGCTAGACCCCCCGGTTAAGAGAACAATTATGAAAAAGTCTCCAATCCATCAGATTGCCACTAGTAAAGATGGCCGGTCCGAGAGTGAAACTAGGGCAGAAGCACTAAGGTTAATAATACAATCGTCAGAAGTGTGCAACCGCAAAGCCGTTCAGTGGATACGACGCACCATCCGGTCCATAGAGGGGAAACCGCACCCCCGGTCGTAAACTAACAAACATAAAATCACGGGCATACAACTTCGGGGGACCTGACAAAAAACCAATAGGACTTCACGGACCGCGCAATCAATCTGCGAGGCACAATAAACGGAAAAGTTATCCCTGGGGGGTCACAGAGAAAATCGGATAATTCCAAAAACCTTTAAAACTGGGGTAATACTAGTGAGGTCAACAACCTATCAATGGCGATATTGACAAATGGGGACTTATTACTACGGAGATGGACCAATCGGGCAGTAATTCAACGCAAGAAAAAAATGCCCATGAAGGAAAAAAAGCGAGGGGTGGGTGGGTAAACGGCCATGTCCAACGAAAGACCCGAATCATAATTGATCCACTGCCAACTCACATTGAAACTTGGAAAGGCGGGGGGTATGCCTCACCACAGAGGTCGAAGCAAAACAAAGTAAGTCGGGCTCTATCACGTTGGTTTCACGAGCACTTCCATCAAGTGGGTTGTGCCCCCCCCCGGGGGCACAGTAGGGAAATCAATGTGAACGTTAAATGGAACAACCTGACCAAGCGGATCACAGAACCTGACGGAAAACCGGAAAACAACTTATCAGATGTGAGCGGGTAAAACAAAACCTTAGGTGAATAAAAAAAATAATCCAGGAGAAAAACGGAAGAACAAGAAAAACGGTAAAAAGTATTCCGAACTTTTCGCAAAGGGGGGGTTGAAGGAAATTCTTGGTGAAAACCATCTCTACCTGTTGGGAGGGTACGCGCATAAGCCCTTCCGTTAACTAGCTAGCCCACCGCTGGAAACGGGAAGTACTAATTGAAAGGATCCAAAACCCATACTATGGGAAACACAACCCCCTCCAAATGTCATAGATGACAAGCACAGCTAATAGACAGTTCGCCTCTATAGGCTGAGGGTACCTTGGACGGACCGGTATAATTGCGGCTTGGGTGGGGAACGAGAACCGTGGCAACAAAAACCCTCCAGAATATGACGTTCAAGGCCAGCTTGAAAAAAACAAAAAATTCCGGGACAAGGGAAGAGAGACAAAGAGTAGGCCCCGTCCAATCCATCCCCGCTGACGAAAAAGGAAATGTGGGGGCTGAAAAAAATACAAAAACAAAAAAAAAAAAAAGAAAGAAAAGGAAAGCACAAAAAAAAAGTAGGCTCCTGCAACCAATGAACATAGGATCCTACGGTGGTCCAGATGAAGGAGAGCTTAAACCAGGTAAGTGCTAAAAGTTTTGCAAACCCTCCAGGATCTATAAGGCAGAGGGTAAATTAGAAAGCCGTTATGGGGGAAAACCGCAGGGCATAACAAAAGGTTTGCAGTGGTATGGTGACTTACATCGGTGGGGGGTGGAACAAATAGGGCCCAGTTCCTTACCAGGCCGAGGCCCAATGATTTTGGCGCTTCAAAAAACACAACACAAGAAAGGGGTAACTAACCCCGGAAGGGGGGCCGTGGGTCACAGGGGGGTGTTTACGAGAGGGAATAAAGAACGGAAGACCAGCCTTCACCATACCGCTTTTATGGTCTCCAAAAACACATGGGGGATGGGGGGGAAAATATAAATATAAGTCAACCAGAAAGGTAAAAAGGAGGGGGGTCCAGGACAGTCTGAAGACGACACTCGGAAGGTTACCCCGGATAGTTCTGAAAACACAGGGAGGGGGGGAAGAGAACATTACTCAATGAAGAAAAATTACCAGAAGACACTGTTATGGAAGGGGGTCACCCCCTGTACCGACAAAAGTAAGAGACTCACCGAAAACTTTTGTGATTCCTGCGGGGTTGGGGGTAAAAGAACTACCGCACGGTCCGGGGAAAGGGCTCAATCATTCCTGCACTTGGCCCAACGAAGAGGTGGCAGGGGGGACCAGGGAAAGGTGAACCTCCTCAGAAAGATGAGTGCCGCCTGGAGGGACCTTTATCGGAGAGGGGGTGTTCCAAAAGTGGGGCCATTCGAGACTAATTAAATTTTCCTTAGGGGAAACATTAAAAGGTGTCAGGCGAGGGGAAAAAACTATGGGGGAAGGGTGGGACTTTATAAATGTGCTATACCTTAAGACAACTCGGGGGGGGAGATGGAATGAAGGGTAACTAATTCTTCTTTTTTAGGGGAAAGTCTAAACCAATCAAGGGGAACCTTAAAGGGTGGGGGGGGGAAGACGGAATTTTTGAATTGAGCTCTTGGGACACATTTAGTTGGAGGATCAAATGGGAATAGGTAGGGGTCAAGTCGTCACGGGTGAAGGTTTGCAGGTCCCGCGAGGCGAGGTTCTCGTTTTTTAACTACGTCCACCGTGACATAAAATTAGTCTTCGGGAACTAATGACGAAGGAATCGACAGGACCGCAGAGATATCGTAAACCCTGGACTTCACTGGGTAACTGTTGCGGAAAAAGAAAATGGGAGTTTGGATGTCGCAAGTCTTTTGGTGTTGGGATGATATGGTGTTTTGGGCCGGAAAGACACGGAAAACAAGTCCTGAATAAGCAGGTTTGACGTTCAAGTCTCTTGGTCTGCGCCGGTATTGTCAAAAGGGAATCCAGCTGAAAAGCGAAGGGGGGAACTTGGTTGTACTCCACTCCAGCTTTTCACAATTAGTTAGGTTCACACACTTAGCCGTAAAGGGGAGGATGTGTGACTTCGAGAAAAGGAGGGGAAGAAAACCCACCTCCTGGCAAACTTCGAGCAGGGTGGGAGGAATCTGCGGGGGTTCGAGGGGGAAAAACACAAGGAAGTTAATGTTCCCACAAAAAGCTCTCGGGGCCAGTTCCAGTGCTATAGGTTGGAAAACTAGATGAATCCTAAGGTTGACTTAAATACCCACTGGTCAGTTGGGGAAAGGATAAAAAGGTGTGTGGTGTGGGGGGACGGCCCGCCACAACGCCGTCAACAGAAGGGACACAGGGGGAAAACGGGCCTTAGGAAGGGATGCGCAAATAAACAGGTTAGTGCCTGCAGCCAAGGAAGGGGGAAAGAGCCCACGGGGCCAAACCCAGGTGGGGAAGGGAAAAAGACCTCACGTCAAACCGCATTGTGGTTGGGGGGGGGCCAGGGAGGGGGGGGGAAGTAAAAAAAGAGGCCCCTCGTGAAAGAAAACTGTACGTGGACCCTTCTAGTTGATGACGAAAAGGATCCACACTATGCACGGGGAAAACACAGAAAGAAAAATCTTCT
>Ga0179591_1283522_pt1 | contig 15383 bp, 15 predicted proteins | sample CZOMad2_1_08_16f_FD_182891 | JGI IMG/M metagenome (GOLD analysis project Ga0179591, IMG submission 182891) | Vadose zone soil fungal communities from Angelo Coast Range Reserve, California, USA - CZOMad2_1_08_16fungal (PacBio error correction) | ecosystem: Environmental > Terrestrial > Soil >...
AGGGGACTTTCCTTCAGAGATGGTGAAGGTTGATCAAATGACTATAGCTATCGCTATCATTGGCAAACTAGAAAGGGGGGGGAACCAACATCTCTTGCACCAAAGGTCGCCTTAGGTAGTTTAGGCGCTAAAAGGGCTAAAATAAAGAAGCGAATACGTTGGAGCGGAACTTCTGGGGATGACCCACCAGGTAAATTGAGCAAAAAGGTGTGAAAGAGAAGAGAAAAAAATGGCACACGCCTGTTGAGTCTTCTCAATTTGTAAAAAAAAAGGGGGAAAAAGAGAGACGAAGCTGCCAAAAACGGTTAGCGTGGGGGGTTTACGGGAAGAATCCCGCAAAAGAGGTTCTTTCCAATTCTCTTAATCTAACATAGGCTAGGAAAAGAAAGGAGAAGGGGAAACTCTACTCCCCACGGTGAGTACATCTGAGTGAGGTAGAGGGATTTGAGTCCCTCTATAATCTGGTAGTCGCGTGACCTTCAGAACCAGGAAGAAGGGGGTAATACGTGACCCTAACAATAAAAAAACGCTTGGCCTAGGAAGACACATCTTCGGAATGGGGTAATCAGGAGGTGATTCTCTAATGCTCTGCGAGAAGAGTTAGTGGAAAATAAAATGAAACCGCTTGCGGTGACACAGGGAACGGAAGGTCGCGTAATTCTAAAGGCACAGAGAGAGAGACCTTGATGCCAAGTGTTTCGGAATTTATGAAGAAAAAACGTATCATGGGGAAATGCACGTACGCCGCATGGTAGCCGACAGATTGAGAGGATGGGGGGTGAACACAGGCGGCTCTCCTCCCGGGGGGGGGGCAAAAAGTGTAACCAAAGAAATCGATCTCGAACAACAGATCACCACGCGCGGGGGAGTTTTTAAATGATGGGGGGACCGACAACTAAAACGAAAGGCAAGATCGATTTCGAATGCGGGAAAAGATTAAGGGAAACATGAGGGGAGGGTCCATACTTGGAGTAGGAAAAGAAAACTCGCATGGCGTCTGAGGGAGATTTTTAGGCGCGGCTTGGGGCGCGAAAAATTCTCGTAAAAAAAGCAAAGAGGGAAGAAACCGCGTGAGGATGGGGTATGGCTCATGTAGGAGTGAAGTCGAAAGGGGGAGGAGACACTCCTGAAATCCCTCGCCTGGCCCTTGGAAAAAAGAACAGGAAGAGATCACGGTAGAAAGGATCGGAGGCTGAATGGAGCCAGCGAGAAAAATAATAGAAAAAGGGGAAGGGGAGCAAATCCCGAAAACCCATCTTCATTCCACGAGGCCTTTAGAAGAGGTCGGGAGGAAAGTTAAAAAGGCCCCAATTCGCGCTGTAAGAACAGAGGGGGGAGGGTCCCATTGGGGGCCAAGGGATAATGCAAGCCTTCCAAATATTTTTTGCGCGTACTATGTTGGGGGGACAGAGCGTTCACGTCTATAAAGGGGGCTATATCTTACAAAAAATAGAACGGGGGGAATAGGGAGGAGTGACAGAGGATCCAGGAGGGGGGAAACGGAGGCAATCTCCGGAGGATCCGAAAAGGAAGAAAAACTAGACCACTGCGGATCAGAACGACAAAGAGGGCTTCGAGCTAAAAAGGGGGGAGGGAGGAAAACAGAGAACCTCGTTGATCCCGGCTGGGAACTCTTATTATTGTCGAACGGGAGTGGTGAAAGGAGGGAAACGGGTCGTGAGACGGCCAATTTGTGTGGAGTGATCGCAGAGGGCTCAAAGGGAGGAAAGAACGCCTGTTAAGCGAAAGAGGGGGTTAGTTTTACGGAATAGTTTCGGCAAGAGGAAGAGGTGGGAAAAGCTATTGGAGAAGGCCAGATTCCTTGAAAACAAAAGCCAAAAAAGATAGGGGGGGAGAGGGGGGTTACGCTATCAGAGCGAAACAAACCAGGAGAAGGGAGTGGGTCATTCAGTAGTCGCTCAAAGGGTGGGGAGAACTGTAGATTCAAATTACCAAAGACGAGAGAAGCAAGAGGAAGTCTGGGTGTCCTTGCAGCAGAAAGGCGAGCGAATCGTGCTGAAGAATGCGGGGAAGGGGGGTAAGGGTCGGGACTTCGCAAAAAAGCAATAGGGGGGGGGGCTCAGCTTCCATACAGCCCGAGAGAACGAGACATTCGTATAAGGAATGAGGGAGGCGGGAAAAAGCGATAACGGTTCTCAAGGCTCTAAGGGCTCACTCGATGGAAAGGATAACCAGTCCGCTTCTTTGTATGTACCAGAGCATCAGAGAAAGAAACGAGGGACAAAAGATATAGATTCCGCATCGGGACAAGAGAGAGAGGCTGGAGAAGATCGGGAGGTCCCTATACTTTGCCATACGAGTTAAAAACGGAACTCGGCCTAGAGAAAAGGCGCTCCTGAAACCGATGGAATATATTAAAAAGACTGGGAAGAGGTAGGGGAACAACCCGCGGGCTAATGACTCAAAGGGGTTCATTCCTCTCAGAAGAGAGCAGAAGGATTTAAATAAATTTCCAGAAGGAAAGTCCGCCTCAATTCATTTTGAGTACTGAGATGATCAAAGTGTAGTGGGGGCGGCTCAATAGTCTTTACATCGCTTTCACATGGTAGAGGGATAGAAACCGAATCAATCACTTCGCGGGTATTTGGGATGGGGGAAAGGGGGAATGTTAGAGATCAATTTGAAATCAATGGAAGGGGCGATAAGAAGAAACCCGAGTGCGGTTCCAAGGAAGGGGGGGGATATTCGTGCCACCAACGGAGTCAGAGAAAACACAAGAAAGCAGGAAATACTTGGCTCGGTACGGACCGAAGGAGGGGTTGTGGCGATAGGAAAAAATCTCGAAGAAAAGAAGGGAGAGGCAAAAACAACGAGGTGTTCGCTGTTTGGCGTAAATCTTGAAAAAAAGAACAGTGAGGGAAGATCCGCCATCGGAAGCGAGCGGGAGAAGGGTTTCTCGTCGGAGGAAATCAAGGGGGGGGGGGGGGAGGGAAGCAAAAACTAAATGATTGGCGGGGATAAGCCAGGAGTCATAGAACACGTCGGAGGGGGTAAGAAAGAAAATGAGCGTAACGCCGAACACAAGCGGAAAAACATAGACAGAGAAAAAAAAAAAGGGGTGGAAGCGAAGAAGAGGAGGGAAGGTTTAAATTCAAAAAAAAAAGAGGGGGACTTGTAATATCGGACGAAAAATCAAGGACAGGAAGGGTGGAATGAATATGGGGGGGGGGCTGTATGGGAAAGCATTTGGACGTCTGCGCTGTGGAATGGGACCTAGAGAAAGGAAAAGGAAAAGGGGGGGGGCACGAGGCGATCAAGGTAGGTCGTGAGTGATTAGCTACCTGATTCAGAAGCCGCAGAAACGGGAACGTAGAGTATAAAACCTCAAAGGCGTCTCCGGGAGGGAGAAAGAGAAACGCCAAAAGTTGAGGAATGGATTGATGGAAAAAGGTGGAAGGAGCTAAATGCTTCTTGTTTTGGTTGGGTGGGGTGGGGGGTGTGGGGTTTGGTGGGGGTTTGGTTTGGGGTTGGGGGTTGCGACAAGGCTGGACCGAAGACAGCCTGAAAGATCCCGGGCCAGGGGAGATGCGAGATCTGCTGCCGCGAGGTGGGGGTTCTGAATAAGGGATTTGGGGGGGAAGGAAGCCGGAAGGTGACGTTTGTCAGATCGACATACCGGGTAAAAGCAGAGAGAAATCGGGAAGAGAATTGTTTTTAATAAGAACGATCGAACTGTGATCACTACGCAAATGTAAATGCGTGAAGGAAAAGTGGTGGACTCGGACAGCCAAAGGCAGCGCGGACTCCTCAAACAAACCCCCTCAACCACAAAGAAAAAAAAAAGAAAAACACAGAACAAAAAAGCCGCGGCTCTTTATCAATGTGCGAAAGCAGAAAGTCTGAGGGGGGACCAAGGTTTCAGACTCGGGGTTAGGACGAGCTTACGGCAGCGAATGAGAGAAGAAAAGTGGGGCAGATTCCTAAGACTCCGAAGATAATCGCAAGAAGGGAGGGAATTAGGAAAAAATCGCAAAGTAGACTACTTCGTCCGGGACTGGAGATGGGGGGCCGTCCGATTCCAGGGAGGGGCCGCAACAAAGTGGCCAAAACAAAAGAATCCGCATCGCGAGGGAATGTCCGCGAAAAGGAGATTGAATTTCAAGCGTGTTAAGAGAGATATAAGTGCGAAAGACGTCAATGATGGTGCGGGAAGGGTATCAAAAAGTCAAAGAAGGGAGGCAGGGGCACGTGAAGAACGTACTAATGAAGTGTCTACAATAGGAGAAGCCCAGAGGGGAAGAAATTAGCAACAGTTGTCTCTCAACTTGAGCCTGGTGGGTGAAAGGAAGGGCGAAGAAGGGTCTGGAGAAACCATATCGGGTTTGGATAGGGCATGAACAAAAGTCTATCTGTGGGGGGCAAGCAGGAAAGGGATGGGGACTGATGGATTTGAACCTGTCGCGATCGCTCTAGATTGAGAATACGCCCCAAAAAAAAGAGTTAGCACTTGGGAGGGGAAAGGAGATCATATGGGCCGGAACGCTTCCGGGGTTGAAAGGGTATATCTCTCAACATGGAAAGATAAGAAACCCTCGTGGAGTACACAAAATGCAAGTACGTGACGGCCATAGGAGGAAAAGGCAGAATTTCAAAAGGACGCGACGTCTTTCATATGGTCGTCAAAAAGGCTATATCGATCTGCTATCATTCAAAAAAGAGAAGACCTGTGCAGAGGGGAGCCAAATGCTCGCCTGGGGATGGCGCGCTGGCAGAAAAGACACCAGGGACCAGAAACCAGAATCGTCTGCCGTCCTTTAGCCATTACCCAAGGTAAATTTTGAGAGAACAACTTGTGAAAATGCGGGATAAAAAAGGAGGAAACTCTGGTCTGTCCATCTTGTAGACACGCAAAGCTAACATGCGGGAAGGTCACGAAAAAAAACCAACTCATAGGAGACCGTTTGTGCATACAAACTCCCGCCAAATCAAAAAAGGGGGAGAGCTTTAGAATCGAATCTACAAGAGAGTTGGAACTCAGGATGACAATAACCAAGAGTAAAATAGACTCAAAATTTCTCGGTCTCGTCGAGAAGGAGGTGTGTCCAATCTTTGGAGGAATCGGATTCTGAAAGTTGAACCTGGATCGCCCTTCAAGCCAGTCCGACGAAAGGGACGTGGAGGACAGAATCCTCCTCAAAGCTTTCCTCATCACGTTTCAATCATCGCATCAAAGGGGAAAATTCTTACGCTTCTCGAATGCAATGGGGCTCTAAGTGGAAAAGGGAGGAGGGACAAAAGCGTAGAAAAGGGGATTGGTCGGTAACGAACGAAGGTCGGTGCTCCTGGATTCAAGAGAGAACGCTTGGGTGCCAAAGTTTTGTTCGGAGAAGCTGAGACAACAAAGTATCAGAGGAACGAATCCACGAAGGTGAAAGGTAGAGTCGGCATCTTGCTAGTATTCGTTTGTGCGTTAGTGGGGAACCGGCTGGCCGCAGAGAAGTGTTCGGCTATATAAAAAAAAAAACGAAGGAGAAGATCAAAAAAGAGGCAAAAATCGGCTTTTGATGGAACAAAGTTTCCTAAACCAAGAGCAGCAAAAGAGGCTTAGGTTAATGAGGTCTTAGAGGGGTCGGGTCCCGCCTTTGTATTCATAACTGGAGAAGCAAATGAATGATCTTTGGGCTGAGGAGACACTGAACCATGGACATCGGAACAGGAGAATGGGGTAGATACCAATTTAGGAGTGGGGAGTTGAAAAAAAAAAAATAAGCCTGACTCGCGCCGTGATGAGAAGCCAGGGCCAAAACACTCTCTCTTTCAGGGGGGATCGAGGGAAAGCAGGAGATGCCGATCAGGAAAGAACATGGAAAACGATAGCCTTGGAGCGAGATGGTTGAGCGGTCCCAAAATCATTCCATCGAGGACCAAGCGGTGGCCACCAATTCCCAGAAGGGGAAAAAGTCACAATATTTGAAGGAAGGGCCTATTTTTCTTGAAAGCGTGGAGGGGGGGGTGGCTAATTTGGGATTGAGTAAGAGGAACTTACCAGGAAGCCTATTGAATCGGGTTATAGGGATGATCCGTGCTTATCAAGAAAGACATGAGTTGAACAAGATGAACCACAAATAAAAAACTGAAGGAGTCCGAACACTCCGCAATCCGCGACGCAATCGGGTCGGATCAAAAAAAAGACCCGGTACCGATGGTAAGGGGGGGACACTCCTTGTAGCGGGGAAAAAAGTTGTCCCGGTGGCTGAAAGTAGAATCTGATTGAGCGACGAACGAGTGTGAAGAGGGAACAGAAGAAGCGGTAGGGAATAAGGACAGGGTCTCAAGTATGGTTAGGAGAAAGAAAGGTATGCTGCACGCTACGTTGGTGGGCAGAAGGTAGGAACGAAAATCACTCTGCTTGAGACGGATCGCTAGGCCTCTGCGCAGAGGGGGTTTACAAGCTATTTGAGAAAAAGGCACGACTTCGCAAAAAAGACGTAGGGAATCGTCCTCCGGAGGTGTGGATCATATAGTCTAATAGAAGGAAAAGGATAGGCAATTGAAAGTCGCTTTGTGGGGAAACAGATAAAGACGGCCCGGAGAAGATCCAGAAGGAAGAGCTATTCCCTTAAACAAAAAAACTGCAAGCGCTTCGGACGGAAAAAGGTTTTTTATGGCTGAAAAAAAGCCTCGGTTTGGGGTTAGAGAGCAAGAAAAAGAAAGGGGCCCTCTCATCCATTGATAAAGAGAGGAAGGGGGGATAAAGAGTGCAAGTCGAAAAAGGGGGAGCTCCTATGGCTAACGCGGGAGGAGTCGCCATCAACTACAGCGGCTGCTGGGGAAGTTAAAAAGAACTCAACAAACAACAACGGAGGAATGAAGAGATAGGGAACCATCTGTTACATCCAGGTCAGAGAGGTGGAAAAGGGAGACTACTCGTGCGCCATCGGGCGTCGAAGGGGGAGTCAGAAAGGAATCGGGGGCGCTTCCGTTACGAGTGAGAGTAGAGGGCTCGAGGTACAGTATGGGAAAATCGACTACAAGCGGGATTGGTGCGAAGTACACTTAAGGGAAGTAGAGAAAAATGCGCTAGCGGAGCGGGTTATGGGAACAGAAGGAATATTCGCCATCCTAGATGGGCGGGAGAGGGGATCTAGAGGGGGAGGAAAGTAGTATTAGGCTCAAAAAATATAAAGAAAAAAAAGAATTGAGGAATGGCGCATTGCGTCAAGATGGAGCATTCTTCTAAACAAAGAGGAGGGGGAGCTACGTAGAGAAGAAAGTAAAACTCGGGGAGCCAAGTTTCAGGCAATTGCATTGAAAAAATGAAGGTCGACTGATGGCGTACAGGTCACGACAGATTAAGAGTTTCTGATATTCTTGGGAAGACAAGGAGGGGGGGCCGAAGCAGTCCCGCAGCCTAACCATACTTGCAGGACTCACGAAGCAATGGGGGAGAGGAAAAATCAGCAGAAGAGCTACGGTCACTGAAAAACTAGTGGAAGGGTTGGCAAGTCCAGCGGTTCCATTCGAGAGAGAAAATTAAAAGAAGGGGTAGTAGAATACGCGGGGTATCGTCGAGGGTCGGTCTGATGGAGAGGGTCATAAGTAAATGGGGATAAGCCAGTAGCAGGATAGTGAAAGAAAATATTCAGGGGGGTGAAGATAGAGATTTACGTGAACGCCGAAAAAACGATTGGAAAGGAAGGGCGAAAAAAAAAGGAGGAGGGGCCTTAAGGTCGAGCGTAAAGGCCTCTATGATTACAGAGAATGAGGTGAGATCCGCACGAACCTGGACGCTCTAAAAAAAAAAGGGGGGAAAAAAAAAAACATGTGATGAAGTTTGTGCGGTATGGGAGAGAGGGACATAGAGGGCGCTGGGAGGGAATGCCGCGATGATCCTTAAAGAGCGCGGGTTTTGGCAAAAAGATCCGGGAAACAAGGGTTTTTTTGGTATCCGGTGTTTGGGGGGGGGGGGGGGGGGAATGTAACGAAAGAATGAGGCTGTATAAATACCCTCACTCTTAGTAGACGTACTATAAAAAGTGCCTTGATAAACCAAGGGATCCTGAATTTGAAGGGATGACACGGTATGAAAGGAGAAACTACTCTACGTTTGGATTTGAAATACGAAAAGGACCCGAAATTAAGATCACCGCCTTTCATCGTGTACCCGACAGCAAGAAATCGATCACAGAGGGGTGAGGACGAGCCGGATTTGGGGGGGCGGCTTCCTATGGGGACTAGAGCGAAAAAGTATTGATGGACGCCGAACGCTTTCTATGCGGAGGAGAAAGGTGGGAAACAGAATCCACTGTGCGACTAAAGGGGGAAGGGTTCGTGGTCCATGTACTACGTTGGGGTGTAAAATAAAGTTTGGTGCACAAGGACGCGTCGAGTGAGAGAGGGTGCTTGGGCCGAAAAAAAGAAGAGGATAACCGGACCAAAGTTCAGACGCGTTGTGGTCCTATTGAGTCAGAATTCAAGCGGATGAATTTTACGCAACGTGAGGAAGAGATGACGCATTGAGCACAGAGATTGTTATGGGGACATATGGAAGACTGAGGGACTGGGGGAGGGGGGACAGGTCAAACAATCGACGAGGGGAAAGCCTTATATTTCCTCAACAAAGAGGGGAAAGAGAACTCAATCTCGATGAAAGATAAATGTGATTATCGGGTTAAAAAAAAAAGGGGGAGATTGAAGAAAGTTAACACTAGGCTGGTAGATTCCAAGGTTTGCGTCAGGGATGTGTTGGCTGTAGGACATGAAAAAAAAAACTGACTATGAGTGGGGGAGATTGGCTATACTAAAGAAAGCCTGGGAGGATGGGAAAAAGGGCATTGAACAGCGTGGGAGAAAATGGCATTGTCAGATGCACCTTTTCTGCGCAAAGGACTGTGGGGGGAAGGACGGCTATTCGAGGGAAGGGGTGTCTTAGACAATCGGTGGAAGGAAAAAAGGACCAAAGAAAATAAGGGGAGCAGCGGCTTGATGGATATTGTAGTTGGGGCCGGGCGATCGCTCTAGAGGCGAAAGAAGGGGAAAAAAGAAGGAATTCTGGGAATCACTTGGGAGGGATATCGAAGAAGGAGGGTAATCATATGGTCCGGAAAATTGGGGAAAAAAGATCGAGAAAAAAAAACAAGGGGAAGAGAAGACTGACGGTTTTCTTCCAAAATGAGGTATAGGGTCGCATATAGTGGGGTCAAAAAAAAAAAAAGGTACTGTCGTCTGGAAGAGAGGTCGTTAACAATTTCTAGGGCGATCGCGAGGTCAGCGATCCGCCGGTGCCATCAGAGTGAGAATCGTAAATGCGATCAAAACATAGGGGGAGGGAAGACAAGTCAGACTTTTGCGGCGTGTCTTCAAGGAAAGGGGAAAACAGGAGTTGCTTCACAACTTGGGAAGATGCAGGGAGAAGGGTCACGTGCAGGAGAAATCTTGAACTCAAAAAAAAAAAGAGGGGAACGTCGCAAAGCCCACTCATAGGGCTAAGGTGTGGGTGCATGTAAACTCAAATCAGGGGTCTTTTTCTCAACTGAATACAGCACAGTGGGAAAAAAGCGAAAGGATCTCTTAAGAGGGGTCTCGAGATGGGAATCGAGGGGAGGGGGGGCCAGAGGAAAGAAGCGTGGATCGGGGAAAGTACACAGACCCTGCAAGGAGGGGGAAGGATCGACCAAATCCACGCCGCACGCGGGCCTCATCACTTGAAAAGGAAGAACGGAAGAGAGAAGCCGCGGAAAATTCAGCTTCTCAAGAGAATGAAATGGGTTCGAATTCTGGACCTAACAACGGGAACTGAAAAAAAAAGGGAAACTAAGCCGGGAAGCTCCCAAGGAAAGCACAGCGGGGACTCGAAGAAGGGGGTGGAATTTAGATTCTGAAAAGTCTGCGTCCAACCGGGAAAGGATCCTTCACAGGAAGCCAGGGAATTTTCGGGAAGGATTGCAGGTTGGTGAAAAACAATTCCGAAAGCCGAAGTGAGGAAGAAGAGTCGATCAACAATAGGGGCAACAAAAGGCAGGGGGCGAATGATGTCCCAAAAACCTATTAAAGTATCATCATATCTGATTTCGAGCTGAGGTGAAAAAAAGAAACAGGGAATCAGGTGTCTGGAGGGTAAAGCACTGGCGGATTCACGTCGCCGTAGAGGAGAATACACAGTCAAGGAAGGATCGGCTTTGGGTTCAGGTCTAAAGGGCGGTATCCTCCTCTTGATGGGTAGTTAAAGCATGTAGGAGGGCGGAATCCAGGTAGTAGTAGCAAAGGAACCTTAAGAAAAGAACGTGAGAAGGAGACGGTCCAAAATCTGCATGATCGGGGGATCCCTCCACATTCTCACCGCGAAAAAAAAAGGGATGCAAGACGCCCACTTCAATACGATCGGCAAAAAAAAGGGAGGGGGGAAAAGATTCAAAAGCCGCCATTAGGCTTTTACGCGCTGGGAAAAGACTCGCTGTCAGAAGTACAAGATTTTTCGGGGGCGGAAGAATGGAGAATTGGGGCAGTCGGCGGGCACGGGAGATTTTAGAGGGCGAGAAAACCAACGTGAACGGGGGGCTATTTCGCGGTAAACTGAAATTAAGTAAAGTCATTTAGTTGATTTCAAAACCGCCTTTATGCCAAGAACTCCATCGCGACACGCAATGGAGGATCTTCTCTACACCTAAGGGGGGAAAAGAATCGAAGCCTGACTGCCACAAAGAAAGACGGATTCCTTTGCTGCAAGTTAGATAGGTCGCAAGGTTGGGGCCATCGCAAAACCAATATATGGGATTGAAAGTGGGGCGAGACGGCATATCGGGGGTCTTCTGACCTGCCCGAGAAAAAGGTGGAAGAAAATATTCCACTTCCGGAGACGGCACTAGGCTGGGGAAGTCGGCCAGAGCGCGCAGACTGGGTATGGCGGAATTTGGAGAAACATTAATTCAATGAAAAAAAAAAGGCAAAGCAAAAAGGAGAGGCTCTCTTGGGGGGGGGGGGGGCAGAGAGAACGACGAACCATGCGCGCAATCGCAGGGGGCAAGAAAGTATTAGGAAAACAGGTTATCTGCCGACTACACTGAGGGAGGAAAGGAGCAAGTCTCAGACTACGAGCAATGAAAGAAATGGGAGCCTAGGGATGTCAGGAATCAAACCGCTAGAGAAGGAACTTCGAGGGGAGAAACCTTAAGTAATACGCACCAAAACAGTTGGTTATCAAAAGGAGAGGAGCCCTCCAGGCGGAGACGCGCGAGAGGAGGCTATATTTCACTTTTAGCAAGCGGAGGATGATGGAACGCGTATCAACGATCTCCATAGATAAGAGGCTGCTGTGGAGGTGTTCAGACAGAGATCTCAACAGAGAAGAAGGATGCCCATCGAAATCCAAAAGAAAAATTTATCTTATTCTCATCTCTTAGGGTACCGAATAGGAGGGAGAGAGGGGCGAACCGTGCCTCGTATACGACTCGGAGGAGCGTAAGGGGTCTCCGAGGGGATCCTCAGAAGTTGCTGAAGACCTACCCTGCGGCTTGGGCGAGTACTCCAACTTGAATGTGAAGAAGCGCTCTCGCAGATCTCTCTTTTGAAAAAGGACTATTCAAAGAATCTCATGCGAGGCGTAGAAGGAGAGTACGATGGAGTCCTGGGAGAAGGATTAAAAGGGAGCAAGAGCGAAGCAATTGCAAGCGATTCGAGAATTCGGGAACTCTTATCTCTAAACAAATCGAGAGAACAGGGGGTGTTGGCTTGACAACAGGGTTCAATCGAGGGAAAAAAAAAATAGAAGGGAAAACGTGACCGCGCGATGGTCTAGGCCAGGGCGTATTCCCGGCAGTGCTAAATTAGGGGGAAAGTAAGGACCAATGGAAGAAGACACACGAATAATGCGGAGAGACGAAGACCAGAAGAGGAAAGAACGAAACATCTCGTCGGTTGGATAAAACCAACAAAGGAAGAGGCTCTGGCATGCCACCAATCAAACAGGGGTGGAAAGGCAGAGAAGAGCAAAGAAGCAGGTGTGGGAGTAGAAGCTTGAGCAGGAGGTGTCGCGGACGAGGAAGAAAGCGGGGCATATCTGAACGCTTTTCTAAATGAGAGGGAGGCCAGGCAGCGAAATAGAAAAGGGGCAAAAGGGGACACTAGAAACGTGAACGCGAAGAAGGGAGAAATTTACTCGCGAACAAAAAAGGAGAGAGGGGGGAATTACTTAAAACGGCAACGCGAGGATTACAGCGCGGGACCGGCTTGGGGAAGGGTGAGCACGAAAAAAGATCCAAGCATAATTTGGGATGGGTGGCGGATAAATTGGGATAAAAGTTGTTTCTCGTCTTTTCGAGGGAAGGGTCATTAATAGTGGCTGAAGGATAACGGGGAATCACGTAGGATGAGTAGAACGAAGAGAAGCATGAGGATATAGAATACCCTCACGCCAGGATCAGGGGGTACTATGAAATGTAACGCGAACTCGCAAACGATAAGGGAAGGGGGATTGAGGATAAAGCTACGGCCGACGTTTTGGGGTATTGGATGAACAAAAAGAGAAGAAAATGGATCATATCGTGAACTACTGAGCAGCGATCTTCAGCAGGGGGGAACTGAGTGTGGGGTAATGTCAACAAACAGCCTATTTGACTACGAGGGGGGGAAGAATGTGGTTATTAGGGACCGAACCTGAAAGAGGGCCGGAATTTGTTAAAAAAGTACTTCGAAAGCCGGGAAGTGAAGGATAGTCCATTACTAGGGGGGGGGAGGAAAAAGTCCGAAAAGTCGGCGGGAAGGTTAAGAAAAGTGTGAGGAGAAGACGCTACATTCCGGCTTTGTTTAAGACCAAGAGGTGTTTTGGAAAGGATTCGAGAAGGCGAGAATCGATTAAGCGCGGACGGGAAAAACCAGGAGATGAAGCGTGGAAGGGATTGTTGTAGAGGGGTAGGCTGAATCCGTTGACAGGGAGGTGGGGAGAAATGAAAAAGCAACAGCCCGCGTAGATAAGCAACAAATATTGTAAAAAAACCCTATACGAAGGATCTAGGAAGGGGAGGGTTACGCACTTGTTATCGGGGGCAACTTCTTTCCACTCTCTCTGAATTCGAGGGGGGGAGAAAGGAAAAAGTTCAAAATGGTTGGGTACATGCACACGGACAAAGGAATCCTATAATAGCGTAATCCTCCGTAGTCCTGGGAGGATCAGATTAGAAGAAGCAAACAGGCCGTGAAAAAAAGGAAAGAAGAGGAAAACGGCTCAAAGGAACTGGTTGTGAATCGGATACGGAGGGGGGAAAAAGTATTCATGAACTTAGAACAAGATCGGGTCTGTCGACCACGAATACAAGATAGGGGCAGATGGGGCGCAGATGTATATTGGGAAAAACATGAACGCGATCAAATAATTGGCGAAAGGAAAGTCGCCGGAAAGAGGCGAAAAAGAACATATGGGCGAATACTTGCGGGGGACAAGGTTTCTTATCTCCTCAAACACAACAAAGGAGAGAAAGGACGGGGCAAACCGGCAAGGGAAGGCTCGGCAGGAAAAGGGGCCCAGAAGGGTCTTCATACGAGGAAAGTCGGAGATCGAAAAGAGAGGCGAGCAGGTTAAAGAAAGAGCCATCCAGCCGTGAAGAAATTGCTGAAACAAGGAAGGGGCGATGAAGATACCGTATTGTCTAAGGCCAATAAAGAAGCCAAAGATACTTCCGTTCAGTATAGGACGGGAAAAAAAAGAAGTCAGATAGAGAAAAAATGCGTTCTCCCACGAAAGGTTTTCTGGAGGAAGGATACCGCGGTGGAGGGATTCACGTGCCCAAGAGAAAAACGGATATGCGTTCAAGTTACCTTTTGTGGGAAAGGTAAAGACCCAGATCATGTGAAAGGTATGTTTCTAACTCGAAGGGAAAGAAAGAGTTGGAAAGGGAAATACGGCGTACCCAAACGGGCATATCTTGCCTCAGGGGGCAGAGAGTGTGGGAGTGTTGCGGCCAGTACTAAGCGGACTGAGCTTACATGACCAGTCCCGTACGACGGTGTGCGGCTTGAAAACAATCCAGGGGGAAAGCCTCATCGGGGGCGCTCATAAAAGAATAGGGGGAATCACGTGCGTAAAAGTAGAAGAAGTTCAGACGAGAGGGCGGGGGGACTACAACGCGTCAAAAAAAGTTGGGAAATAAAGGAAAACAGATGTCAGGAGATGAACGCGATAACCGACGCGACTTGGTGGAGTGTGTTGTCAAGGGGGGAGCAAACCCACAAGTCCCATGGTAAACCCTACACTGAAACCATTTGACGAGGCCGAAATGGGGTTAATGTTTTAACAAGTCCGTTCTCTCGCCCAGATATGGGGAAAAATATCTGCAGAGCTCGATAGAACAACGTAAAAGGGCGAAAAGAACTTCCTTGTTTAAACTTAAATCTCAAAAGAAACGGATGAAGACGAAACCAAGGAGATCGATTTCGGGGAATTCGGGGGAAAAAAAAAATTAATTTAATCAGAGAGGGATTCTTTACAGCAGGGAGAAAAACTAACGGTACATTAGCGGAGGACCTTGTGGTCAAATTCAGTAAGATTTTTCGCGAGGGAAAATCTTTGGACGAAGAAAAAAGAGTCATCGGAAGTAGGGGACAGATACTTCTTAGTGATTGGGAGGGACAAGAGACCTCGAAGTGATTCCAATTGATCACGAGGGTAACAAAAAGGGGAGGAGCGGTAAATGATCAATCGGCCTCTTCTAAAAATAATTGAACCGAAAGACCCAAACCATCTTCATGAAAGATAGGAACTGGGATGCTTGCATGGTCGTTGACGGAAAGAAAAAAATCCGGAAGGGGGCCCAACTGTTCCCTGCCCGATAAGAATTCCCCCATGGGATGTCGCGGAAAGATTTTCTAACATCTGGAAGGAGTATTAAGTTTAATGGCTGAGTTACCATCCTATTTTACGTGGTCAGAGACGCTTGGGACCATAAAGTGGTTGCACGCGTTCGGGGATTAACAGCCACAAAAGAGTCCTACGCGACCGACACGATCCTGCCAAAGATGGAGGGAGGAAGCTACAAATAAGAGATTTTTGAAGCAAGGCTGTACTGCCCAACATCAAAAAGAGGTACGGTGGAGTGCCTCTGATGATCCACGAAAACTCGAAGTCTCACCAAACAGAGGTAGGGCCAAGTATGGTTTAGAACGCAGTTATTTTTGTCTGGGGAAGAGGAGGGGATAGTGCTTTCACATGACGGATAAAATCTGTCCCTTCGCGGACGCAGACGTGGAGGAAATTTATGGAGAAACATCAAATCCTTGAAAACCGTGGCAATCCAAAAGACAGAAGTAAGTGTATCTTGAAGTTCGGGGAGAGTGGTTGAATAGCTTCGAGCGACTACCATAGAGGGATCGGAACATGAGTCACTCAGCAGGGCGTCCTACTACTAAAGAGGACGAACTCGTCGGCTAAGAGC